>RCNC010000610.1_pt1 | contig 23063 bp, 17 predicted proteins | sample 2041301 | NCBI WGS metagenome assembly RCNC01 (sample SAMN09708231, study PRJNA481090) | Marine sediment metagenome, whole genome shotgun sequencing project. | biome: marine sediment; feature: ocean; material: sediment; isolation source: Sewage treatment plant 13A marine sediment (STP13A) ...
TTGAATTCCTCCGGGTCTCCCCATTTAAATATGGACCTGTATGTTCCCTGCTCCGGAGGTGCGTCCGTCCACTTTGGATAAAAGCTTTTGGTGTCAGGCATCTTTTCTCCCTTTTTGATATTTTTTTGTAAAAATCATGAAACCACTTTTTTGCAAATTTATCAAAAATAATTGACAAATACATGTTTAACTGGTAAGACCTCTTACCAGTTATTCAAAAAAAAAGAAAGGAAAACGTGAAAAATAAAACAAATTCGCTCATTCGTCCGGCACAATACGTTGAGCGCGAATTACTGACATCTATTTTCAACGGAAAATATTCGCCGGGAACTGTTCTGCCTAATGAAAGAGACCTTGCCGTGCAAATGGGTGTGACAAGGCCGACATTGCGCGAAACCTTACAGCGCCTCTCCGGTGAAGGATGGATAAAGATACGACACGGGAAACCGACCGTAATCAATGATTACTGGAAAAATGGCGGTTTGAGGCTGCTTGCCACCATGGCAAAGTATAGCGATTTTTTACCCAATGGATTTATAACCCATCTCCTTGAAGTAAGATGCACCTTGCTTCCGATTATTGCCCGTCTGTCTGCTGAAAACTCGGCCAAAGTGCTTTTGAAATATTTAGCCCAGGCGGACAATCTTGATGATGAAGCAAATTCTTTCGCAACTTATGACTGGAAATTGCAGCTTCTTATGTCCGAGCACTCCTACAATCCCATATATACCCTGATTTTAAATGATTTTACATCTGTCTTCAAGGCTATGGCGTTTAATTATTTCAGCCTTCAAAAAGCTCGTAAGACGTCCCGAAAATATTACGTTGACCTTATAGATGCAATTCACCAAGACGGCAAAGGCGTTGAGGAAACAGTCCGTAAAACCATGGAAAAGAGCATTATAATCTGGAGTGAAGTCAAAAACATCAAGGAAAAAACGTGAAAATAGAAGATATAAAGAAAAACTGGGATCTTATCATTATCGGTGGGGGAATAACCGGGGCGGGAGTCTTTCGGGAAGCAGTCAAAATGGGGTTGGATGTGCTTCTTCTTGAAAGAAAAGATTTTGCGTGGGGAACTTCCAGCCGGTCTTCCAAATTAATCCATGGCGGTTTGCGCTATCTTAAGGAAAAACGGTTTTTACTGACAAGAGCCTCCGTCAATGAACGTGAATATTTGCTCAAACATACACCCGGGCTGGTGGAATCTCTCGGATTTTTAATGCCCGTTTATGATAAACAACGGCCGGGGAAAAAAACGCTGAGTTTAGGTCTTTCTATATATGATATGATCGCTCTTGAAAGGCAACACAAGTATTATGAAGCAGAGGAGTTTTCTTCTCTAGTCCCGCAGATTAAACAGGAAGCGCTTTTAGGGGGGTTTCTTTTTTATGATGCACAGGTTGATGATGCTCGCCTTGTTTTACGTCTTATAAATGAGGCCGTTGAATTAGGCGGCAGTGCTGTAAATTACACCAGTGCAATCAAAATAAACCGCAACAATAAGGGAAAAGTTGTGGGCATTACCGCAAGAGATACAGAAACACTCAATGTGAAAAACCTGTCAACATCTGCAGTTATTAACGCCACAGGATCATGGGCTGAGGAGCTTCATCCGTCGCCGAAATCGAAACTTCACCTGCGTCCCCTACGGGGAAGCCATCTTCTGTTTCCAGGCAGCCTTTTGCATCTATCGCATGCAGTCAGTTTTATCCATCCTGTGGATAACAGACCAGTCTTTATTGTTCCCTGGGAAGGAGCCATACTCCTTGGTACTACCGATGTTGATCATTATGAGGACCTTTCAAAAGAGCCCTCCATCAGTGAAGAAGAAATTGACTACCTTATGGATGCTTTTATTGCTATGTTTCCTTTGATCGATATTTCATTAAAGGACTGCATTTCAACATTTGCGGGTGTCCGTCCAATACTAAGCGAGGGCAATCTTTCACCATCTGAAGAGTCCCGTGAACATATTGTCTGGAAAGATAAGGGCCTTGTCACAATAACAGGTGGAAAACTAACAACATTCCGGCGGTCGGCACTGGAGGCTTTAAAGGCTGTAAAACCTTTTCTTGGGCCCGGTAAAATCAATGGGCCGCATGCCCCTGAATTTTTCAAGGTGCCGGACCACCCTGAAATGGATTATGGCCTGTCCAAACACTGCTGGCATCGCCTTTACGGTCGATACGGCAAAAATGCAGATGAGCTGGTTTGCAGTGCTGCCCCCGAAGATCTTTCGTATATTCCTGGTACACACACTCTCTGGGCGGAGTTGCCCTTTGCAGCAAAACATGAACAGGTCAAACATCTTGACGATCTGCTTTTAAGGCGCCTGCGAATAGGATTGTTGACACCACAGGGTGGAAAATCGTATCTTAAGCGAATCAGAAAGCTTTGTAAAAATTCTTTACCATGGAAGAATAAACGCTGGAGGAAAGAAATAAAAATGTATCTTGAGCAATGGGAGCGTTGCTATGCACCTTTGCCGAAATATGCTGAACGTCCTGATGAATCCAGGTTTTTCTTTGTTAAAAAATTTAAAGCGCTTTTTAAAAAGAATATTCAACGAAAATGAAGAATGAACCGAATCATTGCCGGATCACTACAGGTGAGTTATGAACGATAAAGATCTGTTGCTGGCCATTGACAATGGAACCCAAAGTATTAAAGCCCTGATCTTTGATCTTGAAGGCCGGATTGTAGCAAAGGAGATTGTTCCCTTTACGCCCTATTATTCCGACAACCCCGGATGGGCGGAACAGGACCCGGAAGTTTTCTGGCAGGCTCTTTGCCGGGCATGTCAGGGGCTGTGGCATCAGGAAATAAATTATAAAGAGCGAATAGCCGGAGTTTCCCTTACAACACAAAGAGCTACGGTAATCAATGTTGACAAAAACGGAAAGCCTCTTCGACCTGCAATGATCTGGCTTGATCAGCGTAAAACTCACGGTCTGCGGCCCCTTGGAGGACTCTGGGGCTTTCTTTTCAAGATTATCCGTTTAAGTGATACTATCGCCTATTTCCAGGCAGAAGCCGAAGCAAACTGGATAAAGACATACCAGCCGGATCTGTGGCAAAACACGTATAAATACCTGCTCCTTTCAGGTTATCTTACATATAGGCTCACCGGAGAATTCATCGATTCCATCGGATGCCAGGTGGGCTATATTCCCTTTGACTATAAAAAGCTGCGCTGGGCTTCGAAACGTGACTGGAAGTGGGAAGTTTTGCCTATTAAGCAAAGCATGCTGCCCAAAGTAATACCGCCTGGCCAAACACTTGGAAATATTACCCGAAAGGCGGCCTCAGAAACAGGCCTTCCGGCAGGGCTGCCGCTGATCGCAGCAGCGGCTGACAAGGCATGCGAGGTAATCGGATCAGGAAGTCTCGATCCTTCCATCGGTTGCCTTAGTTACGGTACAACAGCCACGATTAACATTACCAGCAAAAAATATATTGAAGCCATACCTATGCTTCCACCATACCCCTCTGCCGTACCTGAATATCACACCATCGAAGTACAGATTTTTCGGGGCTACTGGATGGTAAGCTGGTTTAAAAAGGAATTCGGCCATCCTGAACGGCGCGAGGCAGCCAGACAGGGCATGGAAGCTGAAGAGCTGTTCGAAAAGCTCGTGGAGAAGATCCCTCCGGGTTCCATGGGTCTTATGCTCCAGCCTTTCTGGTCACCTGGGATAAAATTACCGGGGCCTGAAGCCAAAGGCGCCATAATTGGTTTTGGTGATGTTCACACTCGTGCGCATCTTTACAGATCGATTCTAGAAGGGCTTGCCTACGCCCTCAGGGAAGGAAAAGAGCGTATAGAAAAACGAACCGGTATTCCGATAACAAATCTCAAGGTGTCGGGTGGCGGGAGTCAAAGCAAAAGCGCCATGCAGCTTACGGCGGATATCTTCGGTTTGCCCACTGCCAGGCCGCATATTTATGAGACTTCAGGGCTGGGAGCGTCCATAGACGCGGCTGTCGGTCTTGGCCTGCACAAAGATTTTGAATCCGCTGTTAAAGCAATGACCCATGTAGGGGAAGTTTTTGAGCCTGATGTAAAAACACACCGGCTTTACAGTGAACTTTACCACGACGTATATAAAAAGATGTATAAACGCCTCAAACCATTCTATGAACGCATCCGCGAAATCACCGGTTATCCGAAATGAAACTTTACAAAGACTGGACACTATGGTAATTATTCACGATTCAAGGTTCAAAGGTTCAAGGTTTTAGGTGCTAAGTTTTATGTTTTAGGTTAATGATATTACCAGTTTTAACAGATACTTAAAACTTAAATCCTAAAGTTTAAAACATCTTGTAAAAATTATTTATATGACTTTTTACGGGAACATCAAGTTTAAAAAACTGTATTATGTTTAGCAATAAATGTCGTTGTAGGGTTATATGCTTCAAGAACTCACCATCCGAAATTTTGCCATCATCGATGATTTAAATATCAGCTTTCCAGCCGATCTTACTGTACTCAGCGGTGAAACCGGTGCTGGTAAATCCATCATATTAAATGCGGTTAATCTTCTTTTAGGCAGCCGTGCAAACACAACGCTCATCCGTACAGGGGCTGAAGTCGCAGAACTTGAAGCCTTATTTCAAATTGCCCCAAAAAGCGATGTTGCGAACATTATGGAGCAGCATGGCTACGATGCATCTGAAGGGCTTCTGGTCAGAAGACTCATATCCAGAAATGACAACAACAGGATATACATCAACGGCCGATTATCTACCATGCAGATTTTAAATTCAATTACAGAAAATCTTGCAAGCATCTCAGGTCAGCATGCGCACCAGGGACTTCTAAAAGAAGACCAGCATCTTTTAATTCTCGATCAGTTCGGTGGTCTGATGTTCCTGAGGGAAGAGGTCTTTCAATGCTTTCATCAAATACTTCCTATAATAGAAAAACTGAAAAATCTTATTTCAACAAAAGAAAAACAGGCTGAACGTATAGAATTGCTTGAATTCCAGAAAAAAGAAATTACAGAGGCTTCAATGGTCTTAGCAGAAGATGTCGCCCTGGAGAAAGAACTCACCATTCTTAAAAACGGTGAAGCTCTTTACCAGGCTGTAAACGGCAGTATTGAAGAACTATACTCAGCCCAAGGCTCAATCGTTGAACGACTTGTTGAGGTTAAAAAGAATCTTGAAAAGGCCGGCAGGATAGATTCACAGCTCACTTTAAAAGCCGAAGGTGTGGCAGGCGTTACATTTAATCTCGAAGATATGGTTGAAAATTTAAGAACATATCTTAAAACCATACAAATTGATGAAAAGCGTCTCGAAGCCGTTGAAGATAGAATCGATACTCTTCAGAGGCTGAAACGTAAATATGGGGGATCTATAGAGGCTGTCTTAAAACACCTTGATTCCATTTCACAGGAACTTTTCGGAATTGAAAATATATCCGGTACAATAGCTGATACCGAAAAAGAACTTTCAATGCTGCATAAAAAATTTGTCCAACTGGCTGAAACGCTGTCTGATAAAAGGAATGAAAAAGCAAAAATCCTTGCTAAAAAGGTTGTGACTGAGCTGGACTATCTTGAGATGTCCAGTACCCGGTTTCAAATTTCGCTTAAAAATACACCTGCAGACGAGAAAGCAAACAGCTACCTTACAGTAAATGGAAATCTTTTAACTGAAACAGGCCTTGATAGAGCAACTTTCCTGATTGCCCCTAATATAGGAGAAGCGCTTAAGCCTTTGGCCAGTATTGCTTCCGGAGGTGAACTTTCAAGGGTAGTACTTGCCATGAAAGCTATACTGGCTGAGACAGATTCTGTCGAAACGGTTGTTTTTGATGAAGTGGACGCGGGGATAGGGGGAAGTGTAGCTGAAGTCGTGGGGAAAAAGCTTTCTTCCCTTGCCGATCACCATCAGGTTATCTGCATCACTCATCTCCCCCAGATTGCAAAATTTGCTAACCAGCATTTTTGCATATCAAAATCAGTTTCAGACGGCAGAACCAGTACATCCATTAACCCACTAAACGAAAAAGACCGCCTTAAAGAAATCGCAAGAATGCTTGGCGGCGTGGAAATTACACAGGCAACCCTTGACCATGCCCGTGAAATGCTTGAAACTGCAATATGAATCTTTACAGCATTCCTCCTTTATTGACTTTATGTTGCTTTCTCGGGCTTGCCGTTCTGACCGTTGTTCTGGGGCACTGGACTAAAGCCAACCTCCTCTTTTTAATCATCTGCATATTCGGCTCGTTTCTTAACATTGACATTCTTTTTGCATTTAACACAAAATCAGCCAATGCAGCTCTTTTGGTCAGCCGTATAGATCACCTTTTTATTGTTTTTTCAATGCCGGTATTTATACAATTTTTCCATACCTATCTTAAAACACCCGATAGAAAATGGCTTGTTTACCTGGCTTATGCTTATTCAGTTTTTCTTGTATGCCTCATTCCAACACCCCTTTATATAGAATCCATGCAAAAGCATTTTTTCGGGTTTTTTGCTAGAGGAGGCATGCTTTATCCTCTTTTTGGAGTCGGAGGCCTGTTTGCCAACATCTATATTCTCGTTTTAATCAACAGCTCAATCCGACGTGAAAAAAGCAGCACCCGGAAAAACAAGCTTAAGTATGTATTTGCCGGCTTTGGAATCATGGGACTTATAAACGGTCTGGATGTCCTCCCGATTCTTGGGTATTCAGTTTACCCGCCGGGCAACTTGAGTTTTATCCCGCTTATAATTTTTGCGGTGGGGCTTTTCAGGCACGATCTGCTCGATATGGGTACTTTGATCAAAAAAAGTCTTCTATATTCTTTGATTACAGCTTTCCTGACCTGCATTTATGCTCTTATTATTATTGTCGCAGACAAGGCGTTTAAAAGCTTTAATTTTTCAGATTCCTTTTATTTTCCGATACTGTTATTTCTTTTTGTTGCTTTTATTTTCGGGCCGCTGAAAACAAAAGTTCAAACCGTCATAGACCATATCTTTTCCAAGGGAAAATACGATTACCAGAAAACCATAAAACAGATAAGCCGGATTATAGCATCCGTCCTCGATTTTGATGAAATTGCTAAGCTTCTCATACAGACAGTTTTCAAAGCAATGCAGGTCGAACACTGTATTCTTTTTTTACGCGATATTTCAGGAACAGGTTTTAAAAAATATTCATCTAAAGAAAAACATATAAATTTCACTTACTCAATTTCCAGTCTCGACAAATCTTTCATTATTAACTTTATGAAAGAGCATCACCAGCCGATTATAAGAAAGCGTATAACAGGGCGAAAAAATGGTGCTGATGAGCAGTCTCTCCTTTCGGATCTGGATAGACTGGGCGCTGAGGTTGTGCTCCCCATGATCTTTAAGGACAGGTTAAGCGGATTTGTTGTTTTAGGTGAAAAACTTTCCGGAGACCTTTTTTCTCCTGAAGATCTTGATCTGCTTGAAACATTATCCAGCCAGAGTGCTCTGGCAATCGAAAATGCTAATTCATACAAGCGGCTTGATGAGCTTAACCGAAATCTGGAAGAAATAGTCCGGGAAAGAACGGCCAAGTTAAATGATGCCCTCATTGAAAAGGAAAAAACACAGGATCAGTTAATACGTTCGGAAAGCCTTGCTGCAATCGGTCAGCTTGTTGCAGGCACAGCTCATGAGCTAAACAACCCTCTTACAAGTGTTTCCAGCCTGGTGCAATCCACAATAGAAGACCTTGCTCAAATGGCCGACAAGGTTGCTTTAGATAAAGAGTTGATAGACGATCTCAAATTTGCACATAAGGAACTCGACAGGGCAAGGGATATTGTCTCAAGTCTTCTTGGCCTTTCAAGACAAACACAGACCTATACGGAACCAGTCAACCTCAATATGGTTATAACTGATGCCTTGAGGATTCTTTATAATGAGTACAAACACTACAATCTTGAAATATCTGAAAAATATGACCCTGACCTGCCCGAAATTCAGGGAAATTTTGCAAATTTAGGTCAAGCCGCTTTAAATATAATTAAAAATGCGATTCAGGCTGTTGCCGACAACAAAGGAACGATCTTTCTTGCAACCAGGTTCGATGAAAATACTCATCAGGTTGTTTTTACATGTCGTGATACCGGACCTGGAATCAAGAAATCAATCAAAAAGGATATTTTCAAACCCTTTTTTACCACGAAAGCGGTTGGAAAGGGAACCGGTCTCGGCCTGTATATTTGCCACGAAATTGTTAAAAAACATGGTGGTTATTTATCCCTCGAAGAAACAGATAAGCAGGGTACCTGTTTTGTTATGAGGCTGCCGTCAGGCGGTTATCCATTTTCTTGACAACTCATATAAAATTGTAATAGAATATTCACTTTTATCATTTTCAAAAGAGTTTGTTGCCAAATAGCCGGAAGTAATGCTGGGATCGAATGAGATTATTGGGAGAAGAACCTTTTATTATACCTATAAAGGAATACAATTATGCCGATATATGAATTTAAGTGCTTAAAATGCCAGGAATTTTTTGAGTTGCTGGTTATAAACGATAATGATGAAGCCAAGCTTCAATGCCCAAAGTGCAATTCAAAAGAATTTGAGCGTGTCCTTAGTGTTACCAACTTCGCGACAGGAAACGGTACCGGTGGAAATCAAGGTCCAGCCGCTACAACAAGGAACTGTTCAAGCGGTTCATGCACTACCTACGACATACCTGGCCCCACCAGATGATTTTCTTGCAAATCCAATTATGTATATTTTATCACTGGTTGCAATTATGCTTTATGGAAGTCAAGGTTGATGGACTCGTTAAAAGCCCCTGAATAAGCGCCGGATGGCTGCCATCAGGGTTGTTTTTGTAAGGAATTCATATGAAACATATTCACAGGCAGGAAAAACAACAGTTCAAGAAGCTTTTCAAACAAGAATACATAGATGTTTTTGAAGACAGGTTCAACATCCTTGAAGTTTTTCTGCAAACCGAAAAGCACCTGACCGTCGATGAGCTGATTAACCTCCTGGAGGAAAAAGGCTATAATTTTGAACCTGATTTTATCAGGGACACCCTTAAGCTCATGGTCCGTTTCGGTTTCGCTAAAAAAAACAGATTCAATAATGGACCTGTCCGTTATGAGCACATGCACCTTGGCCAGCACCATGATCATATGATCTGCACAAAATGCAGAAAAATTGTTGAATTCAGGGAAGACCGGCTTGAAGAGCTTCAGGTGCAGATAGCGGCTGCCCATGGCTTCCACATGCTCCAGCATAAAATGGAGATATATGGTATCTGTTCTGAATGCCTTAAAAATCGTGTACAAGATATGCCTCTTGTCATGGCAAAACCGGGTGAACGCCTTATTATCAAAGATATCACCGGCGGAACAGGAGCCAGAATGCGTTTGCTTTCAATGGGTTTGAGGCTTAAAGATGAAATAGAAATAGTGACCAACCCGAAACAAGGCCAAATTGTTGTTGCAGTGGATTTAAAACGTTTCATACTCGGACGGGGGTTAGCACAGAAAATAATGGTACAGCCTGTTGAAAAAAATAAAAAATTATAATGCTTGAGGAAAAGAGATCTAAAACGATGCCGGCTTTTGAACCTGCTTATATTGAGACTTTTAAGAAGGGTCTGCTCAAAAAAAAGATAAAAACAGCCGGCAAAATTTTGAGTTTTTGCAAACTTTGTCCCAGGGAGTGCGGCGTTGACCGGCTTACCGGTCAAACAGGTGTATGTAATACAGGCGAAAAAGCATTTGTTTCAAGTTATAATCCTCATTTTGGTGAAGAAGCTCCCCTTGTAGGGACAGGTGGATCAGGCACCATTTTTTTTACACATTGCAACTTGTTGTGTCTTTTTTGTCAAAATTACGATATAAGCCATGAAGGCTGTGGAGAAGAAGTAACATCCGAACAACTGGCTGAAATTATGCTTCACCTGCAAGATATTGGATGTCACAATATTAATTTTGTAACACCATCGCATGTTGTTCCCCAGATTCTTTCAGCAGTCTCCTTTGCTGTTGAAAACGGTCTAAATGTACCTCTTGTATATAACACCGGTGGTTACGACAGTGTTGAAACACTGAAACTGCTTGAAGGTGTGTTTGACATCTATATGCCGGATTTTAAATTCTGGAGCCCGGAAATCGCGGAAGCCGCATGTAAGGCAAAAGATTACCCTGAAATCGCCCGCAATGCGCTGATTGAAATGAACAGACAGGTTGGAGACCTCGTCCTTGATGAATACGGGATTGCCATGCGCGGCCTGTTGATACGCCACCTTGTCCTGCCCAAAGGACTTGCCGGAACACGTAACATTATGAAATTTATTGCAAACGATATTTCACCAAACAGCTATGTAAATATAATGGCCCAGTACAGACCCTGCGGCAGGGCTGCTGAGATAGAGGGACTTTCTACTCGTTTGAAACCAGAGGATTTTCAAACTGCATATCAGGCAGCCATAGAAGAAGGAATCACACGCCTTGATAAACCAAAACGTGTCTTTATCATAAATTGATGGCGTCGTAGAAAGTCAGATCTACTGCGCCTTTTTATCCCGCTGATTTTTAGCGGGGGTATATGGAACTTGGAACGATGCCATAGGTGATACTTTTTGCGAGACCGTCAAAATCTGATAAATTAATACGAAATATCGTATAGTGATCTATCTCTTTCATACAAGAATGATGATTCTGTCGTTTTAATCTTTATTTTGTATGCGTTCATTAAGGGCTCTATTTTATGGTACTAATGGAAAGAACTTATGTTATTGGCGATATACATGGATGCTACGACAGACTAATTGCACTTATGGATAAGATCAATATAGACCTTGACAGCGAAACGCTGGTGTTTCTGGGTGACTACATCGACCGCGGGCCCGACTCCTTTGAAGTGGTGGAATATTTAATCGACTTGAAAAAAAAATATCCGGGCATCATATTCATAAAAGGAAACCACGAAGAAATGCTGGAGAAATATCTCTCAAAAACCGATAGGTATACATATCTTATTAATGGCGGCCAGCAAACCCTGGAAAGCTATAGCAGACACTACAAACCGACGGATAACGCTCCGTTTCCAGCCGAGCACATAGAATTTTTTAAATCACTAGTTCTTTATCACGAAACAGAACATTATATATTTGTACATGCCGGACTCAGAAAAAATGTTCCCCTTGAAAAACAAAAACCTGAAGATATGCTCTGGATTCGAAAAAATTTCATAAAGACCGATTATGATTTTGGAAAGCAGGTTGTTTTCGGTCACACACCTCTTCCGGAACCACTTTTGCTCCCAAACAAAATAGGCATCGATACAGGAGCAGTTTACGGTAATAAACTAACCTGCGTCAGGCTGCCTGATCTTGTGTTTTACAGTGCATAGATGGCGTCGTAGAAAGTCCCATCTACTGCGTTACAGCGGTTTTTCAGAAACTTGGCATACTACATGTATTGCCTCGTCTCTGAAAAACCACTGCGCCTTGTATATGGAACTTTCTACTTAGCCATCCGGTGATACTTTTTACGAATTCATTAGAATCAAGTCTGCAAAGGAAATTACTTTTAAAATGAAACCATATACTACTTTTTTGACAATTCTTCTGATACTATTTAGCAGCGTTGCTTTTGCCGAGCGTCTTGCAGTTTCATCAGACACAGCCAACATTCGTTCAGGGCCTGGAACAAATCATGATATTTTATGGAAGGTGGAAAAATTTCACCCTCTTTTTATACTTAAAAAAACCAATGTCTGGTATCATTTCCGTGATTTTGAAAAAGATGAAGGCTGGATACATGAATCTCTTGTAAATAAAACTCCGACTGTTATTACAAGTTCAGACAAATGTAATGTTCGTTCCGGGCCGGGCACTAAAAATAAAATACTATTTTCCGTTGATAAGGGAATTCCGTTTAAGATTTTAAAGAAAAAAGGCACATGGATTCGCATTCAACATGCTGACGGTGACAAAGGATGGGTTCATAAATCTCTGGTCTGGTAAATATTTTTGGCGCCTTCCATAACGTCTACGCAATTTTTTCACTCGGATGGGGACTTATAAACTCTGGCAGTCCCCGAAAGATCAATTCCTCATTGTCAAAAACAATACAATTCGTTTATAATTTCTGCAATCATATCATTTGATTGCTTTCAATTTATTAACAATTGGGGAAAATAAATCCAATATTATTAGTGGGTTTAACAACTCTCTAAAAAGTTCAGAATAGCTTTTTTTGCCAGTTATTACTTTTAGATGTTTTTCTCCAATTTGTTGGCCATAAATCTGTAATACTTTGTAGCCAAAGGCTGGGAATGAATAAAGTAAGCTTGCTAAAATTTTTGCTCGTTCAAGATCTTTCGAAACCTGTCTTTTTAATTCGACATCAAATTTCTCTAAGCTTTGTATATCATTATTTAAATAGTTTATAATTGTTTTGGCTGCAATTTGAGCTCCTTTTATTGCGTAATAAACACCCTCGCCAGTTATAGGGTCTACATGGCCGCTTGCATCACCAATAATTAGTCCTTTATCATTGGCATATCTATTTCCCTTTGCTGGATTGTATGGAATCAAATGTGCCCGAAGAGTTTTTATCTCAGAGTTTGCATCTAATTTTTTCGTTTTCAAATACTTATAAAATTGGCTCTTAATTGATTTGTCTTTTCTAACTACAGATAAAACGCCAACTGAAAGATGATCGGTTTTAGGGAAAACCCATCCGTACCCATGCCTAATAACACCAAAATCATAATGGACTGTAGTTTTATAGCGATCTAATATTTTTTTATCTGAAAAGTATAATTCAGCCCCAAGGGCAACCATAATTTTATAGTCAATATTTAATTTAAGCTCTTTTGCAACTTTACTTAATACCCCATCAGCTCCAACAATAATATTTGTTTTATAATAACCTTTCGAAGTCTTAACTGTTAAACGGCCGGGATCACCATCAATTGATAGAAATTTAGTTTTGTATTTAACAACAACACCTTGTTCTTTTGCCTTGTTAATTAGAAAAAGATCAAATTTATCTCTCATTACCATTGAAACTACTGGTGAATCAAAGGCTTTTGAGAAAACTTCCTTGTTATTTAATAAGATTTTTGCTGTTAAAGAATAATCTTCAACAACATGATTAAAATCAAACGGTAATATATTACTTGCTCTTCGTGTAACACCTCCCCCGCATGGTTTATATCTTGGCAATTTCTTCTTTTCAATTATTAATACCTTAAATCCCTTATGAGATAGATAATATCCTAAAGTGCTTCCAGACGGTCCTGCACCAACAATTATGACATCAAAAACATCCAAAATTTGCATCTTTAAATAATTAGCTACAATTTTTTATTTGCTATTAAGATTTTTATTAAGCTCTTTCGCTCTTTACGGCTATCCTAAAAGCCGAATACAACTAATTCTTTACCAGGGATATTGACTGTGTTTTTCCCAAGAAATAAAGAAGTTACAAGTTTAGTTGCCAGCGATGGCTTTACAATAGTTAATTGGCAGATAAAGTTTGGACATCAGAAACTTACCCTGAAAATCGACGGGTTGTCAATTATTACCTCATTGTGATAAAAATCGAAAATTGCAGGATTTTTCAAAATTGATATCTGCCGGTTTATGCCAAAAACTAATGATAGCGGCTGCGTATAAATATATAAAAATGGAAAGTATGGAAATGCACAGTATATTCCCGGCAAAATATTTGCCTATATTAGGAATTGTAGCTCTCGCAAAAACACTTAAATCCAAGACGCTTCCAAGACACATTTGGTAATCAAAAGCCAAGGCTGGTCGGAGCGAAGAGAATGGATAAAACTGTTCGAAAGGGAGTGGGGTACCTAAAAGGTACCTATAAGCCAAAATCCACTGCAATAAATGCTTAGAGGCAAAGGCCCGCCCTGAATGACTTTTAAGGTATTTTTCAAATGCAGCCGCTTTTTCCCGAGAGTGGAACGCAATGGCCGTTTCAATTCGCCAAGGACGGTATCTGGATGTATGGGGGTTGTTTCCTTGGTTGTGAGACTTCAGGCGGGTCTCTAAATTATCCGTCAACCCAGTGTATCGGTGGGTTGCGTCTTTCTCACTCAATAGGACATAAACATAGGTGAAACCCTTCAATTCTTTCCTCTGGCTTGCCAAGGCGTAGTTCCAAAGGTAATGCGTTTAGCCCGGCTTCGCTTTCAGCTACGCCGTGGCAGTCTCCTATCTCAACTCCGTTTCGAACGGAGACTGGTCGGGGCGAGAGGATTTGAACCTCCGACTTCCTGCTCCCAAAGCAGGCGCGCTACCAGGCTGCGCCACGCCCCGTTAAAAGATGGTCTCAATGAATGGGCGGCTTCAATAACACGGTTTTTTTATAAATGCAATCATCTTTTATGGTTTTGAAAATAATCATCTATCCCGTTGCAGATCGATTTTGCAAAATCGGATAAAACTTCCGGACTTTGCAACTTTTTCTCATCACCGGGATTGCTCAGGTAGCCCACTTCAATAAGAATTGCGGGCATATCAGCACCTTTAAGAACCATAAGATCCGCATTTTGTATTTTGCTTTGAAAAAATTTCAACTGACTGTTGATATTGTTTTGCATTATTTTAGCTAAGGCTTCGCTGGATGCTATATGCCCAGCCTGTATGTTATCCCAGAGAGCCTGGGGATAACCTGAGTCCCCCGGTTTTGACGAATTGGCACCAGTTTTGAGAGCATGTCCTGATAATTCTTTATAATAGAAGATAGTTATCCCTTTTGCCTGGTGAAGAAAACTTCCGCCAACGTGTATGCTGATAAACAGATCGGCTTTCAGATGGTTGGCCGCGGCTGTTCTGCCCGGAATATCGATCCAGTAATCATCGCTTCGCGTGAGTATCACTTTGTAATTCTTTTTTTGCTGGCCCGCAATAAGTTGTGCCAGGCCAAGTGCTACGCTTTTTTCAAGCGTTCCTGCAGGACCCTGCACACCACTATCATGTCCCCCATGTCCGGGATCAAGAACCACTGTTTTTATTTCATTTAAAAAAGGATTTTCTGCGCATGAAACCTGTTGCGACAGACTGAGAATTATAACAGCGGTCATTGTAGCAAATATGCAAAATTTAGTTACCATAAATTTCCAAAATTTTAACACAGTAAGCGCTTTCTTCAATTTTACTTGACACTTTTGTAGTTTGATATTATTTTTATTTGCTAAACATCTTTTTGCGTCCCATCGGGAAATACTATCGAGCAAGAAGAAACTTTGCAAGTTCGTTAATTTAATATATTTCATGAAGAAGTCAAGCTCCTGTTTCATCAAAAGTGATTTGCACGAAAATATTGCGAGAGTGGCGGAATTGGTAGACGCACTGGACTTAGGATCCAGCTCTGGAGACAGAATGGGAGTTCAAGTCTCCCCTCTCGCACCAATAATAACTTAAAACTTTTTTTGAAACTATCGTATTTAGCCACTAAATTTGTTAAAACTCAACTTAGTAGAAAGGAAAGTCATGATAGTTAATGTTGAAGATCTGAGCAGCGTAAAAAAAATACTCCACATTGAAATACCTGAAGCCAAGGTTGTAAGCGAACTGGATGCATCATATAAAAATCTTAAGAAAACCGCAAAAGTTAAGGGATTTCGTCCAGGCAAGACACCTCGTTCAGTTCTTGAACGTATGTTTAAAAAAGATGTGCTTGCCGATGTATCTTCCAGATTGATTCAGGACTCTTTTTTAGATGCCCTTAAGGAGACCAAACTCAATATTGTCGGAAATCCCAAGCTTGATCCGCCCGGACTTGAAGAAAAAGGACCTTATAAATATGATGCTACCGTAGAGGTCAGTCCTGAAATTGAAGATATTGATTTTAAAGGATTAGCGCTAAAAAAAACACTATACAAGATAAGCGATGATGAGATTAATGCGCAGCTTAAGATGCTTCAGAAAAGCCTTGCCCAGCAAAAAACCGTTGAAGAAGATCGACCGATTAAAAAAGACGATTTCGCCCTGATAGATTATGAAGGATTTAAGGACGGAAAACCGTATGCAGAAACACAAAAGACTGAAAATTTTACCATGAAAGTCGGCGACGGGCAAATATCAAAGGAGTTTGATGCTGGCATAACAGGTATGAAACCCGGGGAAAATAGAGAGGTTAAGGTAACTTTTCCGAAAGACTATTTTAACGAAAAGCTGGCAGGCCTGGAAATAACATTTAATATAAAGCTCAATGAGATCAGAGAAGAAGTGTTGCCTGAAATTGATGATGAACTTGCAAAGAATCTTGGCAAGATTGAAACTTTAGATGAATTAAAAAAAACGATAACAGATAATTTAAAGCAAGGTTATGAAAAAAGGGCTGAGCAGGAAATAAATGAGCAAATTTTTAAGGCTTTAATCGCAAAATCCGATTTCGAAGTACCTGACACAATGGTTGATTATGAACTTGAAGGCATTGTTGCAGAAGCTGAACGGTCTTTTGCTTACCGAAACGTATCCATGGAGGATATGGGACTTACCAAGGAAGGTATTGCTGAAGAATATCGCGATACTGCTTTAAAGCAGGTTAAACGGCATCTGATTTTAAGCAAGTTGATTGACCAGGAAAAAATGACTTTATCTGATGAAGACCTGGAAACTGGCTTCAAGGATATGGCGGATAACTTTAACCAGCCGGTTGAAGAAATAAAGAACTTTTACAGTCAGAATAAGGATAAAGTTGAATTTTTTAAACAGACCCTGCTTGAAAAACAGGCTATTGGACTTATAATTGATAATAGCACAGTTAAAGATGTAGAACCTGAGGTCGGACAGGAGCCTGAAAAAAAAGAACCGGATAAAACGGAATGAAGCGAGACCTTTGAAAAATTAGCGTTTCGAAGTCTGCGCTTATCTGCAAAGGTTTCGAAGCCCCGCCTGTGACGGGAGGCACTAAGTGCCGTTTCGTAAAAGCATAATAAAGGAGACGATCAGTGACACTAGTACCCATGGTAATAGAGCAGACCAGCAGAGGAGAGCGCGCATATGATATATATTCAAGACTCTTAAAGGACAGGATTATATTCCTTGGATCTGCTGTAAATGATGATGTTGCAAATCTTTTAATCGCACAGCTTCTCTTTCTTGAATCAGATGACCCTGACAAGGATATAAATTTTTACATAAATTCTCCCGGTGGTGTGGTTACATCAGGGTTAGCCGTGTATGACACCATGCAGTATATTAAGCCGGACATTGCAACAGTATGTATCGGTCAGGCAGCCAGTATGGGCGCTTTGCTTCTTGCCGCAGGAGCAAACGGAAAGCGCTATTCTCTGCCCAATTCAAGAATATTGATACACCAGCCCATGGGGGGATCCCAGGGACAGGCATCTGATATAGCCATACAGGCCAAGGAAATTCTTCGAATGAGGGATACGTTGAACAGAGTGCTGGCATTTCATACAGGTAATGATCTGGATAAAATTCAAGAGGATACGGATCGTGACTTTTTTATGTCCGGTGAGGAAGCTAAAGATTACGGAATTATTGACAATGTGATAGTTAATAGAGATGATCTTGACAATTTAGAAAAAACGGAGGCGTAAAGTGGCAAAAAAAGAAGACGAAAACAACCTTTTCTGCTCATTTTGCGGAAAAAATCAGAAAGAGGTTACGAAACTTATCGCCGGACCTGCAGTCTATATCTGTGATGAGTGTATTCAGCTTTGCAGCGAAATAATTGACGAGGAAAGTGAAAAGGATTCAGGGGATATTGAAAATCTTCTTATTCCAAAAGAAATTAAATCGATGCTTGATGATTACGTAATAGAACAGGAAGCTGCAAAAAAAATTCTTGCCGTAGCAGTTTATAATCATTACAAACGCCTCGACTCTCCGATCAGTGCAGGAGATGTGGAGATCCAGAAAAGTAATATCATTCTCATAGGACCTACAGGCTGCGGGAAGACTCTTCTGGCACAAACCCTTGCAAGGTTTTTAAACGTTCCTTTTACCATAGCTGATGCGACAAGTCTGACAGAGGCCGGTTATGTGGGAGAAGATGTTGAAAATATTATCCTTTCACTTCTTCAAAACGCTGACTATGATGTGGAAAAGGCAAAGCGTGGAATTGTCTATATTGATGAAATTGATAAAATTGCCAGCAAGTCCGATAACCCTTCCATTACCCGTGACGTTTCAGGGGAGGGTGTGCAGCAGGCATTGTTGAAGATCATAGAAGGAACAACGGCAAGCGTGCCGCCCAAAGGTGGCAGGAAACATCCCCAGCAGGATTTTGTAAAGGTTGACACTTCAAACATACTTTTTATCTGCGGCGGGACATTCAATGGCCTTGACAAAATAATTCAACGCCGCCTCGGATCGAAGTTAATGGGTTTTGGGGCGAAAATAGTAAAGCAGGAAGAAAAAAATATTGGTGAGATTCTGAAAATGATTCAACCCGAGGATTTGATTAAATTCGGGCTGATTCCGGAGTTTTTAGGTCGCTTGCCTGTAATGGCAACCCTTGACGAACTGAATGAAAACGCTCTGATAAGGATATTAACGGAACCCAAAAACGCTTTGCTAAAACAATTCCAAAAGCTTTTTGAAATGGAGCGTGTAAACCTCAGGTTGACGGACAGTGCCCTTGCTGCAGTTGCAGCAGAAGCGGTAAAACGAAAAGCAGGCGCAAGGGGGCTTCGTGCGATTCTTGAAACATGCATGCTTGATATTATGTATGAGATTCCATCCAAAGAGAATGTCAAAGAGTGTGTAATCGGTGAAGATGTTGTGCTGAATAAAGAAGAGCCGATATTGCTCTATGAACAGACAAAAAAACAAGCATAACGGGACGTTTTCCTGTACACCTTTTTATCCCGCTGCTTTTTAGCGGGGGAATTTGATCCGCCTGCGGCGGATTACGAAACCATCAAAATTTAAAAGAAAGAGAAAAATAATGGTAAATTTGCCTAAAATTTTCATAGATAAAGATAATAAAATTGATGATGAAATTGATTCATCAAAGTTAATTCTCCCTCTTTTGCCCTTAAGAGATATAGTGGTCTTTCCTTTTATGGTTGCGCCCCTATTTGTGGGCAGAACAAAGTCTGTAAATGCTCTTTCTGATGCGATGAATAAAGACAAAAGTGTTTTTCTCGCTACACAGAAAAAGGCCGGTGTTGACAACCCTTCTGAAAAAGATATCAGCTTAACCGGAACAATCGGAAAAGTTCTTCAGCTTCTTCGTCTTCCGGACGGAACGGTAAAAGCACTGGTTGAGGGAAAATCCCGTGGTCATATCACCCGTTTTATTCAGAAAGAAGATTTTTTTCAGGTTCAGATAGAACCAGTTGTTGAGCCGGAAGTAAACACAGCAGAAGGCTTTGCCCTGTCAAAGGGTGTTTTGGAGAGCTTTGAAGAGTATGCCGGCCTTAATAAAAACATTTCAGATGACCTTGTAAACAATATTTCCGCCATCTCAGACCTTTCGAAACTGGCCGATACCATAGCCGCACATTTTTCGTTTAAAATTGATGATAAACAGCGACTGCTTGAAACATCATCGCCAACAGATCGACTTTCTCTTCTTCTTAAACTGGTGAAAATGGAAATTGAAATCTTTTCAATGGATCAGAGGATAAAAAGCCGCGTTAAGGAACAGATGGAAAAAACACAGAAGCAATATTATCTTAACGAACAGATGCGCGCCATAAAAAAGGAGATGGGTAGCGAAGATGATGGGCGGGATGAGCTCAAAGAGCTGGAAAAGAAAATCGAAGATAAAAAGATGTCCGAAGAGGCTATGGAAAAGGCCAAACAGGAATTCAAAAAATTAAAGATGATGACTCCCATGTCGGCTGAAGCCACTGTGGTGAGAAACTATATAGAGTGGATGCTCAGCCTTCCCTGGTTTGAAACCAGTGAGATATTAAATGATCTCGAAAAATCAGAAAACATACTGGATGAAGACCATTACGGGCTTAAAAAACCCAAAGAAAGAATACTAGAATACCTGGCTGTTCAGTCTCTTGTTAAAAAAATAAGGGGGCCGATATTGTGCTTTGTTGGTCCGCCTGGTGTTGGAAAGACTTCTCTTGCCAAATCAGTGGCAAGGGCTACTGGAAGAAAATATATTCGCCTTTCTCTTGGAGGTGTTCGGGATGAAGCGGAAATTCGGGGCCACAGGAGAACTTATATAGGGGCAATGCCGGGTAAAATAATTCAGTCCCTGAAAAAAGCCGGCGTGAATAACCCTGTTTTTTGCCTTGATGAAGTTGATAAAATGAGCATGGACTTTAGGGGCGATCCTTCGGCAGCTCTTTTAGAGGTACTTGATCCTGAACAAAACTTCAGTTTTAATGACCATTATCTTGATGTTGACTATGATCTTTCTGACATCCTTTTTATAACAACCGCAAACACCCTGCCGGAAATTCCGCTTCCTCTGCAGGACAGGATGGAAATAATCCGTCTGGCCGGGTATACCGACTATGAAAAATATAATATCGCCAAAGACTTTCTTGTTCCGAAACAAATTGAAGCAAACGGAGTGGCAGATAAAAATGTGCAGTATAACAAAAACGCCATTTATTCTATTATTCATCGATATACGCGCGAAGCAGGGGTAAGAAACCTGGAGCGTGAAATATCTTCGATCTGCCGGAAAATTGCACGCGAAGTTGTTAAAAATAATGACGACGGAGAACATAAAATAACTGCAAGAACTGTTCAAAAATACCTGGGGCCCTACCGTTTCAGGGAAGGGCAGATAGAAGAGACGGACCAAATAGGTATTGTTACCGGACTTGCCTGGACACAGGTAGGTGGAGTACTCCTTTGTATCGAAACCCTGATTATGCCTGGCAAGGGAAAGCTTACCGTTACCGGCAAACTGGGAGATGTCATGAAAGAATCCGCCCAGGCTGCTGTAAGCTATGTGCGTTCACGTTCAGATAGTCTTATGATCGATAATAAGTTTTACAGAAAATATGATATGCATATTCATATCCCTGAAGGAGCTATTCCTAAAGACGGTCCTTCGGCGGGTATTTCAATGTGTACTTCAATTGTATCGGCACTCACCAAACGGCCGGTTTACCGTGATCTCGCTATGACAGGCGAGATTACCTTAAGGGGCCGCATTCTTCCAATAGGTGGTTTAAAGGAAAAATTCCTGGCTGCTCACAGTGGAGGAATCAAAAAGGTCATTATTCCCAAGGAAAACGAAAAAGATTTAAAAGATATCCCCAAAAGCATATCTAAACATATCGAGATTTTTCCAGTTGAGCACATGGACGAAGTCCTTACCCTTGCCCTGATTCTGGGAGAAGAGGATTCGCTTTTTAAGAAAAATGACATGCCGCTTGAAATGGTAACGGGCGAGGCAGAACAAAGAACGTCTTTAATATAGATGGATCATTTCCAAAAGGGTTGGAGTGATCCTAAGGGGCCAAGGGGTCAAGGATTCAAGGGCTCGAGTGATCCGCTATAGAACAGGCGGATAAAAATGCTAAAGAATTATACTTGTCACTGCGTAGCTGATAAGCGTAGCCGGAAAGAGTTTAAAGCCTGGCAAAAGCCATACGGACCCTCTTCTCCAACTAAATTGGAGAAGAACCTATAATTAAGCTTGACATTATTTTGTTTAGTTGTTAGCAAAACAGTCTTTTCAGGGGAAACCCTGCAAAGGTCTCAAGGGCGGGTAGCTCAGTTGGGAGAGCATCCCGTCTTTTCATGACGGGAGAGTCACAGTTCAAGTCCTGTTTCGTTTGCAACCTGCAATAAAGTGGCAGGTATTATCATGGGCGGGTAGCTCAGTTGGGAGAGCATCGGCCTTACAAGCCGAGGGTCACAGGTTCAAGCCCTGTTCCGCCTACCACTTTTTAAGTAATTTAACATACCCCATGCGGGGACGTAGTTCAGTTTCGGTTAGAACGTCCCGTCACTCATGGCGGGAAGATCGCGAGTTCAAAGCTTGCTAAAATGATCGTTTCCTTACAAAAGGGAGACGACAAACATATTTATGGGGATGTAGTTCAGTTTTGGTTAGAACGCCGGCCTGTCACGCCGGAGGTCGCGAGTTCGAGTCTCGTCGTCCCCGCCATAAAATCAAGGGGTTACAAGAAATTGTAAGCCCTTTTTTATTGGGTATTTTATGCTGTCCCCACCACTATCCCCACCACAAAAAAGGGACAATTCAGGGTAAATTAATTTGTGCTGACAGTCGTATATGACTGCGCTTGCATTTTATTTTCTGTGAACAATTTGAAGGTAAAAAGGTAAGGTTTTATTTTACAGATTTCAAATTTAAAGTGGGGGGAGAGAGGAAATAAGAAAAGGCAGAGCCATTTGCTTGACCCTGCCTTGCCAATCCGAACAATTAGTGGACTTGTTGCCGTCTTTGCTGACTTATTTTATAATGCAACTCCAAGAATATTCACGATAAAAATTACAATTATTTTCTTTGCCGTAGCAAGTAGATTTAATAATGCAACTCACTACTCCAGCTTCAATAAATACTATAACATTTCCATAGTTCCAACCCAAACCTTTTGGTATATAATAAGTGGAGCGAGGTGCCCCTGCCAGTACTTTAACCTCTGATTCCGTCATTCCTAACTCTACATATTGCATAACCTTCTTAGTTTTCGCTTTTATCTTGGTAACAATGGCTATCTTTTTTGCTTGTAATTCATCAATTTGTTTGAAAGTAACATTCCTTTCTTTTCGCAAAGTCGCTGCTTTGGTTGAATCAACAGCACCAAGCTGCTTCTGTAGCTCCACAACTGTACGTTCGAGTTGTTGAAGTTGGCGCTGCTGGTTTGTTATCTTTCTCTGAACAGATGAATCTTGCTTAATTTTAGTTAATTGCCCTTCAATATAACCTGTATCAACTTCAGCTTTGACCGTCAGAAAAACAGCCAAGTTTTCACCTATAAATTTCCACTCTTCTTTAACAGTTTCAACTTTCAACAATGCAGAGGAATATATAGTTATTTCGTCCTTGGTCAATTGAAGGTTCTTTATTTCGGTGTTGCTTTTAATATATGTCCCTGCCATTTCCAGAGCTTTACGTTTGGCTTCAATGAAACACATCTTTCGGGCATCATTTTTCG
>RCNC010000611.1_pt1 | contig 23051 bp, 22 predicted proteins | sample 2041301 | NCBI WGS metagenome assembly RCNC01 (sample SAMN09708231, study PRJNA481090) | Marine sediment metagenome, whole genome shotgun sequencing project. | biome: marine sediment; feature: ocean; material: sediment; isolation source: Sewage treatment plant 13A marine sediment (STP13A) ...
ATAGCTCCAAAATAATTCCCCAGGTGAAGTTTGCCGGTCGACCTGATTCCGCTTAATACTGTGTCCATCGTGCAAAACTATAAAATGTTATTGAAAAAACGTACTTTTGCCCCGATGACCACAACCCGCCAGCATAAAGTATCCAGATTGCTTCAAAAAGAGCTTGGTGACTATTTCCAAAGACAGGGCTCTTCCCTTACCGGAGGAAAGATGATTACGGTCACAGTCGTCCGAATAAGCCCTGATCTTGGCGTAGCCAAGGTCTATTTAAGCATCTTCCCGGCCGAAAATGCGAAGGAAGCTGTTCAGGCTGTCTCTGACAAAGCAGGACTGGTGAGGAGCGAATTGGGTAAAAAACTTCGAAACCATTTAAGACACATCCCCGAATTCGCTTTTTTCCTCGACGATTCACTCGATTACATCGATCGCATCGAGGACCTTCTAAAAGATGATTAATGCAGTACGATCCCATCAAGCATAGTCTGGGTAAAGTATTTAACAGTACTCCCTTTTTAAGGAGGCTTTTTTACAGGCTGTTAGATCTGCTTCTGTTGCGCTCCTGGCATATACGCAGGGAGTTAAAGAACCTGAAAAAAACGGGATTCACTCCTGAACAGATTGCCGATGCAGGTTCCGGTTTCGGGCAATATGTCTATTTCCTGTCGATGCGCTACCCCGAAGCTCAGATCACCGGTCTGGATATAAAGCAGGAGCAGGTAGATGATTGTAATCAATTTTTCTCCGCCATCAAACGAGATAATAAGGTGAGCTTTAAGTACGCCGATTTAACAAAGCTGGAGGAGCATGAGGAGTGGGACCTGGCACTTTCTGTTGATGTGATGGAGCATATAGAAGATGACCGAACCGTTTTCCGTCATCTTTACAAGGGCTTAAAACCGGGTGGCATACTCTTGATTTCAACTCCATCGGACCAGGGAGGATCGGATGTGCATCACGAACATGATGAATCCTTTATTGATGAACATGTCCGGGATGGTTACGGCGTGGAAGAGATTGATGAAAAACTAAGAGAAGCCGGTTTCGAAAATATTCAAATCAAGTACTCCTACGGCAGACCTGGTAAAATTTCCTGGAGACTCTCTATGAAGTATCCCATTTTGTTAGCCAATTTTAGTAAAATTTTTCTGCTGGTACTGCCTCTGTACTACCTGCTGGTCTACCCATTCTGCTATTTTTTAAATATGGCTGATGTAAGGGGTACGCACTCCACCGGAACCGGACTTATCGTGAAGTGTAAAAAGTGAACCTGCCCTTTTATATAGCAAAGCGGTATTTACTGGGGAAAAAATCCCAGAATGCCATCAATATTATCTCAGGTATCTCGGTTCTCGGTATCTCTACAGGCACCATGGCCCTGGTAATTGTACTATCAGTTTTCAACGGTTTTGATTCAGTAGTTAAATCCCTCTATAACACCTTTGACCCGGATATTCAGATCTCTGCCAAAGAAGGTAAAACATTTACCCCTGATCCAACCACTACTCAAGCCATTCGATCTCTGCCAGGAGTATCTGCTCTATCGGAGGTGATGGAAGAGAATGTACTCCTACTTTATGACGACAGGCAACATATTGCTACCGTTAAAGGTGTTGATGAAGCTTTCATGGATGTCTCCGGTCTCGACTCCATGATCGTTGACGGAGAGATGAAACTGAAGGATCAGAACAGACCCTATGTCGTAGTGGGTCGTGGTGTGGCTTATAACCTGGGAATCAGGCTTAGCTTTATTGATCCACTTTTCATCTATACCATCGACCGTACGGCCCGAATCAATATGTCACAACCCGAGGAATCGATTCGCAGAGATTTTATTTACCCCTCTGGTATTTTTGAAATTGAGCAGGACTTCGATTCCAGATACATCATCTGTCCCATTGACTTTGTTAGAGAGCTCCTCCTGTATAAGGATGAAGTCACCTACCTGGAGGTAAAGCTGGATCCTCTATATCCCGAAGAGGAAGTCCTGGAAGAGATCCTGGCTCTGATGGGGGAAGACTTCCATGTGAAGAACAGGGAACAGCAGAATGAAATGTTCTACCGGGTGATGAGATCAGAGAAATGGGCCATTTTTCTGATCCTGACCTTCATCCTGATAATCGCCTCATTTAATATCATTGGCTCCCTTTCCATGCTGATCATTGATAAGAAAAAGGACATTCTTACGCTGAGGAACATGGGTGCAGGAAATAGACTTATCAAACAAATTTTCCTTATGGAGGGGTGGCTAATCTCTATTCTGGGAAGTATAAGCGGACTTTTCCTGGGTACTGCTATCAGCTGGATCCAGCAGCGCTTTGGAGTCATCAAACTTACCGGAAGCGGTTCCTTTATTATAGATGCCTATCCTGTTCGAATTGAGGCGCTTGATATCTGTCTGATATGGGTAACGGTACTCTTAATCGGCTTGATTGCCGCCCGGTACCCCGTACGGCAGATTTCGAAAAAATACCTGGCCGGCATCGAAAAGGGAAGCATTGTTTAAAACTTTGCATTTCTCCTATACTCAGAACTTCTAATTTTATGGCAATCTGGGAGCGCTAAAAGATAGTGTTTGCAACCAATGACAGGCTATTCCAGTTTTATCTGGGTATAGCACGAATTAGAGTCCATATGAAAGCATACAGGTATTCCATACTACTTTTCCTATTCCTGGCATTTTCAATTATTCCACTGGCGGCGCAGAACCTTGAAATCAGAAGTGTCATCACTACTCCCACTTCCTGTTCGGATGGGATTGATGGAAGCATTTCTTTCGAGATTTTTGGGGGAACCGCACCATACGAATGGTATATCTATGAGGGTATTGGTTTACCAGTCGATTTCGGGATAGCCCCAACAAGTACTACCATTACCTCTGTGGGACGAAGAAAGTTAGATGTATTCCTGATTGGAGTCAAAGATGCAGATGAGACTTCCGTCTACATGATTGCCTCTGTGGGGGGACCCGATTCCATGTCAATTACCTCCTATCTATACACAGATATTACCTGTAACAACGACAACGACGGAAGCATTACCGTAACTGCCACAGGCGAATCGAACAGTCCTGTATACACCCTTACAGGTCCAATTGGTGCCACCAACACTTCTGGTTTCTTTAACAACCTGCCGGGTGGAAGCTATACGGTAACAGCAGGAGATGGAGGTGGCTGTGGCTCTACGGCTATTACTCCTTCTATCATCATTAATAATCCAGATCTGATCAGCCTGAACGTCGACCAGATTACAAATGTTGCCTGTAATGGAGATGCCACCGGAGCTATTGATATTACCCCCATAGGAGGCACTCCACCTTATAGCTACCTCTGGTCCAGCCCCAATGGTTTCGGTTCCACAGCACAGGATATTTCCGGACTTGCTGTTGGAGTATACAACCTGACCATTACAGATGTCAATGCATGTACTATGGACTTTAATCCCGTAGCAACCATCACTGAGAACGCCCCTATTGCAGGCAGCTTTGTCACTGCAGACCTGAATTGTGGTCTGCCACTTCCCAGCAATGATGGTGCTATCGATGCCACTATCTTGGGAGGTTCGGGCATCTATACTTTCAGCTGGACCGGCCCTTTCGGGTTTACCGCCTCAACCGAGGATATCTCCGGACTGAATGCTGGCCGATATGATTTAGTAGTCACCGATAACGCTGGATGTGTGCAGGTCATGCCTGCTCAATGGATTAATGCTCCCCCCGAACTAACCGCCACCACCACCCAAACAGATATTACCTGCTTTGGAGATGCGGATGGGTCCATTGATCTGACTGTTGCAGGTGGAACGGCCCCCTATACCTATGCCTGGACCGGTCCCTCCGGCTTTACCGGAAACACACAGGATATCTCCGGACTGGTGGCGGGCGCTTATAGTGTCACAGTCACATATGCTGGTGGCTGTCCGATACCATTTACAAACATTGCCACTATCGCAGAAACCCCCGAAATCCAGGTGAGCTCTGTAAAAACTGATATAAGCTGCGGCGGACTCAGCGATGGGACCATTGATATTACCGTAAGCGGGGGCCTGGGCCCGTATACCTATGCCTGGACCGGTCCATCCGGATTTACATCAACAAGCCAGGATCTGAGCGGACTTGGACCGGGAAGTTACAGTGTAACCATTACCGATGCTTACACCTGTGCAGTCATTTTTCTTGATCAGGAGACCATTATTGAACCTTCTTCTGTGATTGCCACATATGATACTCATCAGAACGTATTCTGTAATGGTGATGCAAGCGGATCCATAGATATTGATGTAGGCGGTGGTATCGCACCTTATATATACCAGTGGACGAATAGTTCAGGGACTCCCGTCTCCACCATTCAGGATCCTGTGGGATTACCCGCCGATACCTATTCCCTGGCAATCACCGATGCAAACGGTTGTATGTTCAGCTTTGCAGATCTGGCCACCATATCAGAACCGCCGCCTCTCACAGCCAGTTTGAGCAAAACTGATATTAGTTGCTTCGGTGCTGGAGATGGCACCATAACAGTTTCAGCTGCAGGAGGAGCCGGCGGCTACGAATTCTCAAGCGATGGTCTCTCTTACCAGGGTGGAGCCACCCTAGGTTCATTGACTCCTGGCTTATATACCATCTGGACCAGGGATGTCAACCTGTGCGTCATCACAGATACCATTACCATTGTGGAGCCCACAGAGATTCTGATCCAGAGTGAGACCGCCACTTACCTTTGTCCTGGAAATCTTCTGGGGACGATTTCCATTAACGGAGTTTCAGGAGGCACTGCACCCTATTCATACTCCATAAACAACGGAGCAGACTTTTATTCCACCAACCTATTCTCTAATCTGGCCCCCGGCAGCTACCAAACAGTAGTCAGAGATGCCACCGGATGTCTCGTGCCTGGTAATCTGAATGTTCTTGTGGAACCGGCACCATTTCAGATTACATCCTACGTCCAGGATGATATCACTTCCTGCTTTTATAGTGAGGAAGGAAGAATCCAAATTAGTGCAATAGGAGGAACCGGCACCGTTCGCTATTCCCTGAATGGAGATCCACCCGTCACACCAGGCGATTTCCAGGACCTGCCCGGGGGTACCCATGTTATTACCCTGATAGATGACAATTCGTGTGCCCACGATACCACTGTTGTAATTCTAACACCACCAGTGCTGTCCATAGATAATATCACCATCTCCGATGTCACCGTTTGCGCCGGCAATACCGATGGCAGTCTTACTATAACTGGATCGGGAGGGATAGCTCCTCGGGAATTCTCCCTGGATGACATAAGCTACCAGGTAAGCGGCACCTTCAGTGGCCTGGCTGCAGGCGACTACACCGCCTGGATCAGGGATGCCAATGGCTGCACAGTTACCGCTCCTGCAAGCATAAGCGAGCCCGTTCCGGTGCTGGCCATGGTAACTAAAACAGATGCAAGCTATGGTAGTCTGGGTTCCATTAGCATATCAAATGTCACCGGAGGAACGGCCCCCTATGAATATTCTATCAATGGCCTGGCGGGTCCCTTTACCGGTACAACAACATACACCGACCTGGCACCTGCCAGCTACCTTGTGATTGTTCGGGATACAGATGGATGTACCTATGAAGAGATGGTACTGATTCTGGATGTTCCTCCTCTGGACGTACTGGTCAATGTCTCCCATGTATCCTGTTTTGGAGCCAGTGACGGAAGCATTGATTTTGTTCCTCAGGATGCAGAAGGAACGGTACAGTATTCCATCGATAACGGAGCCAATTTCCAATCTGATCCCTTATTTACTGATCTGCCTGGAAATATCACATATCTGCTTGTGGCCCTGGATGAGGCTGGCAAGCTCTTTACGGGCGCAGTCACCCTCACAGAACCTGCCGAAATACTCTTCAGCCACACCATGACCCCTGCCCACTGTAATGCATTCAGTGAAACAGGAGCCATCGATATAACGGTGTCGGGGGGAGCTGGTAGCTTTACCTACCTCTGGTCCGATGGTAGTACCGCAGAGGACCGTTCCAATATTCTGGCCGGAGTTTATGGCTTGATCATTACCGATGGTAATAACTGTACAAGGATCGAATCTATCTCCGTAAGCAGCGAAGTAACAGTGGATGCATATGCCGGAGCTGACGCTTCTATCTGTTCCGGAGCCTCCATTCAGCTACAGGGCGCTGGAGTCGGCATCCCCGTCTGGGATCCATCTCCATACCTTTCGGATGAGAACATTCTGGACCCGGTGGCCTCCGGAATGACTGCAACAAGCACTTTTGTACTGACCATAACCGAAACCGCCAGCATCTACGGGTGCTACAACAAGGATGCGGTAACAGTGAACCTCCATCCATTAATGGGCCTGGAGACAATCGAAGATACCTTTGTTATTGAGGGATATTCCATCCGGCTGGAAACTACAGGCGGGCCTTTCGAACAGTACAGATGGGAGCCCCAAACAGGACTCGATAACACTACAGTTCCTGATCCCCTTGCCACTCCCGCAGTGCCAACCAGGTATTATGTTTTTGCCATCAATAGCGATGGTTGTGAGGAGGTGGACTCTGTATTCATAGATGTCATCGAAAACATACAGGGCTACAATGCATTTTCGCCCAATGGAGATGGAATCAATGACTATTTCGAAATTAGAAATGCGGAACGTTTCCCGGAAATGCTGGTTGAGGTATATAACAGGTGGGGACATAAACTCTATTCAAGCGTGGGTTATGACAGTGGAAATCGTTGGGATGGGACAACACGCGGGAAAGAGGCGCCTTTGGGTACCTATTACTTTATTCTTGTCCCTTACCCGGGAGCCAAGCCAATTTCCGGGAACGTAACAATAATCAGGTAGCATGAGAAGAATTACATACATCATATGCTTCATTATCATTGCTGGTTCAACCGGGTTGCAGGCTCAGCAAATGCCTCACTATACGCAGTACATGTTCAATGATTTTGTGCTCAATCCAGCCATTGCCGGTATACATGATTACTATCAGATCCGAACCAATCACAGGTTTCAGTGGGTGGGATTGCTGGATCCTCCTATGACCAATTCCATTTCCTTTTATGGTCCACACGCCACACTGCCTATGGGATATGGCGGGTATGTATACAGTGATGTCACCGGACCTACCAGCCGGACAGGAGTCACGGGATCCTATGCCTATAATATTGCTGTCACAGGTGATATGCGACTATCCATGGGCCTTTCTGCCGGGCTTATGCAGTATCGAGTCGATGGTACCCAGCTCAGTCCAGCTGATGTATCCGACCCCGCCATTCTCTCGGTAGTCAGTACTTCTTACCTGCCTGACGCAGGAATTGGCCTTTACCTATACTCCGAACAGTTCTATGTGGGCCTTTCGATTGCCCAGCTTCTGAATAATAGTGTAAAGATCTTTGACAATAAGGATGGTGTGAACAGGCTGAAAACCCATATCAACCTGGTCGGAGCTTACCACTTCTGGATAGATGAAGATTGGCTCATCGAGCCCTCACTGATGATAAAAGGTACTGCACCGAAAGAACTCTCCTTCGATCTTACTGCAAAAGTTGAATGGCAAAGAATGCTATGGGGTGCTCTATCGTACCGCTACAAGGATGCCATTGGAATCATGCTAGGTTATAGTTTCGATGAAACACTTTTCTTTGGTTACGCCTATGACATTAGCATCTCCGACCTAAGTAACTACAGCACAGGATCGCATGAGATCATGATTGGGTATCGATTCAACGACATCAAGTAATGAATTCCAGACTCCAATATTCGGTTCTCCTCATCCTCCTGCTGGCACTGTCTTTTACTGCCTGTAAGAAGGATCCCAGTATCAAGGGAAAAGAGTTTGTTGAACGTGAGGTACTGGTCGATGTGCTGGTGGATATTCACCTGATGGATGGGGTAACCCAGGACAGGAGATTCGGCCGTAAATATGATGTGGACAGCATCGATATTTTAACACCTATCCTGGACAAGCACCAGGTAACCCGCCAGATGTTCGATACTACCATGTATGTTTACTCCCGGAACCCGGTACTGCTGGACCAGGTCTACAACGATGTGTTGATTAAGCTGAATGTGATGCTGGATGAAAATAACAAGGAGGACCCGGCTAGTACACCAGAATCGTCAGAAAAACCACTACAAGCCCCAGCAGAAATCCGCTAAGCACTTCTCCCCAGTGATCGCCCAGCGCAAGTCTTGAACTGCCCGTTAGGCCACCAGCAAGAAAGCTAAGCATAAGAAAACCCTGCAAGGGAGTTTCGTAAAGAAAAATCAGTGCAATAATCAAACCTGTCACACCCCCAATGGCTGCAGTATGAATCGAGATCTTAAACCTCAGGTTCAGTAGCAATACCAGTAAAAACGTCCCGGTCACAGATAGCACATAGGCATGAATCACCTGACTCAGCGGGAGCCTTTTGAAATAGACAAAGGTGATGATATAAAGTACCAGTATGATGATTTGTGGAACCAGTTGTTCTCCCTTTGTGGCTACCTGACCGTTTTTTATTATTAGGCTTCGGTATTGAAGAACCGGAAGCATCATTAAAGGAAAAACCAGTGTTCCAAGTGCCATCACAAACATAATGGCTCGCTTTGCAGCAGGATCAAGCAAGGAAAGATAGGTTCCCGAATTCAAAATAATAAGTAGGCCCAGTGTGGGCATAAGAAGTGGATGAAACAGGTAGGAAAAAAATGGGGCTGCTTTTTTCATAAGCTCCATTAAAGTTCCTTTCTCAACCGGGCCACCGGTAAACTCAGCTGCTCCCTGTATTTGGCTACCGTCCGTCGTGCAATTTGGTATCCCTTCTCATTCAGAATTCCCATTAAGCGGTCATCGGTCAGCGGCTTTCGCTTCTCTTCGCTATCTATACAATCCTGAAGAATTTTTTTAATCTCGCGGGTAGAAACTTCCTCACCACTATCGGTCTGCATCCCCTCAGAAAAGAAATATTTCAATGCATAGATCCCGAAATGTGTCTGAATGTATTTGCTGTTCACCACTCTCGAGATGGTTGAGATATCTAGATTGGTCATATCGGCAATATCCTTCAGGATCATTGGACGCATCCTGGTCTCATCTCCTTCGTAAAAATAGCCCTCCTGGTATTCCAGGATCGCATTCATGGTCAGTAGCATGGTGTTCTGCCGCTGCCGGATGGCATCTATAAACCACCTGGCAGAATCAAGCTTCTGCTTTACAAAAGTGATGGCATCCTTGTCTTCCTTACTGGCTGAAGCCTTGTTGGCGTTATAACTCTCAAACATATCAGAATAAGTCCTGCTCAACCTGAGTTCGGGCACATTATTCGAATTGAGGTATAGTTGCAAGTCGCCTTCATTCTCTTCCAGGATAAAATCTGGAACGATCTGGTGAAAGGACTTGGACTGAGAATCTCCCATGGCTCCACCTGGCTTTGGGTTGAGCCGCAAAATCTCCTCCAGTGCAAGTTTCAATTCCTCCTCCGAAATATTCTGGCGCTGGATAATCTTGTCATAATGCTTATTGGTGAATTCCTCGAAATGATTTTTCAAAATAGAGTAAGCCATTGCAGTCACCGGTTGATCGAGGTCCTTGCGTCCTATCTGCAGCAACAGGCACTCCTGTAAGCTCCTTGCTCCCACGCCAGCAGGGTCTAACTCCTGGATAATCATTAAAACTTCGTGCAGCGATTCATAGGAGGCCTCCAGACCGGATGAAAAAGCCAGGTCGTCGGCAATGGCCTCCAGCTCTCGGCGCAGGTACGCGTCATCGTCAATGTTTCCAAGGATATATTCAGCCAGAACTTCCTGCTCTTCTGTGAGCTTTCTCAATCCAAGCTGACTCTTTAACTGTTCTCGAAAGGTTGAGCCAAGCGAGAAAGGGATCTCCTCCCGCTTTTCATCTGCCGAATAGTTTTGCACATTCAACCTGTAACTGGGAGTATCATCATCCTGCATATAGTCTTCCAGAGAAAACTCCTCAAGCTGATCTCCCGCCTGCTCCTCTTTTATTTCTTCCGGCTCGCTAATTTCCCCCTCATCGTTTCCCTCCTCCAATACCGGGTTCTCTTCCAGTTCTTTCTTGATCCGTTGCTCCAGCTGAATGGCAGGTATCTCCAGCAGTTTGATCATTTGGATCTGCTGCGGTGACAGTTTTTGTAATAATTTCTGCTGAAGTCTTTGTTTAAGCATCTTTTCTAATTAAAACTCCGCACTCCTTGGTGTGCGCGGGAATGGAATCACATCCCTGATATTACTCATACCTGTAATAAACATAATTAAGCGTTCAAATCCTAATCCAAAACCGCTATGTTCAACTGTCCCAAATTTACGAGTTTCCAGGTACCACCACAATTCATCTTCAGGAATATCCATCTCTTTCATCCTGTTTTGCAACTTATCCAGTTCTTCCTCTCTTTGCGATCCGCCAATAATCTCTCCAATCTGTGGAAAAAGAACATCCATGGCCCGGACGGTACGTCCATCATCGTTCTGTTTCATATAGAACGCTTTGATATCCCTGGGATAATCGGTGAGTATTACCGGACATTTAAAATGCTGCTCCACCAGGTATCTTTCATGCTCCGACTGCAGGTCCAGTCCCCACTCCACCGGAAACTCAAACTTTTTATCAGCCTTCATCAGGATTTCAACGGCCTCTGTATAACTCTTTCTTACAAAGTCATGCTCCAGGACAAACTTTAAACGTTCCAGCAAACCCTTATCGACCATTTTATTGAGGAATTCCAGGTCATCCATGCAATGCTCAAGAGTATACCTGATCAGGTACTTCAGAAAATCCTCAGCCAGGTCCATGTTATCATGAATATCATAAAAAGCCATTTCAGGCTCAATCATCCAGAATTCGGCCACATGACGGGGTGTGTTGGAATTCTCAGCACGGAAAGTAGGTCCAAAAGTATAAATGGACGAGAGCGCCAGGGCTCCAAGTTCACCCTCAAGCTGACCTGAGACCGTCAGGTTGGTTGGACGGGCAAAGAAATCCTGATTGAAATCGATGTCTCCCTCTTCGGTTTCCGGAGTGTTTTTCAAATCAAGCGTAGTTACCTTAAACATGGCTCCGGCTCCCTCAGCATCCGAAGCGGTGATAATAGGGGTGTGCAAATTGAAAAATCCCTTATCGTTGTAGTACTTATGGATGGCATAAGCAAGTGCATGCCTGATCCGGAAAACTGCGCCAAAGGTGTTGGTCCGAAATCTTAAATGTGCAATCTCCCGCAGAAATTCAAAGCTGTGTCCCTTTTTCTGCAAAGGATAAACATCGGGGTCTGAGTCCCCCAGTACCTCAATCTCTTTGGCCTGTATCTCCACGCTCTGGCCCTTACCCATGGATTCAACCAGTGTGCCGGTGACGCTAATGCTACAGCCGGTGGTTATCCTTTTCATTTCCTCTTCCGGAAATGAATTCAGATCAGCTACCACCTGGATACTATGGATAATGGTTCCGTCATTCACTGCAATAAAAGCTAGCTGATTATTTCCACGCCTGGTCCGAACCCAACCTTTCAGCAATACTTCTCTGTCTTTCTCTGTTGCACCAAGCAACTCCTTAACTGTCGATCTCTTCATTTTCTTTTATTTAATCAAGCTACAAAAGTACAATTTTATCAAATTCGATTCGTTAACTTTATAATCTAAAAAGATTCTACTAAATTTACTTTCGTCCAAAAAAAAACGACCATGGAGCAAGAGCGAAAATCCATTATGGTTACCTGGGATTTTTCTGCTGTATCATACAATGCACTCAAGCATGCTATTAAGCTGGCTCACATTCTAAAAAACAACATCATTTTGTTTCATATTGTGAATGAACCATCTGAAGAGGAGGGTGCCACTAAAAGAATAGCAGAGACAGCAGAGGAGATAAAGAAAGATCTTGGCGAAGACGTGGGGTACTTTGTACACTCTGGTAATATCTTCAAGGAGATAGCAGATTTTGCCTCAAAGGAGGAAAACAATATCACCTTTGCTGTGATGGGGACCCATGGAATGAAAGGGGGACAAAAACTCTTTGGTAGCTGGGCTCTGAAGGTCGTTGCCGGTTCTACCGTTCCATTTATTGTTGTCCAGGATCAACCCCCGGATAAGGACAGGTACACCGATATTGTATTTCCAATCGATTTCAAATCTGAAAACAAGGAAAAACTACAATGGGCCATCTTCCTGGGGAAATACCTGAATTCGAAAATCCACCTTTACAAAGCGCCCGTATTGGATAAGAACCTTCAGAAAAAGGTTAATGCCAATCTCAATTTTGCTATCCGCTTCCTGATCCAGAACAACATTGAGTATGAAATTCACTCATCATCAAAATCGGGTTCCACTGGATACCAGAAGGACCTGGTTGCCTTCTGTAAAAAGATCAATGCCGACCTGATTCTTATCACCACCACCAAACATATCACCAAGTTCGATTATATTTTTGGAGCAAAGGAACAGTTGCTTATAGCCAACAGCGAAAAGATCCCGGTGATGTGTGTGAATCCCAAGTCCAATTTCGCCAAGGTGGGCCAGTTCATGTATGGTTAGAATCGATTAATGCTTTTGTCATTTCTAACATTTCTAACATTCTAACTATTAGCTCATGTCCATTGCAGTAAAAGAGATTTCCAAACGATACGGTTCTCAGCTGGCAGTGAACAAGGTCTCCTTTGAAGTTCATACCGGGGAGATTGTAGGATTCATAGGCCCCAACGGAGCAGGAAAGTCCACTACCATGAAGATGATTACCGGGACGCTTTCGCCCGACAGTGGATCGATACGAATCAATGATCTAAGTGCACTTGAACATCAGAGAGAGATCCGCGGGATGATCGGATACCTGCCAGAGAACAATCCCCTCTACCATGAAATGTATATCCGCGAATACCTCCAATACGTGGCTGGCTTATATAAGTTGAATGGGAAGGAGGCCAGGGAGCGGATCTCAATAGTTATTGAGATGACATCGCTCTCCCGTGAGGTGAGCAAAAAGATCGGTAATCTCTCAAAAGGATACAGACAAAGGGTAGGGCTGGCCCAGGCCCTGATCCATGATCCGGAAATCCTCATTCTGGATGAACCTACCTCGGGACTGGATCCCAACCAGTTGGTGGAAATCCGTAATCTTGTCTCCAACATAGGAAAGGAGAAAACGGTACTCCTCTCCACCCATATCCTTCAGGAGGTTGAAGCTATTTGCGACAGGGTCATTATCATAAACAATGGCGGGATTGTTGCAGACGATGATGCCCAGCGCCTGAAAGAGAAAGGTGATGGCTTAACACAAACCATCCATATTGAACTGGATGAGGTCACTAAGCCAGAAATCTGGAAAAAACTTCTTTTTATAGATCACGTGAAATCCATTGGGAACAACCAGTTTTTACTGGAAACCCGCGAATTGCGTGATATCCGGGGCGACATTTTTAATTTTGCTGTCAGTCAGGGGCTTACTATCCTGTCACTTTCTTTAAAGAAAAAGAGCCTTGAAGAGGTCTTCCGGGAATTAACAAGCCAATAAATATCTGTATTCCAAGTATTTCCCGAATAAACAAATTGGCATTGTATTTGTTTAATATTTTTATATTTTTACCGATTCATTTTGTTAACCAAACGAGACAGCATGAAATTTAGAGCATTGGCGATTTTAATAGGAGTTCTACTTGCAGGTACACTGTCTGCCCAGACCCTCACAGACGTAATTAATGAATTTAATACCGGTGTTGAAAAACTTAACGGCCAGGAATATGTAGTAGCACTTGAACACTTTAATCAGGTACTAACCATGGCTGAAGTAGTTGGCGATGAGGCTAACGATATGAAAGCGCAGGCAGAAAAGCAGATTCCTGCAACCCATTACAGGCAGGCTACCACCTTTATGAAAAGGAAGCAATATGATAATGCCATTCCTTATTTGGAGAATACCGTAGAAACTGCGACCCTCTTCGGGAATAACGAAGAGATCAGTAAGAAAGCTTCTGGTTATTTGCCCCAACTATATGTCAGGCAAGGGAACCAGGAATGGAAAAACAAATCATATGATGATGCCGTTGCATATTTTGATAAGGCATTAGCTTTGAATCCTAATCTCTATCAGGCTTGTCAGGGTAAAGCAATGGTTTACCTCGAACAGGACGAAACCGAAGAGATGCTTAAGTGCTTTGCAAATGCCAAAGAGGGTGCCACGGCCAAGAACGATACCAAAACCGTTGATAAGATAAATGGTGTCATTGATTCTTACTTCAACAAATTCATTCTGGAAGAAGTAGGTGCGATTGATCCTGAGGAGAATGACTATTCTTATGTGGTGGAAGCCTGCGATAATGCACTTGCTGCCAATCCTAACAATCCTCGTGCCCTCTATCACCTGGCAATGGTATCCAACAAATCGGAACAATCGGAGAAAGCCATTGAATACACTCAAAAAGCCCTGCTTTATGAAAAAGAGGCTATCTGGCTCTCCGCCATCAATTTTGAACTTGGATCAGCCTATCAGGATACAAAACAATATGATGAGGCTTGTGAAGCACTGCAGAAAGTGACAGAAGATCCTTTCCTGACCAGAGCCGAAAAGAAAATAGAAATCGTAGGATGTAATTAAAGATCCAGCTCGATATACCATTATAAAGCAGCGTTAAATACGCTGCTTTTTTTTGTCACATAAACTAAAATTGCTTCCTTTGTCGGGTCGATGTGGAGAAATTTGACTGATTGCAACCACGAAAAAAAATGCTAAAACAGGCGCCTTTCGACGATCAGTCAACTCTCTCTTTTTTAAGGTGTTATACATAACAATATACATTCATGGCATATTTATTTACTTCCGAGTCAGTTTCTGAAGGTCATCCCGATAAAGTATCCGATCAGATATCGGATGCACTGTTGGACGAATTTCTTGCATTCGATCCACAATCAAAAGTTGCTTGTGAAACTCTGGTAACGACCGGACAGGTGGTGCTGGCCGGGGAGGTTCGAACCTCTACCTATATTGATGTTCAAAAAGTGGCCAGAGAGACCATTAAGAAAATCGGGTATACTAAAAGCGATTACCAGTTTGAATATAACTCCTGTGGCGTGATTACGCTTATCCATGAACAGAGTCACGATATCAACCGGGGTGTGGACAGGGAAGATCCCATGGAGCAGGGAGCTGGCGACCAGGGCATGATGTTCGGTTATGCCACCAACGAAACCGACAACTATATGCCGCTTCCCCTTGATCTGAGTCACAAACTGCTTATCGAGATGGCCGCTATACGCAGGGAAGAGAAAGTGATGACCTACCTCCGACCCGACTCAAAATCGCAGGTCACCATTGAGTATGATGATAAGGATAAACCCCTCAGGGTCCACACAATTGTGATTTCTACACAGCACGATGAGTTCGACAATGACGACGAACGGATGCTGAAGAAGATCAAATCTGATGTGAAAAATATTCTGATTCCCAGAGTGGTCAAACAACTTCCTGAGCGTCTGCAGTCGCTTTTCGATGATCAATTCATCCTTCATGTTAATCCCACCGGGAAGTTTGTAATTGGTGGTCCCCACGGAGACACCGGCTTAACTGGGCGTAAAATCATTGTGGACACCTATGGAGGCAAAGGGGCCCATGGCGGTGGAGCCTTCTCCGGAAAAGACCCGTCAAAGGTGGACCGTTCAGCAGCATATGCTGCACGTCATATTGCCAAAAACATTGTAGCCGCAGGCATTGCCGAAGAGATCCTTGTACAGCTCTCTTATGCCATCGGGGTGGTTGAGCCCATCGGGGTTTTTGTAAATACTTACGGAAAATCAAATGTGGGACTCACAGATGGTGAGATTGCCAGGAAGATTGAAGAGGTATATGACCTGAGACCAGCTGCCATTGAACAGGGGCTGAAGCTGCGCTTTCCCATCTACCTGGAGACAGCTTCCTATGGTCATATGGGTCGTACACCACAGATGGTCACGAAAACTTTCAACTCTCCATACTGGGAAGAAAAGACCCTCGAAGTTGAGCTCTTCACCTGGGAGAAGCTGGACTACGTAGACAGGTTCAAGAAGGCCTTCAACGTTTCTTAAACATATATTCAAGGTTCTGTTCATTGGAATATTGTATATAGCTTTATTCCACGAAAACGAACACCCTAACATTTCCTAACACTCTAACATTAATATATGTTTTCAGGGATTGTTGAAGAGGCCGCCTTAGTGGTCCGTCTAGAAAAAGAGCAGGAGAATCTGCATATTACCATGCAGTGCTCCTTTACCGATGAGTTGAAAATTGATCAGAGTATCTCACATAACGGAGTCTGTCTTACGGTAGTCCGTATTGAAGAAGGTAACTACACGGTTACCGCTATTCTGGAAACCCTTCAGAAAACGAACCTGAGATTGCTCCAGGTGGGCGATAAGGTAAACCTGGAGCGCAGCACGCGACTCGATTCCAGACTTGATGGGCATATGGTACAGGGACATGTGGATCTGACCGCCACATGTACAGAGGTGAAGGAAGCCGAAGGCAGTTGGTACTTTACCTTCTCCTATGAACCCAAAGGAGAGGAGCATATAACCGTGGAGAAAGGTTCCGTATCTGTGAACGGAGTAAGCCTGACCGTGGTGAACTCTCAGGAATCAACATTCCAGGTAGCCATTATTCCATTTACCTATGATGTGAGCAATTTTCATCAGTTCAAAGTAGGAACTGTAGTTAATCTCGAATTTGACATTATTGGAAAATATATCGCTAAGATCCTAAAGGCTCAGTTAAAAAAATAAACCCATGCAGACAGTTCTTATCCTGGGCGCAGGACTTTCCTCTACCTCACTAATAAAATATTTCCTCGACCACTCGCACAATCAATGGAAGATCCGTGTGGGAGATATCAAACTTGAAAATGCCGTTGAACGGGTAAATGGCCATGCAAACGGAGAGGCTTTTCGCTTTGATATTCATGATCCCGATCAGCGCCGAAAAGAGATTGAGCAGGCAAGCATAGTGATTAGCATGCTTCCGGCCAGAATGCACCACCTGGTGGCCGAATGCTGCGTAGAACTGGCCAAGGATATGGTCACTGCCTCCTACCTCTCTCCCGCCATCAGGGCCCTGGACGGTGAAGCCAGGAAGAAGGGAATTGTGCTGATGAATGAATGTGGTGTGGATCCAGGGATCGATCATATGTCGGCCATGCAGATGATCCATAAAATCAAGGAAGAGGGAATCGAGCTGCAGGCATTTGAATCCAGCACGGGTGGACTTGTTGCCCCGGGCTATGAAAACAACCCCTGGCGATATAAATTCACCTGGAATCCAAGAAATGTGGTACTTGCAGGACACGATGGTGCACGCTTCCTTCACAATAGGAAATTCAAGTATATCCCCTATCATAAAGTATTTAGTCGTTTCGAGACTATTCAGGTTCCGGAGCTGGGTGAGTTTGAAGTATATGGGAACAGGGATTCGCTTACATACAGGGATACCTACGGGCTTCATAATCTGAAGACCATGTTCCGGGGGACCATTCGCCGGCCGGGATATTGCGAGGCCTGGGACACCTTTGTACAGCTGGGAGCTACCGATGACACCTATATCATGGAAGATACTGAGGAGATGACCTATAAAGAGTTCATCAACAGCTTCATGGCCTTTCGAACTGATATTCCTGTAGATCAGAAGCTCTCAAAATATCTGGGGCTTGATAAAGACTCTGAGATGATGGGCAGGCTGAGGTGGCTGGGGATCTTCGATGATACCAAAGTCGGCGTTGCCGGACTTAGTCCTGCCAAGGTCCTTCAAAAGATTCTGGAGGAGAAATGGCAATTGGAGCCGGGTGACAAAGATATGATCGTGATGCAGCACCAGTTCGATTTTGAAAAGGAAGGCATCCGGAAAAAAAGGTATTCCACCATGGTCTGCATAGGTGAGAATACCTTACATACGGCCATGTCCCTGACAGTGGGTCTGCCCCTGGCCATGGTGGCAAGAAGGATTCTTGAAGGAAAATACAAGGAGAAAGGTGTTCAGCTTCCCATCCAGGCGGAGATCTACAACCCGGTACTGGAAGAGTTAAAAGAATACGGTATCCGTTTTATGGAAGAAGAAATCAACCTGACTAAATGATCCAGCCATCCTTCATGGTAATAATGCGATCAGCCATTTCGGCCAGGCTTAGATCGTGGGTTACAATTACCAGGGTTTTCTGAAACTTATCTCGTAAAGTCATAAAGAGTTTATGCAACTCTTGCTTGTTTTCCGTATCCAGGTTGCCTGAAGGTTCATCGGCAAGGATCACTTCCGGGTCATTGATCAGCGCCCTGGCCACCGCTACCCGCTGTTGTTCCCCTCCCGAAAGCTCCGAAGGCTTATGATCGAGACGGTTCTTTAAACCGAGAAAATCAAGCAGCTCCCTGGCCCGTTCCTCCACCTCTCTCCTGGGTTTGTTGGCAATAAATCCAGGAATGCATACATTCTCATGGGCATTGAATTCCGGGAGGAGCTGGTGAAACTGGAACACAAAACCAATATGCATGTTTCTGAAACGGGCAAGCTTGCTTCCTGTAAGCTGATCGGTCCGGATCCCGTTCATGGAAATATCCCCGGCATCCTGCCTGCTAAGCGTTCCGAGAATCTGTAGCAATGTGGTTTTACCTGCACCCGAGGGCCCCACCACAGAGACCACCTCTCCAGCAGCAACCTCAAGACTAATCCCTTTTAAAACCTGCAGGTTTCCATATGATTTGGTGATTTCAGTAGCCTTGATCATTCTTTCAAAATAAGAAATAAATATACACTAGATAGATAACAATCATGAAAATCCCTTCCCACCGGGTAATACGTGAACGGGAGGCTGGCAGCATCAACAACAAAAAAAGCAGGGAGATTCCTAACATCCAGGGGATATCAAACCCGGCAATCTCCGTACTAACACTTATGGGGCTAACCAGGCTAGTAAAACCCAGAACCGAAAGGATGTTCATGATATTGGAGCCGATGATGTTTCCTACTGAGATATCAGTCTCTTTCTTCAGTGCAGCAATAACACTAGTAGCCACTTCTGGAATACTGGTTCCTACAGCTACCATGGTGATAGAGACCACCCTTTTTGACATGCCCATCTTTTCTGCAACCAGGGCAGCATTTTCCACAAGCAAATGAGCACCAAAAGCAAGCCCTACAATTGATACAAGTAATAAGATCACAGCCACTCCCCACTTCATATGACCCTGGTCAGTCTCCTGCTCCACCAACCGTTCTGCACCCCTGGCGCGAAACACAGAATAAAGGATGTAAAGTCCGAGCAAGACTACAAAGATGACTCCTTCCAGCCTGGAGATCCATCCATTCATGGCAAAAATGTAGAGAAGCACGGAGACCCCCATCATGATGGGCCAGTCGCGCTTCACAGAGGAGGCTGGCACCGGGATGGGGAAAATAAGAGCAGTAATGGCCAGGACCAGGAGGATGTTGGAAATGTTGCTTCCAACCACGTTACCCATGGCAATCTCCGGAAAACCCGAAAATGCAGCCTGAAGACTCACAAGCAACTCAGGAGCCGAAGTTCCAAATGCCACCACGGTGAGCCCGATTATCATTCGGGGAATCTTTAAGCGCCGGGAGATGGCCACACTGCTATCCACCAGGAACTTGCCGCTGACAAAGAGCAGTGCAAGTCCGGCAAACAGTAAGAGGTAAACTTGTACCATGGGTATGGGGGGCTCGTGCGCTAACCGATGTCCAGATTCTTCTTTACACCCTTCGCTACTTTATTGGCATCCTTGGTCAAATTCTTGCCGATCTCATTGGCATCCTTGGTGAGATTCTTGCTTATATCAGTGGCATCTTTGGTGAGATTCTCCTTAATATCATTAACATCTTTGGTCAGGTTCTTCTTGATCTCCTTGAAATCTTCCATCACATCCGGTGTGCTGTTTTCAAATTCCCGTTTGATATCATCGGTGGCTTTTCTGAACTCTTTCATCCCCTTGCCAAATGTCCTGGCCAGTTTGGGAATCTCCTTGGATCCAAACAACAACAATGCGATCAATACAGCAAATATGATCTCCTGTCCGCTAATAAATAATATAGTCCCAAACATCCTTGCTAAGATTTACGCAAATATAGCAAGAAAAACAGAAAGGCTGTCTCTTTCGGGACAGCCTTCTGGACGTAATTGGAACTTCGGTATTGGTAAAATCTAGTGCGTCATAAACGACAAGTTATAACTACCTTCTGCTTTGTCGGCTGTTATTTTATATTTCCAGGCTCCCACGTACTTATTCTTCTCCTCCTTCTGGATGGACATGTTCTGGGTAAAGGAGATTTCAGCAGAAGAAGTAATGGATAGATCCTTAAAGACCTTTCCATTGGGATAAAGTACCCTGACGGTAATTTTTCCTGATCGGGCCTTCCCGTTGATGGTGCACCTGATATGCGTGGTGCTTTCATTCACATCAAATTCACCCTCGGTTGAATCAGTCTCTCCGTCAAAGCTGTTTCTGATGGTAAGCTGACTCTGGTTTTCCTGTCCGCCCGAGTATATAAAATAAGATGGCTCGTCCGGGAACCCGGTACCGGTAGAGTAGACTCGTGCTGAACTCCTGGCCCTGGATGCTTCTCTGGCCTGCTCAGTATACATACGCTCCATCTCAATGGTCTTAAGCTGCTGTTCCTTCATCTGCTGACGCTGAAATTCAATCTGCTCCTGCTTGGCTTTCTTCTCCGCTTCCTGAGCTTCTTTGATCTCCTTTTCATCCTTGCTCTGGCCCATGGCCACGGATCCCAACAGTACAAAAAGAAGGGATAAGGAGAGCATCCGAAATATGGTCTGTGTTTTCATATTGCTTTGTTTATCGGTTTCTACTACAAAAATAAGGCGTCAGGACGTGCATCTTGGTTAATAGAGTGTTAATGATAGGTTAACGATGCAGGAAAGGACTTATCTTAGCTGTAACATTGTTGCAATGAAGAGCCGTTTTCTCATAGGATTGTCCGCCCTTGCACTGCTTGTGCTTATAGCAGTGCAGTATGTTATTATTACCGAGACCTACCGTACCAAGAAGGAGCAGTTCGATACCAAGTTTGGAAATCTTGCCAAAGAGGGGATGTCCAAATTCAATAGCATGGATTACAATTTTGATTTTGATTCTGTACTATTCCTTTTGGATGACAGGGCCGTTGAATTTATGTTCTCCTCACCTGATTCTCTATCCCAAACACCCGGAGAGATTTTCCAGGAGATCCTGAACCAGTACAGGGATCCCGAGTATTTTCTCAGGGACTATATCAGCAAAGCCGGAGTAGATCCTAAGTTTACCTACCACCTGCAAGTGGATGAGCTCTTCCTGGTGGATATCGGTTTCCGGGAACAGGTCTACCCCAATGGGATTCAATTGCCACAGGCCCCTTCCAGTGCTTTGCTGGCTGGTAACTTCACCCACGAGCGGAATTATTTCAATATCTCCTACGGCATCTATATAGATTTTGTGAATCGCTCAAAGCTAATCCTAAGAGAGATGTGGCTGATCCTGTTCCTGGATCTCATTACGCTGATTCTGGTATTTACCGTCTTTGTCCTGACACTTCGAAATATGCTGCAACAGAAACGTTTGTCGGAGATGAAGAGCGACTTTATCAACAACATGACCCATGAGCTTAAAACTCCCCTCTCCACCATTTCAGTGGCTTCCAGCTCCCTGGGGAACCGGACGATCATTGAGAGCCCGGAAAGAGTGGAAGAGCTTTCGGGGCTTATTAAGCGACAGAACAAACACCTTTCGGAACTAATCGACCGAATCCTGGACATCAATATCTGGGAGAAGGATCAGGTGAAACTAAAGCCCGAACACCTGATGCTGGAGAATTGGACCAGGCAGCTGGTTAAGGGATTTTTGCTGGAACAGGGTAAAGAAGCCCCGGCAATTTTGCTTGATATCCAGTTAATTAATGAAACCCATATGCTTGATGAAGTTCATATGGCCACTGTTTTGAATAACCTTTTTTCCAATGCTGTACGCTATGGCAATACACCTTGCAAAATAGAGCTAGTGGTAAAAGACAATGATCACTGTTTATGGATCAGTGTAGCGGACAATGGACCGGGCATCAAAAAAGAAGACTTGAAGCACCTTTTTGAAAAATTCTTCAGGGGGGCTGAGGCCAAACAGCGGGTGATCAGAGGTTTGGGCCTTGGACTCTATTATGTTAAACAGATTGTGGAGGCACACGGGGGAATCATCTCGGTTCAGAACAAACCCGGAGAAGGCATCACTTTTCATATTAAAATTCCAACAGATGATGGACCTGTTACTTGTTGAAGATGACATAGACCTCCAGAAAGTACTGGCACAATACCTGGAGCTTTCGGGTTTTAATGTATATACAGCCAACCATGGCAAACACGGCCTGAAAGTTTTCCAGGAGAACCATGTGGATCTTTGTATCCTGGATGTCATGATGCCGGTCATGGACGGATTTACACTGGCCGGAGAGATCCGTAAGCTTGATGCTGCCATGCCGGTGGTCTTCCTGACGGCCAAGAACCAGAAAGAGGATCGGCTGAAGGGATTGAAAATCGGTGCGGATGACTATATCACCAAGCCATTTGAAGCAGAAGAGCTGGTACTCAGATTGAATAATATTCTAAAGAGGGCCGGGAAAGAGGATGCCAGCACTTCTAATATCGGATGCCTCAATATTAAATATGGTGAGCTATTAATTGAAGACGGGAAGAATTCCTTTAGCCTGACCCCCAGGGAATCGGAACTCCTGAAATACCTGATCGAAAATCAGAATACCGTAGTAAAACGGGAGGATATTCTGGAAGAGCTCTGGGGACAAAACGACTATTTCCTGGGCCGTTCCATGGATGTGTTTATATCCAGACTAAGAAAATATATTCAGGCTGAGCCCAGCGTGTCCCTGGAAACAAAAAGGGGTGTGGGCTTTGTCTTTAAGATCAGCTCCCACACCCCTTAATAGGTTCGTCTCTAATAAGTTATTTCCTTACGGCACCCTTGAGAATACGGGTAGTCTCATCTCCTCTGACGGTGTCATATACCACGGGAGTTGCTATAAACAGCGATGAATAGGTACCTAC
>RCNC010000612.1_pt1 | contig 23049 bp, 21 predicted proteins | sample 2041301 | NCBI WGS metagenome assembly RCNC01 (sample SAMN09708231, study PRJNA481090) | Marine sediment metagenome, whole genome shotgun sequencing project. | biome: marine sediment; feature: ocean; material: sediment; isolation source: Sewage treatment plant 13A marine sediment (STP13A) ...
TGGTCGGGACAGACTCCCACACGACGATGATCAACGGGCTCGGCGTGCTGGGGTGGGGGGTCGGCGGGATCGAGGCAGAGGCGGTGATGCTGGGCCAGCCCTACTACATGCTCGTGCCGGAAGTGGTGGGGATGAAGTTGACCGGGGCGTTGCCTGAGGGGGCAACCGCTACGGATCTCGTCCTCACGGTGACCGAGATGCTCCGAAAGAAGGGCGTGGTGGGCAAGTTCGTGGAGTTCTTTGGCCCGGGGCTTTCCAGCCTCACGCTCCCTGACCGTGCAACCGTTTCCAACATGTCACCCGAATACGGCGCCACGGCAGGATACTTCCCGATCGACGGGGAGACGCTGAACTATCTCACGATGACGGGACGAAAGAAGGAACACGTCGAACTCGTCGAGTTGTACTGTAAGGAGCAGGGGCTCTTTCACGACCCTGACGCCCCCGACCCCGTGTACAGTGATGTGGTGGAGCTGGACATGGGCACCGTGGGGCCGAGCATGGCGGGGCCCCGAAGGCCGCAAGACCGAATTTCCCTCTCAAAGGTCAAGAAGAAGTTCCTGAGCGACCTGGAGAAGCTGTACGGAAAAAAACCGACTCCGGCCAAGAAGGGCGACAATCGTGAAAAGACCCTGAAGGACGGCGCGGTCGTAATCTCGGCCATCACGAGCTGCACCAACACATCGAACCCGTCCGTCATGATCGGGGCCGGTCTTCTGGCCGAGAAGGCCGTGGCCCGCGGGCTCGGGGTCCCCACGTATGTAAAGACCAGCCTGGCCCCGGGATCTCAAGTGGTCGAGGACTACCTGAAACGGGCCGGCCTGATCGAGCCGCTGGAGGCCCTCGGGTTTCACATCGTCGGGTTCGGCTGCACCACCTGCATCGGGAACAGCGGGCCCTTGCCTGATCCGGTCCGGAAGGTGGTGGAGGAACAGGATCTCGTGGTGGCGGCCGTTCTGAGTGGAAACAGGAACTTCGAGGCCCGAATTCATGGTCAGGTCAAGGCAAACTACCTGGCCAGCCCCATCCTCGTGGTTGCCTATGCCCTGGCCGGTCGCATGGACCTGGACATCACGAAGGATCCTCTTGCCTACGATCCGGAGGGCAATCCAGTCTACCTGAAGGAGTTGTGGCCGGAGCCGGAGGAAATACAGGCCACCATCCAACGATCGATCACCTCGAAGATGTTCACCGACCGATACACAAAGATCGACAAGGGCGACAAGAACTGGCAGGCCCTCGAGGTCCCGGAGGGGGGTAGTTACGAATGGGACGCCGAGTCCTCCTACATCCAGGAACCCCCCTTCTTCATCGGGATGAAGACCCAGCAGCCGCCCCCACGCGACATCAAGGAAGCCAGGGTGCTGGTGATGGTAGGGGACTCGGTGACGACAGACCACATTTCTCCTGCCGGCTCAATCCCGGAAGACAGTCCTGCTGGCCAATACTTGATCGAACAGGGCATTCAACCCATTGACTTCAATTCCTACGGCAGTCGGAGGGGAAACCACAACGTCATGTTGCGCGGCACCTTCGCCAACATCCGACTTCGAAACCTGCTCGTGCAGGGTCGGGAAGGGGCCTGGACCCTGTACCTGCCCGATGAGGAAGTGATGTCCGTGTTCGACGCCAGCACCCGGTACCGGGAGGAGGGGGTCCCGCTGGTCGTCCTGGCAGGGAAGGAGTACGGGACGGGCAGTTCGAGGGACTGGGCCGCCAAGGGAACCCTCCTTCTCGGGGTCAAGGCCGTCCTGGCGGAAAGCTTCGAGCGTATCCACCGGAGCAACCTGGTGGGAATGGGGGTTCTCCCGTTGCAGTATCTGCCGGGCGCCAACGCAGAGTCCCTCGGCCTGACCGGCAAGGAGCGCTTTTCCATCTCAGGGCTGAGCAAGAACCTCCGGGCAGGCAAGGAGATGAGGGTTGTGGCCCAACCCGACAAGGGGGAGGAAATCGCTTTTTCCGTCACTGCCCGATTGGACTCGCCCGTGGAGGTCGAGTACTACCGGAACGGAGGCATCCTGCAGACCGTGCTGCGCAACCTCCTGGAGGATGAACCTGCCTGATCGGGCCGGTTTTCTTTTTTTTCCTTGAACCAGGACCGCTTTCCTGCTATTCCTTTGATCGACTCCACTTGAAGATGCATCCAACGGGGAAAACCATTTCACTCGAGCCTTCTTTCCGGGAGGACCCGACCCATGGAACTCAAGAACCTAAAACCGAAATTGGGACGATGGCTCACGATTGAGGAACTCCGAGGGGTCCTGGCCGAAACGCCGGACGAGGTCTTCCAGCAGGTGCCGATAAACCGCAAGCTGCTCGAGACCGCCTCGGTGTTCGTGGAAGAGCAAAACGGTTGGTGGGAACATCCGGACTGGGAGGGCTTTCTGGAAAGGCTCGGCAGGGACGGGTTTCAACTCTCGAAAGAGGTTGAGCCACCGATCGGGAGTATCCTGGAAATCTTCAAGGACTACTACCACCGGGACAGCTTTCAGGCGATCGTGGAGAAGCGCCGCAAGCCTGCAACCCGCAAAACCTCCCGTTCCGGGACGACGCAACCTGCGCGCAGGAGACAGGCGGCAAAGAACGCCTGATCCCTTCGACATCCCTGTCCTATATGTAGCGCTCCGCCAGCGTTCGAATGGCCTGCTCCAGGTCGCCCCCGAACTGCGCGGAAACCTTCTCCTTCAACTGCTCAGCCCTGGCCCGCAAGCCCGGATCCTCGCGATCAGACAGGCTACGGAACAGGCCCAACCGGCGCCCGAGTTGAAACAGGAGCCGCTCGTCGGCGGGCAGGCTCAGGAATCGGTCGATGAGGTCCAGGAGCGCGGGCTTGTCCTCGGGCAGACGACCCTCCAACTCTTCGAGTAGGTTCAGGATGTGGTCGCTGGCTACATAGCTGTGGATGCCGTCCAGGCTCTCGATGAACAGGCGCAGTTCATGTACCATTTCCTCGTCCGAGGGCCGTTCGAACTCCCCTTGTTCCCATTTCTCACGCAGGCCGGTTCCGGCCGGAAGGGCCAGGGATCGAATACGGATGAAATCAGGGTTGATGGCATTCAACACCCGGGCCGTTTCCAGAGCGTTTTCCCGGGACAGGCGTCGCCCCCCCAGGCCCGGCATCACGTACTCGGAGAGTTCGATGCCCGCCGCCACCACCCGCTGCCCCCCCTCGATCTGCTGTGCAGCCGTGACCCCCTTCCTGACGAACGCCAGGACCTCGTCGCTCCCGGACTCGAGTCCCACATGGATTCGGTTCAACCCCGCTGCCTTCAGTTGCCGAAGTTCCTCCACAGGCTTCCGTGCAAGCGTCGATGACCTTGCGTAGCTGGTGACCCGCTTCAGTTCCGGGAAGGTCTCCTTCAGGTAGGAAACCACCTCCACCAGGTTCGGGGTCTTCATCACGAGGCTGTTGGCATCCTGGAGAAAAGCACTCTCCCCACCGTAGTAGAGCCACAGAGCGACGCTCCGAAAGCTCTCCGAGTAGCGTTCGTCCTGAAGAATCCCCTCCACCAGACGGCGGTCGATCGATCCGCCGAAACCGCCCTGCCAGGCCATCCTCTTCAGGGTGTCGACGATCTCCTTGACGGTGTCGATATCGTCCTTGATCTCCTCCACAGTCCGACGGGAAAACGGAGCCCCCTTGTACACCGGACAGAACTCGCAACGATTCCAGGGGCAGTTGCGGGTCACCCGGATGAGGAGGCTTCTCGCTTCGCTCGGGGGGCGGATCGGGCCTTGCTCAAAACTCAGGGCCATGGTTCTTGCTCTCCTTATCGTTTCTTGCGCTCCGCCATTTTCTCCAGGACCTGTGCGTGTTCCGGGGAATGGTGGCACAGCCCCTGGAAGGCCGCGGACAACTCCAAAGTTTCTTCCAATGTCTTGTCCCGGCAAGTATAGAACAGACGCTTCGCCATCCGGAGGGTCTTCGCCGGCTGTCTCGCGATTTCCCGGGCCATCTGCATCGAACGGTCCATCAGCTTTTCCTGCGGCACGACCTCACTGACAAGCCCGATGCCGAGGGCCTCGGAGGAGTCCAGCACGCGGCACGTAAAGGCCAATTCGCAGGCCTTGGAAAAGCCGACGGCACGGGGCAAGAAATACGCACCCCCGTCCCCGGGAATCAACCCCACGGAGACGAAGGTCTCTCCGAAACGGGCCTCTTCCCCGGCAATACGTATGTCACACATACAGGCCAGGTCACAACCCGCACCGATGGCGGGTCCGTTGACCGCGGCAATCGTCGGAACATCCAGGCGGTGCAGGGCCAGGGGAATCCTCTGGATTCCCTTTCGGTAATTCTCTCGCACCTGCTCCGGTCCCCCGGCGAACATGCCCTCTCTCGCCTGCATGTCCTTGACGTTGCCACCGGCCGAGAAGGCGGAACCGGCACCCGTCAGGATGAGAGCGCAAACCTCTTCATCTTCCTGAACGATCGAACAGGCCTCTTCGATCTCCCGAATCATCCCCTCCCCGGTGATGGCGTTCCTGATATCAGGCCGGTTCAGGGTCAGCACCACGATCTTCTCCTGCTTCTCGAATAGGATATCCTTGTATTGCATATCGTGCTCTCCCTGTTCCGAATCAGATTTGCGTGTGCAATAGCCCTGTCACGGCCAGATTTGCTTGGGCTCCGTCGCTCCCTCCCCCTACAAAGTCGCCCGGCACAAATCTGGCCGTGACAGGGCTATTGCACCAGATCCCCCGCCCGATCCCACCACCTATCGCCGCGTTGTTCCCTCTGGGTGGGTAGTTCGAGCAGAAAAGAATTCGCAGGCAGTGGGTTTGTCGGTCTTCGGTCCTCTTGCCTCACAGTGAGGGTAGGTATGGGGCCTGAACTCTGACCCCTGAACCCTTGCAGCTTTCTCGCAATGCCACTATGGTTACCGGTAGCCCCTTTCCCTGTCAATTGTGCTATCGGTGGAGGCATCCGTTGGCTATGCAAAAGGTGACGGCAGCTGTAATCGAAAAGGATGGGAAGATCCTGATCGCCAGGCGGAAGCGGGACGATTCCCAAGCGGGCAAGTGGGAATTTCCAGGAGGAAAGCTGGAAGCCGGTGAGACACCGGAGGTGTGCCTGAAAAGGGAACTGCGAGAAGAACTCGGCATCGAAACAGAGGTGGGGGCGTTCTTCTGCTCGAGCCGGTTCGTTTACCCCCACATGGCTGTGGAACTGCTCGTCTACAGAACGTCCTATGTTTCGGGAGAGATTACACTGCACGAACACGACCGGATCAAATGGATTTCTCCGAAAGCGCTCAGCGAGGTTGATTTTTCCGAGGCAGACAAACCGGTCGTTCGCAAGCTGAAGCAAGAGGCCCGGTCCGGACCTTGAGGTCGAACCCCATCCAAGGAGTGAAACATGCTGCATAACGATCGAATCGGAAGCATCCTGTTGATCGTGCTGGCGCTCTTCGCCACGCCCTCGATTGCCCCTGCTCAGGAAATCCTGGAGGACGTCATCCTGATCACCCGCGACAAGGAGGTCGTCGCCTTCTCCTCCGCCGGAAACAAATGGGTGCTCATAGCGCTGAGGGCCCAGGAGCGGATTGTGGATTCCCGCACGGCCAGTCGGGTCGCCCTTGTGGTGACCAACCAGAGGGCATTGGGCTTCAGCTCGATCACGAACCAGTGGAGCGAAACCAAGATAGACGTGGGCGAACAAATCCTGGAGATGGAGGCCAAGGGGTTCGTGGCGTCCGTGGACACGAACTTCCGTGCCCTCGGGTTCGGAGGAAGGCAGGGTGCGTGGCAGGAGTACCGCTACCGTTTTCGCTGACCTGTCCCTCGCGAAATCCCGATTCGATGCTTTGCCTTCGCCTTCTTCCTCGGCTTCGGCAAGACCCCGACACGGGGGTCCTCTTCCTTGATGAGGTCCACCAACATCGTTGCGATCTCCTCGAAATCCTCGGCCTCTTCGGGAAGGTAGAGCCATTTCCCCAGAACGGTGTGCACCCTCAATCCTGGGAGCTCTTCCTGCAGGGATGGATGATGTTTCTTCTCGGTTGGGACGAGAAGACCCTTCCAGGGCTCTTCGCGGGCGGCCAGGACAAGAACCAAACGGCCGTGAAGATAGCAGCCTCGGGCTCCAAACATCGCCTTCTCGATGTAAGACGGCTCCTGTTCCAGGGGCTCCACGATCCATCGAAGCGGATGTGGCTTGAAGACCCGGATTCCAGGATCAGCCATTTCTCCGCCTCCCACCGGTCCCCCTTGGCTATTAGGTTTTAGGTATTAGCCCGCCCCCATCCCCCTCGACGTGCATCCCGACGGCGGGGAAATGGCCAGGAGCTAATGCCGCACGACCAAGCGCCTCTCTTCGTTTCGAGGACGTGGACGAGGATGAGCGATACTGCCTCAACTATCATACCCAACCAGCGAAGTGACTTGGAAATATCGCTATGTTTCCCTTACGGAGCTCGAGTTGTTCGGTGCTGTCCGGGGTTCCGTCGGAGATTTGCGCCGGGCGACTTCGGGGGAGGGAGAGACGGAGCCCAAGCAAATCGGAGACGGAGCCCCGGATAGCACCGAACGTCGAGCCTCTTGTGAAACATAGCGATATTTCCAAGTCACGCCACTATATACCGATCCCCCCATCCACGTGATGAACGGAGCCGGTGATGTTGTGTCCCTTTGACGCCAGAAACGTGACCATCTCGGCTACGTCTTCAGGGGCGCACGCCTTGCCCACGGGAATGGTCGCCTTGATGAGCTCGATGTTGTCCGGGGACAGATTACCGGTCATCTCGGTGAGCACGAATCCAGGGATTACCGCGGTCACCATGATTCCGTCGCGGGCCATTTCCCGGGCCAGGGATTTCGTGAAGCCGAGGATGCCCGCCTTTGCCGCCCCGTAGGCCGAATCACCCGGGTAGCCCCGTTCCCCCACGCTCGAGGAAATATTGACGATGCGACCCCACTTTCGCTCTTTCATGGAAGGCACGACGCACCGGGTGCAGTGAAAAGCTCCGTAAAGACAAGACTTGATCACGAGGTCCCAGTCCTCGAGGGGAAGCTTCTCCACCTTTCTTCCCCTGTGGATCGTCGCGTTGTTCACGAGGATGTCGATCGGCCCCACGGCCCGGGTCGCCTCCTTGACCATGGCATCGACCTCCTCGAAGCTCGACACATCCGCACGGCAGGCCAGGGCCTTCCTGCCCTTGGCCTCTATCTGTGAGACGACCTCGGAGGCTTCCTTTTCTCTGGACCGGAAGTTCACGATCACGTTCGCCCCCTCCTCGGCGAGCCGTATCGCGATCGCCCGGCCAATGCCTCTCGAAGATCCGGTCACCAAGGCTGTTCTTCCCTCAAGTCCCATCGTCTGCCTCCTCCTGCTGGCCATCGCCGCCAAATGCGATCCCCTTAAGAATAACGTCCCAGGACTATCGTACAGGAAGGGTCTCCCCCACTCGAGGTACGGAAACAGCATACCCCTTCCCCTTCAGGTATTCGGCAAAGGCCAGGGTCTGGTCTTCCTCACCATGGACCAGAGCAATCCTCTTCACCGAAAGATTCGACTCCTTTAGAAAGCGGAGCATTTCCTGTTGGTCCCCATGTGCACTCAGGCCCCCCACGCTGACCACCCGGGCCTTCAGCGGGTAGGTCTTACCGAAAAATTTCAACATGGGGGGCTCCCCCTTCCGACCTGACTCCTCGTAGGCGAGGCCCTGTTCCAGGATGCGTCGACCGAGCGTATGCTGGGCCATGTACCCCACGATGAGGATCGTGTTCTTCCGATTGTGGATCTTGTGACGCAGGTGATGCAGGATCCGCCCGCCCTCGCACATCCCCGAGGCTGAAATCACGATGTGCGGGGTTTGGTCCCGGTTGACGGCCATGGACTCCTCCACCGACTGGACAAAGTGAATCCCTTTGAAGGAGAAGGGGTTTTTCCCCTTCTCCAGGAAGTTTTCGTGGGTTTCCCGGTCGTAGACTTCCGGGTGCTCCCCAAACACACGGGTAATGTTCGTTGCCAGGGGGCTGTCCACGTAGATCGGAACCCGGGGGACTTCCTTCTCGTCGTATAGCTCATGGAGCAGATAAATCAGCTCCTGGGTACGGCCGTACGCAAAGGCCGGGATCAAAACGGTACCGCCCCGCCCATGGGTGTCCAGGAGAACCTTCTTCAGTCGCGGCTTCAAATCCTGGACCGGCTCGTGAACACGGTTGCCGTACGTGCTTTCCATGATCAGCAGGTCCAATTTGCTGTCTTCTTTCTTGAATGCGAGGTTCGGGTTCCGAATGATGGGCTTCTCGAACCGTCCTATGTCCCCGGTAAACCCGACCGAGAAGGCCCGGCCGTTTTCCCTGCCCCGGATGATCGTGACAGCGGAGCCGAGGATGTGCCCTGCTTCGTACAGGGTGCAAGTGACTCCCCTGCCGACAGTAATCGGATGCCGGTACGGATAGTCGTCAAAATAGGTCATCGACTCTTGTGCATCCTCTATCGTATAGAGGGGATCCACCCCTTTCAGATTGTAGCGCTCGATCAAGCCGTTGATTGCCTCGGTGTCGAGTTTGTTGCCCTTCTTCAGCGACTTTTTGATCCCCTCCATCCCGCGTTTCGAGATCTTCTTCGCTTTCTTCGACTTCCGAATCTCCCCGAGGGCGGTCCGTGCCGTCTTGTAGTTCAGGTAGGCGGCGTCCGACTGCTGGATATAGGCGCTGTCCGGGAGGAGATACCCGCAGGCGTCTGCGGTCGCCCGGGTGGAGATGATCCGCCCCGCAAAGTCCCTCTTGGTCAGCATGGGGATCCGTCCGGAGTGATCGATGTGCGCGTGGGAGAGGATCATGTTGGTGACCAGCCGGGGGTCAAAGGGGAAGACTCTGTTTTTCTCCGCAGCCTCCCTTCGTCGCCCCTGGAACATCCCGCAATCGAGCAGGATGCGGTCCTGTCCCGTGGTCAGGAGATGCATCGATCCTGTCACTTCCCTTACAGCCCCGTAGAATGTCACTTCCATCATTAGCCTCCCACTGGTGGAGAATGAGTTCGTGAAACAGGATCCTTTATCGGATGCTCCCCAAGAAAAAGCAACCGCCGTCCCTCAGAGCTTCCCCTTTGTTGCCAGATGTCGTAGCATGATCCCCTGCGTCTGTCCAGGATACACAGAGATGGAGGGAGAGAATGAGCAAAGAGAACGAAGCGGCCCTGACGCCGGAATTCCTGAGGAAACAACTCAAGGGGATGGCGAATCTGGACCTGTCGGATCAGGCAGCCGGGATGCATGAGCTCTTCACCGGCCTCATTTCCATAATGAACACGCTCCAGCCCGAGGGCTATACTGAGGTGTTCCCTGCTCTCACATTCCGGCCGATCAAGGAGTGAGCCCATGTCGAACGAACTGAACCGGATGACCATCTCGCAACTTGCCCCCAAGGTGAAATCACGCAAAATCTCGCCCGTCGATCTCACCCGGGCCGTGCTCGAACAGATCGAAAAACTCGACCCTATACTCAACGCATACATCACCGTCGACACCGAAGGGGCGCTCAAGGCGGCACGCGCCGCGCAGAGGCAGATCGCGAAGGGCAAGTACCTGGGCCCGCTGCACGGGATCCCCATATCCCTGAAGGACTTGTACGATACCAAAGGGATGCTCACGACAGCGGGCTCGAAGATCATGGGGGATCGCATTCCGGCCGAGGACGCTGCCTCCGTCGCCCGACTGCGTGCAGCAGGGGCGATCATCGTGGGAAAGACGAACCTCCACGAATTCGCCTTCGGCAGCACGACCCAGAATCCGCATTTCGGGGGCACCCGAAATCCCTACGACACGAGTCGCATTCCCGGCGGCTCGAGCGGGGGTTCGGCGGCGGCCCTTGCCGCCGACATGTGCATCGCTTCGACGGGCAGCGATACGGGCGGCTCGATACGCACGCCCGCCGCCCTGTGCGGGATCGTGGGGCTCAAACCGACTTACGGGCGCGTCAGCCTCCGCGGGATCGTTCCTCTCGCCTCGTCCCTCGACCACGCGGGCCCGATGACGAAGTGCGTTCGCGATGCGGCCATCATGCTTTCGACCATGGCGGGCTACGACCCGAAAGACCCGACGAGCGCGAACGAGAAGGTCCCCGCATTCGTCAGGGCCCTGAAGAAGGATGTGAAGCGGCTCCGAATCGGGATCGATCCGTCCTTCTGTTTCGGCGGTGTCGACCAGGAGGTTGCGGCGGCCGTCAAGGAGGCGCTGAAGTTGCTCGAAGGTCTTGGCGCCCGAATCGTAGAGGTCAACCTGCCGAACATCGAGCTCACCTCGGTGGTCGAATCCATCCTGATCACCACCGAGTCGGCCGCGTACCATGAGGACAACCTGAGAAACCGTTCCGCCGATTACGGCGAGGACGTGCGAGCTCTCCTGGAAGGCGGTTCGGTCTTTTCCGCGGTTCACTACATCAAGGCACAGCGCCTTCGACGGATCATTCAGCAGGAATTCGCCGAGGCCTTCAAGAAGATCGACCTGTTTGCCCTGCCGGGCGCGCCCGTCTCGGCACCCTTGATAGGGGCTGAAACGGTATCGATCGGAGGCGCGGAGATGGAGGTTCCCATGGCACTCCTTCGGTTCGCCTGCCCGTCAAACCTGACCGGATTGCCTGCCATCTCGGTTCCCTGCGGGCTAGGCAAGCGGGGCCTCCCGATGGGGCTGCAACTCGTGGGCAGGGCCTTTGACGAGGCAACCCTGTTGCGGGCAGCCTACACGTTCGAAGCAAGCACCGCACCGCTTCCCAAGCCCCGAATCGAACAGGGATCGGGGGTCAGGGGTCAGGGGTCAGGGCCCCACCCGCCGCCCCCTGGAGGGAGGGGATGAGCTGCTGATGTCAGGGGGCCGATCGGGAAAAAGGCGGATTCCGAGAAACGTCTGGCTGCGCTTGTCGTTGTTCATCGGGCTGCTTCTGGTGGGAATCGCCCTCGTCCGCTTCACGCCGATCGGGGAGGCGCTCACTGAAGAGCGTGTGTTGTCCCTTATCGAGACGCTGCGAGGCACCTGGTGGGCACCGTTCCTGTTGATCGCGCTCTTCGCCATCGTGTCCACCCTGGGACTCCCGCCGGTACCGCTGCTCGTGGGCGGTGCGGCGTTCGGCGCCTTCCACGGATCGATTTACAACATGGTCGGGCTTCTCCTGGGGGCCTCCCTGGCCTACGGGCTGGCCAGACTCCTGGGACGGGACTTCGTCGTCCGGGTCACGGGCGAGCGCCTCCGACGGGCCGAGAGCATCTTCGGACGCCATGGGTTCTGGCCCCTGGTGCAGACCCGGTTCATGCCCCTTCCCTTCTCGCTCGTCAACTTCGGTGCCGCCCTCGCCGGCGTGCGGCCCGTGTTCTTCCTGGTCACCAGCGCGGTCGGTCTCATCCCGTCGACATTGATCCACACCTACTTCATGGCCCAGGCCATCGCGACACAGGGCCGTGACCGGGCCTTCACTCTCGCCCTGTACGCGGGCACTTTCGTCCTCTTCAACGCCCTGCTCAGCACCCTGTGGCTCAGGGAGCGGACGCAGAGGCGAAAGCGGTACCGCGAGCTCGCCGCTATACGGGCCGAACGCCAGGAACGCAACGGCCCGGCAGGAAACAAAGAGCGAAGCGACTCGCTTGACAGAGAGTGATTCCTCATTCAGACTGCCGGGTTTGAGGTTCAATAAGCATTTAGCTGTTAGCTTTTAGCTCTTAGCTCCCCACCCTTGCCCCCCAATTAGGATACCCAAGAAGGTGGTTGGGGGTGGGCTAATAGCTAACAGCTAACAGCTCTTTTCTCCCCTTCACCCACGGCTCTGCCGCTATGGAACAACAGATGCCATTCAATTTCCGAGGGTTCTTCCGGTTTTCAACCCTTTGGCTGACCAACGGGAGGTGGACACCTCGACGTATCGCTATTCTTGCTGCCTTCTACCTTGGGTATCCACTTCTCGAGCTCACAATCTGGCTCGGTTTTCTCCTGGACAACATCTTCTTTCGAGGACACCGGGACCAGCAGGTCAGATCTCCCGTCTTCATCGTCGGCAATCCGCGAAGCGGCACGACCTTCCTCCATCGCCTGGTCGCCAAGGATGCGGACCGTTTCTCCACCATGAAGATGTGGGAAATCCTGTTCGCGCCGTCCATCACACAGCGCAAGATGGTCGCAGGGCTGGCGGCGTTCGATCGATGGATTGGCGGGCCGGTCCGGAAGCGGCTGGACAGGACCGAGCAGGATTGGCAGGAGCAGAATGTGATGCACGAGGTTTCGCTGCGAGAACCGGAGGAAGACGACTACCTCCTTCTGCACATCTGGTCGGCCATGACGATCGGTCTGTCCGCCGGCCTCCTCGAGGAAGCCATCCCGTACACCTACTTCGACACGGCGCTGCCCAGGGAAGCGAGAGACCGCATCATGGCTTTTTACAAACGCTGCCTTCGGCGTCATGTATATGCCGACCGGTCCGCAAGGCGCACCGAAGAGCGACAATACCTGGCAAAGAACCCTGCCCTCTGCCCTAAGGTGGATTCGGTACTCGAGCACTTCCCGGACGCAAAGATCATCTACCTGGTCCGCAGCCCCCTGGAGGTGCTCCCTTCCTATGTCAACATGATGATGTTTTCGTGGCGTGTCCTGGGGATCCCTGTGGAAGACCACGCTCTGCGCGACTACCTCATCGACATGGCACGGCACTGGTACGTCCACCCTCTTGAAAGGCTCGGACGAGCACCGGCCGAAAACCACATAATCGTCAAGTACGACGACCTGGTGAGCGCCCCGGAAAAGACCATCAGGGAGATCTACGGTCGGTTCGGCTTCGAGATCGGTCCGGACTTTGAACGGGTCTTGCAGGAGGAGTCGGCCAGGGCTCGCCGCTACAGCAGTCGACACGATTACTCACCCGAGGAAAACGGGCTGAGCCGCCAGCAGATCCTGGATACCTACCGGGACATCTTCGAGCGCTTCGGATTCGACACAGAGGGTCCGCCGTAATCCTCGCCCAGCCCCTGTTTTCCGCCTGGAAGAAACCCCTTTTTTGCTAATGAAATTATTATGTTGACCCCCTCGTTGGTTGACACCGAATATGCCTTTCCCGTATGCTCCACCCGGTTCAAAATAGATCCTTTTAGACAAGCCGGGGCATCCAAAGATTTTGAGCAGACCGGCAACGATCATCCTACAAGAGGCCAGAAAGCATGAGTTGGGAGTGGGTCCTCGGAATCTGGACATGCATAGGCATTGCCTGGTGGGTGGTCGCCTTTGTCCTGGTGATGAGTGTCAGAACCCGGCGGCACGGGCCCGGAAAAGCGGACCCGAGACGAATCACCGTTTTCAAGCCCCTTCCGCGCTCCCTCGGTGAAGAGGAGTTCGCGCGGTTCGACAAACCCATAGAATCCTTCATCGCAGACCTGGACGGAAACTGTGAGCTTCTGATCGGATGCCACCGGCCGGATCAGGCACGTCTGGAAGACTATGTCCGAAGGATGCACGAACGGCACCCTGACGCAGATGTCAGGCTGGTGGTGCACGAGAACCCGAACCGATACCCGCACCCCAAGGTCTCATGGATGCGCGTCCTGGCACCCTACGCGACAGGGGAACTCTGGCTGTGGAGCGACTCGGACATGCATGCGCCTCCCGGGACGATCCGGTCGATGCGAGTCGACTATGAGAGGACAAAGGCTCGGTGTCTCACCTCGCCCTACGTTGTCAGGCAGACAGGGACCTCGGCGGAGATGCTCGACACCCTGTACGTCAACCTGGAGTTCTACCCGGGCGTCATCCTGCTGAGCGGCCAGAACATGATCCAGTTCGGTCTCGGATCCGGCATGCTCTTCGAGGCGGAGGACTTCAAGCGGCGGGTCGACTGGGATTTTCTCGGGGGATGCCTGGCAGAGGACTTCCACCTGGGCGGACTCCTCAAGCCCACCCAGTTGGGCTCCATGTGTCTGAGCACCGTGCCGGCGGCCAGAGGCTGGACGGAGGCCCTCTTGCACTACCTCCGCTGGCAGAAGAACGTACGATGGTGCCGCCCCCTGCCCTACGCCGCCCAGCTGATCATTATTCCATTGCTCGGCTGGCTGGCCTGGTTGCTCACCCACCCACAGGAACCTCTCGCCTGGATCGGACTGTTGACCGTGTTGACCGCGGATTTCATCGCTGCCCTGTCGATCTGCCGGGCGGTGGGCTGCTCGATCGCCTGGAGAAAACTCCACACCATTCCACTCTGGAGCCTGCTCAGGGGGCTCTGCTGGTTCGCCTGCTGGTTCCCGTGGCCCATCGTCTGGCGGGGCCAGAAGTGGTGGTCCCCCCACCAGGATGTCAAGCCCCAAGCCGAAGCTCTGGAGACTCAGCGCGAACCCGGTCTGGAATGAGGACATGGCAACGTGGCATTCTTCCTTACTAAGCGGCCTCGCCGGATTGAAACGGTTGTGGCGAGCCTTGTCCTGTGTATGTCAGTGGCGTGGGGCATCGGCTGCTCCCGAATCGTCTCTCTCCCCGAGGTAGACCTCGACGATCCGAAATGGACGATTTGGGAAGGGCAGGCCCTCTGGACGCCCCGATCCGACCTGACCGCCCTCGCCGGGGACCTGATCGTGGCGCGCACTAAGGACAGCGACGTCCTGGTCAGTTTCTCCAAATCTCCATTTCCCATCTTCACGTGCCAGACGACAGGTACGCGCTGGAGGATCGATTTCATCGACAAAGGGCGATCCTATTCCGGGTTCGGCCGGCCTCCGAAGAAATTCATCTGGTTCCTGCTCCCGGACTTGCTCGAGGGGGCCTCGCCTCCGAAACATTGGGGGGTTGACAAGGAGGCGGAGAACGAGTGGTTGTTGCTCAACCGCAAAACCGGGGAAAAGATCCGGGTGGTGCTCAACCGATGAGATGCCGGGTGATCTGGATCTTCGTGGTGGGGGTGGCGGTCGTCGTGGCGATGGGTCTCTGGCGGCTCCGTCTCGACGTGGACGTGTTCAATCTCCTGCCTTCCGATTCCCGAATGGTTGAAGGGCTCCAGCTCTATCAGAGGAGTTTCGGATCCTCCCGCGAGTTGGTCTTCTCCTTGCGGTCACCGGAGGCGGAGCGGACCGAGCGGGCCGCCCGATCCCTGGCAGAGACCCTGGAGGCTTCGGGCCTCACCTCCGATGTGATCTGGCGCAGCCCCTTCCGCGAAGACCCCATCCAGCTGGCCGAATTTCTGGCCTACACGTGGTTCAACCAGCCTCCGGCTGTCTTTCAGAGCGTGGCGCAGAAGCTCCGGGGAGAGCAGATGGAACGCACGCTCGAAAGCACGCTGGACCGCCTGACTACATCCATGAGGCCACTGGAGGTGGCCCGCCTGGCTCACGACCCCTTCGCCCTCACGGATCTCTCGGATCACATATCTTCACCGCTGGCAGAGGGGATGGAAGACCCCTTTGCCTCACCCGACGGAAGCTTCAGGATTCTGTTCGTGCCCATCCCGCCCGAGAAGACCGGGTTCTGGAAGATTCGGAGCTGGGTGACAGAGGTGGCAGCGGTTGTGGAAGACTGGAAGAACGCGGAGGCGAGCGATGGTTCACTGACCCTGCGCATGACGGGCACACCCGCCTTTGTCACCAAGTCCGGCTCGGGCTTGCTGCGGGACGTGCAGTTTGCCGCCCTGGGTACGCTTGTACTGGTGGCCGGGCTGTTCTGGCTGGTCCACCGAAACTGGCGCCCCCTGGCCTGGCTGGTCTGCCTCCTCCTCCTCGTCCTGGTAATCTCCGTCGCCATCGGGGCAATCTTCATCGGGACCTTGAATGCGGCCAGCCTCGGCTTCGCTGCGATCCTCTTGGGACTCGCAGCCGACTACGGGTTGATCCTCTACCAGGAGTTTGCGGTCCATCCCAAGCGCTCCCTTTCGGAGCAACGGTCTGCCGTGGCCCCGAGCATCCTCTGGGCGGCAGTCACCACGGCAGGGGCCTTCTTCATGGTCACCCGAAGCAGTCTGCCCGGGTTGACCCAGCTCGGAACGCTCGTGGGCATAGGGATCCTCGTCGCAGCGGGGGTCATGCTCTTCGCCTTTCTCCCTCCTCTCTTCGGGAGGGTGCGGCCCAGGGAGAGCACGACCCCGGACACCACGAGCCGGCTCTCTGCCCTCTCCCTGAACCCGCGGGCCGCCTGGTGGGTGACCTTGCTGGCGGCGGCCGTGTCGGTGTCGGTGCTGGTCTACCGGCTTCCGTCCGTGGACTACAGCACACGGGATCTCGGCCCCAAGGAAAACGAGGCCATGGAAACGCTCATGGAAATCCAACGAGAGATCGGAGGATTCGATGACGCCCTGTGGCTGATCGTGGACGGGGCGGACGAGGGCGAGGTAGCGGATCGACTCGAGGTTGCCAGGAAGGAGCTGGCCGAGGCGGTGCAGGAAGGCCTTCTTGCCGGGTACAGGCTCCCGGATGCCCTCTGGCCGCGGCCCGATGTACAGCAGGAAAACCGGGAAACGGCTCGCTGGCTCTCGAATCGTCTACCTGCAGCGCGTGAGGCCGCACTTGCCGCCGGCTTCACAGAGGAGTCCCTGCAGCTGACGAAGCAGATCTTCGCCTCGTGGGAGCGGTTCTCCGCCGTGGACGGGGTTGTGTGGCCCGGCAACCCGGCATCGCGATGGGTGTTTCGCCAGTTCGCCGGGAAGGATTCGGGACGTCTTCTGGCGCTGGGCCAGTTGGAAGCATCGGAAACCGCTACCCAGACAGGGCTTCTGGAACTCACCGGCAACATCGGCGCCCTGACCGGTGCCAAGATGTTCAGCTGGTCCTTGCTCAGCGAATCGTTGTTGGGGGAAATGGAACGTGACGTGAGGCGCGTCCTGCTCCCCATGGCAGCCGTCCTGTTGATCCTCCTCGGCATGGCCTTTCGCAACCTCCGCGAGGTGGCCCTCAGCCTCTCCACCCTGGGGTTCAGCCTGCTCTGCCTGATGGGCGTCATGGTGCTCCTCGGGTGGTCCTGGAACTTGATGAATGTAATGGCCCTGCCCCTGCTGTTCGGCGCAGGGGTCGACTACAGCATCCACATCCAGTTCGCCCTGAAACGTTACGGGGGCGACCTTTCACGCGTTCGCCAGGCCGTGGGCCGGGCCATCCTCCTGTGCGGTGTCTCGACCGCTTCCGGATTCGGCACCCTTGGCCTTGCATCCAACGCCGGCCTGTCCAGCCTCGGACGAGTCTGTGCGGCAGGGATCGTCATTACCTGCTTGATCTCCGTCTTCCTGCTCCCCGCCTGGTGGCGAACGGTGAGACGGAGCGAACTGAAAGAACCCTCTGTGGGGGTGTCATGACAGGTTCCAAGAAGATTTCGAGCATCACACGATTGGCGACGAAGGGCATTCTCCCGGCAGTCTTCCTGCTGATTCTCCTTTCCTCCGTCGAGGCAGACCCCGGCATCAACTCGTCCCGGGAATTCCTGAACACCTGGATGGACCAACAGGCGAACATCAAGACCTGGTCCGCCGATGTGGTACAGATCCGCAACCTGAAATCCCTGGTCCGACCCCTGAAATCCAGGGGCCAGGTCTGGTTTCTCCAGCCGAACCGGTTTCGGTGGCAGTTGGGAGATCCTCCACGGATGATCGCCGTACGAAAGGACGACGAGCTGCTGATCATCTATCCGCGGCTCAAACAGATCGAGCGATTCGCAACAGGGGAGGACATCGATCCGGCGTGGAAACAGGTGCTGGCACTCCTCGAGGTAGGCTTTCCAAGCGATTCCGACACCTTCTTCGCCCGCTATGAACTCGTCAGGACGACTCGACTCAAGAAATCGTGGAAGTTCGAGCTGCGGCCCGCGGCTGAGATTGCGCGGAAGCTCCTCGACCGGGTCACGGTAGAGATCTCGACGCACGATTTCACCCTCCTGGCCACGGAACTCGTCTTCCCGGACGGCTCGACCATGAAGAACGAGTTCATCCACCGCCAGCTCAACCCCGAGTTGGACGAGGCGCTGTTCGACTTCGAGATAGAAGAGGGGTACACGGTTGTGGACCCACTACAGAAGAACAAGAAGGGACAATCAAAGGATTGAACCAGTCGGGCGCCTCGTCGCTTCTTGAGTCTACTTCGTCCTCGAGGAGGACGAGCCTCTTTCAGATGTGATCCCTCAACTCCACCAGAGCCCTGGTATCCGAATCTCCCTCCACCCGCCGGGGATGAAACATGAACTCGTGCATCCCTTCGCCCAGGGAGGGCAGGACGCCGAGGATCTCCCGGGCGTTCATGTTGAAGGTACGATCGATACCCCACAGGGTGGTGCTGAGCCGGAAGGGAGACCTGCCTCGGTACCTTGCCTGAAACAGGACATCCAACATCTGATAGAAGACCTCTGTCCGGCTCTGGCTGAAAAAACTTGGCCTTCCCCAGCGCACCCACCCTTCGAAGTTCGGCGGCAGCGTTTCCGCGAGCACCCTGCGAACCCACGGGTGTACGTGAAGGTGGTGATGGGCGTTGACGAAGCGACAGGGCAGACCCGTTTCCTGATACGCTTCCCACTGGCACTCGATCTCCTGCCGCGCCAGTTCCCGCATCCTGGCAGAGAGCCCGATGGCGAACCCGGCCTTGGCCGGCGACCGGCCCCATGGCCATTCCGATCGCGTCAGGGGCCGGCTGTCTGTCAGATGCATGTGCCAGCCGACCTCCAGCCTCGGATGCTCGCGGGCCAGCGACACCGCTGCCCGGCTGCCCGGCTGCCCGATCATCAAGCAGGCACCCGTCAGAGCACCGCATCGATGGGCGTGGATGATCGCCTCGTTGACCCGATCGCTCAACCCAAGATCATCCGCAATGAATACGATTTCCTTAGCCATGGTCCTCTCTGCTCGCGGTTCTTTCGTCGGAGATTTGCCCACCCCGGTGGCAATGTTCCGCAGTTTGACCCATCTCCGTAGACCTATATACTAGGCGAAATGCAGTCGATCGGCCTCACATCCGAAACGGTCCTCCTTTCGAGGAAACAGCTTCTACTGCAACCTTTGTCATGAGTGTCTCAATCATGCGATCCATCATCCACGCCATTGACTGGCTCCTTCGCAAGTGCAATGGCGTGTTCGAGTTCTGCGACGACCCGGATTGTGTCTTCCGCGTAAGCATCGGCGTGTCGAAGTACCCCCTCCGCATCCAGGACGGTGAAATTCCTGCCGGGACGAAAGTGCTCGAGCTTCACTTCTGGAACGAGCACATGCCTCCCATGCCGAGTGACGGCTCCGTCATCGGCCCGGCCGTAAAGCTTCGCCGGCGGGTGGCCTCCTCTGCCCTACGCCTGGCCGAGGCCATTGAGAGCGACCCGCGGCTTGCAGGGGTGAGAGCTGTGGGCGGGGTAACGCCCCTGTTCACCCCCGGAGACAACTCGGCGGCAGAAGGGATCTTCCGTAGGCTCGGCTTCTCCGTAACGCCTCATCCAAACCCCCTGGGACGATTCATGGAGTTCTGGGAAGAAGTGTATGCGTGGCTCCTCATGTGGGCCTTTACCCTTGGGAATCGGAATCGTCGGAGCTTGAGCAGGATCAGGCGCAGCGACTTCTGGATATCAGCGGATGATTTCCTGCGCCTCTATGGCGGGCAGTCAACCAAAACCGGAGTCGACGATTCCCGCAAGGGTCAGGCGGCCCAGTGGTGGCGACAATCCTGACCCACATCCTCCACGAACCCCTCCGATAGACTAGCAGGCTCCCCAAAAAGAGCAAGTATACAGGCCTTTCAAGAACGATTCGGGTACGTCTTTTCTGGTGAGAATTCCTTCGGTATGAGCTATCATAGACAGTAGAATCTCGAAGCACGAGACAAGATCAAGAATCGAATGCTCCTGAGACAGGACACTCGACAGAGAGGATGCCATGGACGATATTCGGATAGATGCAATCTTCGAGAAGCTGCGCGGCCATGACGCGCACACGATTCTCGAGGGCCTCATCGAATTGAATCGATCGATCCCGAAGCTCGACAGCGACACTCGAAAGAAGCTTGCCTCGGCCGTTTCCAGCCTGTTCTACATCGATACGGTCGACATGCCCGAATTCACCACCGTGGTGGACATGGCGGTGAAGGTGGTGGCCGGGATGGGGCCCGAACTCATCCCGTACCACTTGCAGGAGATGCAGGGTACGGACTTCAAGGCGCTCCTGTGTTATGCCCGGGTGCTTGCCGCCCTTGGAACCGATTCGATCAACCCGATCGTCGAGGCCTGTGAACGCTCAGAGGAGAACCACCTGCTCGTCGGGGCGATCTATGCTCTGTCGAAGATTCGGGACGAGTCGGTCTTGAAAGGCTTCCCCCTGATCGTCGGACTCTGTGAGAATCCGGCGAAGGAAGTGCGCGACACGGCCGTGCGAGCCCTCGGCAAGCTCGTGCAGCATTTGCCCCCCTCCTGCTTCTCGCCGGACCAGAGGAACAAGGCCTTCGAAGCGCTGATGGGGGCCACGCACGATTCGAGCCCCGGGATCCGAGCCAAAGGCGTCAGGGGCCTGGGGAAGATGGAGGACCGAGGTCTGCTCGACCCGCAGACTCGGGAGAAGACACACGAGCGAATCCGCCAAGTTCTGGGCCGGCATGAAAACTATTCCTGGGACACGGCCTACATCGTGAGGCGGGAGGCGGAAGAGGCCCTCGAGCATTTCGCAGGCTGAAATCAACCCGAGACAGGGAACCAAGATGAAAACCTACGAAATCATTCACAGGGAACAGATAGCCGAACGGGTCAAGGTCTTCATCGTTTACGCCCCGTTGATTACGAAGCACTGCCGGCCGGGCCAGTTTCTGATCGTCATGGTCCACGAGAACGGCGAGAGGATCCCATTGACGATCGCGGATTTCGATCGAGAAAGAGGCGTGGTTGAAATCGTCTTCCAGGAGGTCGGCAAATCCACGGTCCAGCTCGGTGCGATGGAAGCGGGAGAGCGCCTCCACGCAATGGTCGGGCCCCTCGGCCATGCGAGCGAGATCACCGGGTGGAAGGGGGTCGTAGCGGTGGGGGGAGGCATCGGCGTCGCGCCGGTCTTCCCGATCGCGCGAGGGTGCAAGCAGAACGGAGCCCGGGTGACGAGCATCATCGGGGCCCGCACGAGCGAATTGCTGATCTACGAAAAGAAGATGCGTGCCATCAGCGATGAGCTGATCGTCTGCACGGACGACGGCAGCTACGGTCGACAGGCCATGGTGACCGAACCCCTCCGGGAGTTGTTGGAAACATTGGAAACAGAAGAGGAGATCGATCTTTGCGTGGCCATCGGCCCCGCCATCATGATGAAGTCTGTTGCGGAGACCACTCGCCCTTTCGGCGTCAAGACGGTTGTCAGCCTGAACTCGATCATGATCGACGGAACCGGGATGTGCGGCGGATGCCGCGTTTCCGTGGGCGGAGAGACCTATTTTGCCTGCGTGGACGGGCCTGAATTCGATGGCCATGAGGTGGATTTCGAGCTTCTCATGGCGAGGCAGGGGATGTATCGGGACCAGGAGAAAGACGCGGCGGACGAACCATCTCACCCCTGCAGAATCGGTCTTCATCCGAGAAAGCCGGCGTAGACGGGAAGGGGTCGTTCCATGACAAAGAAGCGAAGCACCCGCGTCCCCATGCGAGCACAGGACCCCGGGGCCCGCAGCAAGAACTTCCTCGAGGTCAATCTGGGCTACACAGAGGAAGAGGCGCTCGAGGAGGCCTCACGGTGCCTCATGTGCAAAGGACCACAGTGTGTGAAAGGCTGCCCCGTAGGCATCGACATCCCCGGGTTCATCGGGCGGATCAAGGAAGGGAAGTTCAATGATGCGGCCCGTCTGATCAAGAAGAGGAATTCACTCCCCGCCGTATGCGGCCGTGTCTGTCCTCAGGAGGAACAGTGCGAAGCCCTCTGCGTGGTCGGCAAGAAGGGAGACCCGGTCGGGATCGGGAATCTCGAGCGGTTCGCGGCGGACCATGAGGCAGGCAACCCGGACGGAATCACCCTCGACATGGCCCCTGAAAACGGACACAAGATCGCCGTCATAGGTGCCGGGCCCGCAGGGCTCACCGTGGCATCCGATCTCGCGATGAAAGGCTACCGGGTCACCGTCTTCGAGGCGCTTCACAAGGCGGGTGGCGTGCTGGCGTACGGGATTCCGGAGTTTCGTCTTCCCAAGGCGATCGTTCAGAGGGAACTCGACTACTTGACATCACTGGGCGTCGAGATCCGATGCAACATCCTGGTCGGCGCCTCCGTCAGAATCCCGGAGTTGTTTGCCGACGGCTACCGCGCGGTCTTCATCGGCACGGGTGCGGGTCTGCCGAGGTTTCTTGACATCCCGGGCGAGAACCTGAATGGCGTTTACTCGGCCAACGAATACTTGACCCGCTCGAATCTGATGCGGGCATACGATTCAGAGGAGGCGGACACCCCCATCGCTCACGGCAAGAGAGTGGCCGTCTTCGGAGGGGGAAACGTGGCCATGGACGCAGCGCGCACTGCGCTGCGACTTGGTGGGGACGAGGTGCACCTCTTCTACCGCCGCTCTCGGGAAGAGATGCCTGCGCGAAAGGAGGAGGTCCATCACGCAGACGAGGAAGGGATCCTCTGGCAGTTCCTGACCGCTCCCCTCGAATTCATCGGCGACGAGAAAGGGCGGCTAAAGGCCCTGAGGAGCCAGCGAATGGAACTCGGGGAGCCGGATGAGAGCGGGAGGCGTAGGCCCGTCCCGATCGAGGGGGGAGGGTTCGTCACCGAGATCGATACGGCCATCGTGGCAATCGGAAACGACTCGAACCCGATCCTGACCCGGAGTATGCCGGAGATCGACACCAACCGCTGGGGGAATGTCGTCGTCGAGGAGCCGACCGGACGAACCAATTGCCGGGGAATCTTTGCGGGTGGAGACATCGTCACGGGAGCCGCCACCGTCATCCTCGCCGCAGGCGCAGGCCGGACCGCCGCGAACGCAATCCACGAATACGTTCAGTGGATCACCTGGGGGGAGGATACGAGAAAGCTCGCGCAGTCCTGAATATAGCTGCTGAACGATACAACTCTAGCTCGTTGAAAAAGTGGCTGGAGGCTGTTCAAAAAGTTCCAGATGCAAGGCAGGCAAAATCCCGAGGAATGAGGCGTACTTCCTGTACGTTGAATGAC
>RCNC010000784.1_pt1 | contig 23041 bp, 21 predicted proteins | sample 2041301 | NCBI WGS metagenome assembly RCNC01 (sample SAMN09708231, study PRJNA481090) | Marine sediment metagenome, whole genome shotgun sequencing project. | biome: marine sediment; feature: ocean; material: sediment; isolation source: Sewage treatment plant 13A marine sediment (STP13A) ...
TGCAAGCAGAAGAGTTCTCGTACGACTTGCATGTGTTAAGCACGCCGCCAGCGTTCATTCTGAGCCAGGATCAAACTCTCCAATTAAATCCTGCAAGTTGCCTGTTACAGCAACGAATTAACAAAAGACCCAACTCTTAAATGTGTCACTATTTAGTTTTCAAAGATCACGTTCGACCACCTCAGCGGTGGTCTTTTCAATTCGTTAAAGCCGTATTATATAGTCTTAAATCATATTTCTTGTCAACACTTTTTTTCACTTTTTTTCTTAAATGCTGACGACCGATTCCTCGGTCAAGGAAGCAATAAAGATAATGTTTTGTTGCTTCCTTGTCAAGGCTTTTTTTTCGAATTTTAAAAGAACTTTTAAAGCCCTGTTGAAGACCGCTTTAAACAAAAGAAATGCTCTTCTACACGCCGCCCTCACAGTTGTCAAGGACTATTTTATGAAAACGCTTTTTACCCGATCGAAGCAGGATTTCATTTTGATTGAGATCCTTGTCCGTGATCATCTGGTCAAACGAACTTACCCTTGAACCATTCACATAGGCGCCGCCCTGCTCGATCAGGCGCCTTGCAGCGCCCCCGGAACTTACCAGCCCTGCGTGTTGAAACAACTTGAATGCCGGGAGCCCCTCTTTCAGAATCTGATGTTCTATCCTCGAACTAGGAACCGACGCTTCACTCGCCTCCTTGCAATCCCTGGGAATCTTGCTTGAAGGCAAAATCTGTTTAGGTATTTCTCGCCCCCCGAACATGGTCAAAGATGCCTGAAATGCCTTTTCAGCTTCATTGGCCCCGTGAACCAGAAGTGTCGTTTCATATGCCAGGATCGATTTAGCTGCATTCAAATCCGCGTCTTTCAATGTTCCAATTGCCCTGATCTCCTCCATGGGCAGGAACGTGTATAGAGCAAGAAACCTGGCCACATCCTTATCGTCAACATTGACCCAATACTGGAAATATTCATATGGGCTTGTTTTTTCAGCATCAAGCCACACGGCACCACCTGCTGTTTTGCCCATTTTTTCCCCATTGCTCGTTGTAATCAGAGGAAAGGTAATCCCGTAGCCTGATCCCCGCTTCACTTTCCTGACAAGATCAATACCCGCTATAATATTTCCCCATTGATCACTGCCCCCCATCTGGAGTTTACAGTCATGATGCGAAAACAGTTCCAGGAAGTCATAAGCCTGCAGCACCATATAATTGAATTCAATAAAACTGAGGCCTTCTTCCGAATCAAGCCGCATCCGACAACTCTCTGTCTTGATCATGCGGTTGACGCTGAAATGCCTTCCAATATCCCTCAGAAGGGGGATGTATTTCAAATGCACCAGCCAGTCTGCATTGTTCAGCATCAGTGCCCTGCCATCAGCAAATTCGAGAAATCGTGACAACTGCTTTTTCAATGCAGCCACATTCTCCTCAACCTTTTCGAGTGTCAGGATTTTACGCATTTCCGTCTTACCGCTGGGGTCCCCAACAAGCCCGGTACCACCACCAACCAGGGCAATGGGTCGGTGTCCGCACCGTTGCATGTGGGCAAGCGACATGATCGGCACCAGACTGCCTATGTGAAGACTCGATGCAGTTGGGTCGAAGCCGATATAGCCAGTCACAGACCCACCTTCAAATAACGCCCTGAGTTCTTCCTCGTGCGTCTTCTGCTCGATAAAACCACGTTCTTCAAGTACATCCAGTAAATTCATTACTTCTATCCTTATATATAAGTCGTTTTAGGTGTTAAGTTTAAGGTTTTAAGTCAGCCTACCGCAAGGGCTATCACCTATGAGCTATGAGCTCGATGATTTATCACTCCCTGGAACCCGATACCGATTCCCACCTAACACCTAAAACCTAACACCTAAAACCGCCCCTTACTTATTCGCATACTCTATGGCCCTGGTCTCCCTTATAACCATCACCTTTATCTGACCCGGAAACGTCAGTGATTCTTCAATTTTCTTGACAATATCCCTACCCAGCAACGTTGTTTCCTCGTCCGATATTTTCTCGCTTTCCACGATGACCCGCAGTTCTCTTCCTGCCTGGATAGCATAGGTATTGGAAACACCTTTGAATGAATTGGCGATGCCTTCCAGGTCCTCAAGCCGTTTGATGTAGTTCTCCAGCAACTCCTTCCTCGCCCCGGGTCTTGCCCCTGAAAGGCCATCAGCAGCCTGAACAAGCAAGTCATACACCGTGATGGGCGGCACATCTTCGTGGTGGGCTGCAATGGCATGAACAATCCTTGAAGATTCTCCATGCTTTTTTGCCAGATTCGATCCAATCACGGCGTGTGGCCCCTCCACCTCATGGTCGATGGCCTTACCAATATCATGCAACAAACCCATTCGCCTGGCCAGCTTCACCTTGAGACCCAGTTCGGATGCCATGATCCCAGCCAGGAACCCGACTTCAATCGAGTGCTGCAACACATTCTGCGCATAACTTGACCGAAACTTAAGTTGCCCTATGAATTTAATCAATTCGCTGTGCATGCCATGAACACCCAGATCAAAGGCAGCCTGTTCGCCGGCCTCCTTAATGGCGACACCAACCTCTTTTTCAACCTTTTTAACGACATCTTCGATCCTAGCCGGATGTATACGACCATCTGCAATCAACTTCATAAGAGACAGTCGAGCGACCTCCCGCCGAACAGGATTGAATCCGGACAGAATTACGGCTTCGGGAGTATCGTCGATAATCAGATCGATGCCCGTAGCAGCTTCAAGGGCCCGGATATTTCTTCCTTCACGACCGATAATACGTCCCTTCATCTCATCGCTGGGCAGATTGACCACCGACACGGTACGTTCCGCAACATAATCACCGGCATAACGCTGGATGGCGGTTGCGATGATTTTTTTGGCCTTTTTATCAGCCTGCTCGCTGGTCTCGTTCTCAATCCTCTTGATGAGCTTGGCACCTTCATGCCGCGCTTCATTTTCCATTGCCCGAATAAGCAGTTCTTTTGCCTGGTCTGCGGTAAGACTCGATATTTTTTCAAGTTGCTGCTTCTGTTCTTCAATAAGTCCATGATACTTCTTTTCACGCTTTTCAACCTCATCGCACTTTTGCTGAGCAATCCTCTCTTTCCGGGAAATATCCTGCTCCCTCTTATCAAATTGCTCGGCCTTTTTTTCGATGGTTTCCTCTTTGTGCAATAGACGCTGCTCTCTTTTTTTCAGATCAGAGCGGGTCTCTTTGGTTTCAGTGTCGAATTCGCTCTTCATTTTGAAAAGCCGGTCCTTGGCTTCCAGTTGAGCTTCTTTCAAAAGGGTCGCAGATCGCCTCTTGGCATCTTTTATCAACAGAACAGCCTCTTCTTTTGCTGCCTGAATCCTGCGTGTAGCTATTTTCCCCTTGATTAAAAACGCAAGCAGGAATCCCACAGTGAAACCACATGCAACAAACAATATGATGGTTGTATTCATTCTTTATCTCCAGGACATAATTATCATGATAAAATCGTGTGACGATTTTATGGAACGCGACGTTGTCGCTCATATGGTGATTTTTTAGAGAGGGTTGGTTGATGCAGGAAATCTCTATGAAACGGGATATGAATATGGATCAAAAGAGATGCGGTAAATAGGCGTATTGACGGTTAGACTGATGAACGTCCAAGGTGAACCCCCACCTCGGTGCCGTGTTGGTAGGTCTTTGATCCTTGTACTAAAGGTGGGCACCCTGTTGTTTCTTTAGGCTTTTCTGCAGTAGCAGAACGGCACACCAAAACAAGTGAAAGCTCCCATTTAATAAGTGTTGGGTCAAAGAACGTCTTCCAATCACGAACACGGCAGGGGAAACACCCTGATTTTTAAACCTGTCGTGTCATCAGCGCCATTTTAATCCGCTGCTGGAATACAGAAGATATTCAAAATATTTTGCACTCAGCAAAGCCTGGAGAGGTATGTGACAATATATGACTTCTTATTCGGTCTAATCAATAAATGCTTGTTAACACCCTAATAGGTTTGATTCGTGGTCAACTCATTTAGAAGGTTCGACGCCCGGTCGGAAACAGTATCCAACAAATCCGTATGACGTTGTTTACATTGCATATATTCATTTGCAATATTGAGGGCCGTCAGTATCAAAATGGCCTGTTTACTGATGGTTGATGACTTGTCGGTCATCTGGCTCTCGACCTTTGCGACTTCCTGAACGAGGAAATCAGCTACTTCTTTCGCTTTTTCAACATCTTTTTCAGCTTTGAAAGTAAATGGGTGTCCGAAAAGTTCTATCGTTACAAGCTGGTCCAATGATATTGTGATTACCTTTCCTTGATCATCCTAGCTTCAACTGCTATTTTTCAACTTCTGTAATTCCGTCCAACCTTTCCAATAAATTGTCGATCTTGGATCGAATCAAACTCTTTACTTCGTTGTCCTGGCTTTCCGCTGTTTCTCTATCTTTAAGCTTGTATTCCAGGTTTTCAACCGTTTCCGCAAGTTCCAAATTGGTTGTTTCCAGTGAACTGCAGCGTGATATCAATGATTCAACCCGATCTTCTATTTCACTAAATTGCTTTAAAATGGTATCGTTTTCCAATAGGTCACCTCAAATATACTAAAAGTTATTATAAATTTGACCATGACGAAAGTCAAGTGTTTTAACGAGGGGCAAATCCATCTTAAAAAAGGTTCACCTCTTTGAACCGCCGGTTATGCCCCGGACAATCTTGCCGCCATACGTGTTTCAACCGCCCTCAAGTCAGCAGGTGTGTTAATCCCTGAAACTTCCTCCGGGTTGGAACCCACCAGTACACCGATATGCTTGCCCATGGCATAACCAAGCCCTATGATATCGGTCAAATAAAACTCTCCCTGAGCATTGTCCGGTGTAATTTTTTGTAAAGATGCTGAAAGAAATGTTTTTGAAACACAATATATGCCTGAATTTACAATGGATATGTTTTTTTCGTCTGCAGTGGCATCGGCTTCCTCAACTATCCGGGTCAGCTCCCGGTTTGTATTTATCACAACTCTTCCATAACCGGTCGGATCTTCAAGGTCCACGGCCAGAAGCGTTAGATCCCTTTTATTATTGATATGATCAACCAACAGGGCCCGAATGGTTTCGGCTTTTAACAAAGGGACGTCGCCGCATAAAATAATAATATTCTCCGTGGTCTCAGGAATCTCCGGCAGAGCACACAACACTGCATGCCCCGTGCCCCTCTGTTCTTTCTGTAAAGCAAAGGATACGGGGTTCACCTCCAGGCATGCCGCCCTGACACGATTGGCCTGGTGACCCACCACAACAATCACATCTTCGCCTGCAACATCGCAGGCAGTTACAATTACATGGGATATCATGGGCTTGTCCATGATCTTGTGTAGTACTTTGGCCATATCCGATTTCATACGGGTACCCAGACCGGCCGCCAGGATGATGATGCTGACATTTTTGATCTGATTCTCTACCATCGGTTAACTGTCTCCATATGTATTGCTATAATAAGGTTGGAATAATTAATATTGAGCTGTAAGCGGTATATAGGGGTTGTCAGAAAAACGTTCCGATTGAGGACCGTTTTTCTGCTACAAACCCTTATGCCGCGATCCCATTTTCGGAACATTATTATGACAAGCGGTATAAAGCTTACAGCTTCATAATCGAAGAAAAAAGGGCAAACCAGACTAGGTTCACCCTTTTTCGATTTTACTATAGCTGTACTGATTTCAGGAATACGCCGGAGGGGCGCTCCTCGACAATGTTAAAAAGATCCTGACAGCTTGATACGCTGTAAAGCTCTTTCCAGGGCTGCTTTTGCCCTGACAAGGTCGAGTTCTTGTTTTTCTCTGTCCTCAGCCAGCCGTTTCTCAGCACGCTGCAGGGCATCTTTAGCACGTTCCAGGTCGATTTCCTGCCGCCGTTCCGCTGATTCGGCCAACACGGTCACCTTGTCCGGAAGTGCCTCTGCAAATCCCCCGCTGACAAAAACATATCGCTCTTTGCCGTTTGTATCTGTATACCGGATGGTTCCTACCTTCAAGGTCGTCAAAAATGTTGTATGTCCTGGTAGAATACCGAATTCGCCCAGTATACCCGGGGCGATGACCATCTGGACATCCTCATCAACGACAGATTTTTCAGGCGTAACCACTTCTAATTTAATAATGTCGGCCATGTTAATTCCTTATCACTACTCTGCTTCAGCCATTTCCTTGGCCCTTTCAATGACCTCTTCTATTCCGCCGGCCATATAGAATGCCTGTTCCGGAATATCGTCATGTTTGCCATCAACAATCTCCTTGAAGGCGCGAACCGTATCCTCTATTTTCACGTACTTGCCGGGCTTGCCGGTAAAGGCTTCGGCAACATGGAATGGTTGGGAAAGAAATCGCTGGATTCTCCGGGCACGGGCCACGGTCAGCTTGTCTTCGTCCGACAATTCATCGATACCGAGAATAGCGATGATATCCTGAAGCTCCTTGTATTTTTGAAGAATCTGTTGAACCTGGCGTGCCACTGCATAATGCTCATCCCCGATATATGAGGCATCCAGAATTCTGGATGTTGAATCGAGCGGGTCAACAGCCGGGTAAATACCGAGCTCAACGATTTGTCGGGAAAGAACGACCGTACCGTCAAGATGGGCAAAGGTCGTTGCAGGTGCGGGGTCGGTCAAGTCGTCAGCCGGTACGTAAACACACTGAACCGCTGTAATAGATCCCTTGTCCGTGGATGTAATCCGTTCCTGAAGTTCACCCAGATCGACAGCCAGGGTGGGCTGATAGCCAACAGCTGAAGGCATACGACCGAGAAGTGCCGAGACCTCAGAACCCGCCTGGGTAAATCGGTAGATATTGTCGATAAAAATAAGAACATCCTGGCCCTCTTCATCCCTGAAATACTCGGCCGCCGTCAATGCGGACAGAGCAACACGTGCACGTGCCCCTGGCGGTTCGGTCATCTGGCCGTAAATGAGCGCTGCCTTGGGTAAAACACCTGAGTCTTTCATCTCATGGTAAAGATCGTTGCCTTCACGGGTTCTCTCCCCAACACCGGCAAAAACGGAAATACCTCCATGCTGCATGGCGATATTGTGAACCATTTCCATCATGATAACTGTTTTACCCACGCCGGCACCACCAAACATACCCATTTTGCCTCCACGTGGAAACGGAACCAGAAGGTCGATAACCTTTACGCCTGTTTCAAGAACACGAACCGTTGTATCCAGTTCCGTAAACTTGGGTGCTTCACGATGGATGGGCAACATTTTTTCCTGGCTAACCGGACCCAGTCCGTCAACCGGACGGCCCACGACATTCAGCACCCGGCCAAGCCCTGCTTCACCCACCGGCATCATGATCGGTTTACCGGTGTCTTTTACGACCTGCCCGCGGGTCAGACCATCGGTAACATCCATAGCAATTGTTCTGACAACATTGTCACCCAGATGCTGAGCAACCTCGATAACCAGGTTATCCGGCTCATCGTTGATTGCAGGATTGCTAATCAGGAGGGCCGTATAAATCGTCGGCAGATTCCCCTGTTCAAATTCTACATCGACGACAGGTCCCATTACCTGTGTAATTTTACCTAAGTTTTCTCCCATCGAAAGACCTCCAACTTTTTTTATCTGTTTTGGGTAGCCCGTATCTGCCCGGCAAATAAAGGCACCCATCTTATTTACACGCAGCTATCCTTTCAGGGCTTCTGCTCCGCCGACGATGTCCATCAGTTCAGCCGTGATGGCTGACTGACGCGCTCTATTGTATGCCAATGTAAGATTTTCGATCATATCGTTACACGCCTTGGTGGCATTGTCCATGGCCGTCCGTCTTGCAGCGTGCTCGCTGGTAGATGTTTCGAGCAATGCACTGAACAACTGAACAAAAACATTTCTGGGAAGAAGATCTCCCAACAACTCATCCGCCGATGGCTCACAAATATGTTCCGCAAGATACGGTGTGTTTTCGTCGACTTCCGTTACTTCTGTTTCTATGGGTGGTATCGGAAGCAGTTGCCTTACAGTCGGCACTTGCCTGCCCATACTTATGAATTCGGCATACACAACATACACCTCGTCATAGGTGTCATCAAGATAACCATCCACCAATCTCCGCCCCTCGGTTGAGGCTACATTGAAACCGAACTTGGTGCCGACAATGCCGATGTGTTCACCAGCCCTCTCAAAATCATTTTTTCTGCACCAGTTGCGGCCATTTTTACCAAAATTGGTAAATGAAAACACGATGCCATCACCCTGTTTCTCAGCCATGAAAGATTTGGCCTTGCCGATCAGATTCACATTGAACCCGCCACACAAGCCCCTGTCCGAAGTACACAGGACAATATGAATATGCTTGACTTCTTCACGCGGGATCAGCAGTGGACTGGCTTCATCGCCGGCTTTTTCGGCAAGACTCCCTAATACTTCGGAAAATTTTCCGGCATAAGGGCGGAAGTTCTCCATATTGGTCTGCGCACCCTTCAATCGTGAAGTGGCGACCATATTCATGGCTTTGGTGATCTGCTTTGTCTTTTTAACCGCGTTGATCTTTAATTCGACGTCTTTTAAACTTGGCATTTAACCTGGCCCTTATCCTGTTTTAGCTCGTACCCGGATCGATGTTTCCGGCAATTAGCCTATGATATTGATTTCCACAAAAGCCATGGTACAGGCATATGGTCATCTACTAGGATTTGATCGTATCTTTGAACTCTTCATTATAGGCTTTCAGCGCTTCTGCCAGCTTGGCATCCAGTTCATCCGAAATTACCTGTTTTTCGGCGATTTCGGCATAGATATCTGAATGCCGCTCCTCGATAAACTGATAGAGACCGGCTTCGTATTTTTCCACCACATCCAGCGGGAAGTCATCCAAGTATCCTCTGGTCCCTGCATATAGGATAACAACCTGTTTTGCAAGGGAAAGCGGCTTATATTGCGGTTGTTTCAGAATTTGTACCAGTCTTTCACCACGTGTCAACTGGCGCTGGGTCGACTTGTCCAGATCACTGCCGAATGCGGCAAAAGCTTCGAGTTCACGAAATTGGGCCATGTCAAGACGCAGCGTTCCTGCGACCTGTTTCATGGCTTTGACTTGTGCGGATCCACCAACACGGGAGACGGAAAGACCTACATTAATAGCAGGGCGGATACCGGCGAAAAAGAGAGCCGGTTCAAGATATATCTGTCCATCCGTGATGGAAATCACGTTGGTGGGAATATATGCCGATACGTCACCCGCCTGTGTCTCGATGATCGGCAGCGCTGTAAGAGACCCAGCCCCCAATTCATCGTTCAGTTTGCAGGACCTTTCCAATAGGCGTGAGTGGTTGTAGAAAATATCACCCGGGTAGGCTTCACGCCCCGGTGGACGTCTCAGGAGCAGAGAGATCTGCCGGTAAGAAACTGCCTGTTTGGAAAGATCGTCGTATATGATCAATGCATGCTGCCCTTTGTCGCGAAAGTATTCTCCCATGGCGCATCCAGCATAAGGCGCCATGTACTGCAGGCTGGCAGGATCACTGGCACAAGCGGAGACGATGGTCGTATATTCCATTGCCCCATGTTTTTCCAGGACCGCATGAACCTGAGCCACCGTTGATTTTTTCTGACCGCAAGCCACGTAGATGCAATAAATGTCCGTGTCTTTCTGTGCAAGAATGGCATCGATGGCACAGGCTGTTTTACCGATCTGACGGTCACCGATGATCAACTCACGCTGTCCTCTCCCCACCGGTGTCATGGCGTCAACCGCTTTCAATCCGGTGTACATGGGCTCATGTACAGATTTTCTGGCGATGACACCCGGAGCAACCATCTCGACACGTCTGAACTCCTTCGCATCGATGGGGCCCTTGCCGTCGATTGGCTCACCAACGCCTGAAAGCACGCGACCAAGAACAGCCTCACCAACCGGCACCTGGGCAATACGGCCGGTACGTTTGACCATATCCCCTTCCTTGATATGGATGTCCTCGCCCATAACGGCAATACCCACATTGTCCTCTTCCAGGTTCAGTACCAATCCCAGAACTCCCCCAGGAAATTCCACGAGTTCCAGCGCCATGGCCTTTTCAAGCCCATAAACTCTGGCAATACCGTCCCCAACAGACAGGACAACACCGGTTTCACTCAACTCTACCTTCTTGTCATAATCCGTGATCTGTTCCTTGATAATCTGACTTATTTCTTCAGCTCGTAATTCCATTAGACACTTTCACCCCTTTTTAAAGATTCTCTCATATTGAGTAATTGTGTTTTTATGCTTCCATCCAATACAAGGTCCCCAATTCTTGTAACGATACCACCGATGAGGCTGGAATCCTGTCCACACTCTAAAACAATATTTTTGCCCGTCTTTTGAGACAAGGATGAGCGAATTTTTTCGATGGTTTCGGAGGAAAGCTCGGTTGCCGAAACCAGGCTGGCCCTTGCAACACCTTTTAACTCGTCAGCCAATTTCTGATAAAAATCGTTAATGTTAACGAGAAAGCCCACACGACCCTTGTCAAACAACAATAACAAAAAAGAATTCATCACCTTGGAAAGACTCAGTTTTTCAAGAACGGCCTTCAAAACGTTCTTTCGGGCGGCAGTATCATACAGAGGGTTGGTAATAGCCTGGCTGAGTTTGCCTTCCCGCTCTATCAGGTCGGAAAAAGCTTTCAATTCTTCACGGTAGGTTTCAGTCTGTCCATCTTCCTTGCCTATCAGCAGCAATGCCTTGGCATAACGCCTTGCAATAGCCAGATTCTTCACTATGCCACCACCTTCTCTAAATAGTCGTCGACCAGTCTGTCCTGATCTTCGGATGAAATTTTAGCTTTGATTATTTCCTCGGCATTGACAAGAGCCACTTGAAGTATTTCTTCCTGCAACTGACTTTTTGCCTGCTTGAATTCCTGTTCGATGTGCCGCTTGGCCTGCTCTTCAAGTTTCACGGCTGTGCTTTCCGCCTCCTTGATAATTCTTACCCTGGCCTCCTCCCCCTGCTTGACATATTCTGCTATGAGCCTCTCAGCCTCCCCTTCCAGTAGGGAAAGTTTTTTGTTGTACTCGGCGAGTTGAATTTCGGCTTCCTTTTTCTTGCTTTCAAGCGTTTCCAGTTCATCTTTTATTCCCTTGATACGTGCATTCAGCGCCTGAGACAAGGGTTTTTTCAAAACAAAAAAGAGCGCAATTGCAAGGACAGAGAAATTCATGACACGGTACCAATCTGTAGCAACCCAACCCTTTGACGCTGCCTGGTCATGACCGCCTTCTGCAGAAGCAAAAACAGCGCCGACATTGAAAACAAGCAGCACTGTAAAAATCAGCACGAAACGTGAAACGGTCATTACTTTATTCCGTCTCCGGTTTAAACCCGATTGTATCATTAAACAGCCCTCCCGAGGATTTTTTCACTGATGGTGCCTGCGAAATCTTCAACTTCTTTCATCAGCGTCTCCCTGGCACCATCTGCCTCCCTGACAATCTGTTCCCTTACTTTTAACAGCTCGACCTGGGCCTTTTCATTGATTTTTCCGATAAGTTCTTTTTCTTCATCCGAGGCAGCCTGCAGGAGTTCTTCTTTTTGCTTCAAGCCCTTGGCCCTGGCTTCCTTAACACCGGATGCGAATGCCTGGGCCTGTGCATCGGCCTCTGATTCAGCAGTTTCAATATCGGCTTCGAGACCGGAAAATTTTTCTTTTCTTTGAATAATAATATTACGAATGGGTTTATAGAGGATGAGATTGAGAATCCATATCAAGAATATAAAATTGATGATCTGGATGATGACCGACCAATCAACATTAATCATGCAACAACCTCCAACGGTTAACAAATTTTATGGTTTTAGTGGTCCGTAGCTCTCTCTGACCCGCGAATCTATATCATTCGACACATGAGATTGTCAAAGGTTTTTTGCTTTTTTTTAACGGTCTTTTTTTACCATGGCCGAATAGAAATATATTGTTATATTTCAATCAGTTTTACTCTTTTTAATCACCCGGCTTTCCATACTGCAGGTACCATTGAAGACCACGCCGGAATCGATGCTGATGATCGGTGCTTGCAGCTCACCCAAAATACGTGCGGGTGGGTATGCCTCAATCCGATTCTTGGCCTGAACCTTACCGTTGACGCCTCCCTTGATTATGACGGTTTCAACCATAATGTCCGCTTCAACAGTTGCCCTTTCACCGATGATAACCGTTCCATCATCACTGACAACTTTCCCTGTTACCTTTCCATCCAGACGGATGGTCCCATTGAAGTTGATGGTACCATCGAAGATCGCGTCATGACCCAGGAATGTGGACACGGCATCTGTTTTTTTCTCTTTTTTCATCATTTTCTCCCATAAAGCTGTAACCCATAAGCGATAAGCGGCAAATTGCCTATAGCTTACACCTTACGGCTAAAATTATTTTTCGAACTGAAATCGCCGCATGCTGATATTCAGAAGAATTCCTGCGCAGATCATCATGGTTACGATGGATGATCCACCATAGCTGATAAACGGCAGCGTAACACCCACCACAGGCATCAACCCCATGACCATTCCGATATTGATAAAGACCTGCCACATGATCAAAGCGGTAATACCTACAGCCAGGATAGTCCCGAAATTATCACGGCAATTGGTGGCAATGTTTAAACCCCACACAATGACAAACAGAAACATCAGCAACAGAACCGATGCACCTACAAACCCCCACTCTTCCGCAAGAACAGAAAATATGAAGTCCGTGTGCTGTTCCGGCAAAAACGACAATGCATTTTGGGTCCCTTGTAAAAAACCCCGGCCCGAAATATATCCGGATCCAATACCAATTTTCGATTGAATGATGTGATATCCAGCACCTAGCGGGTCTCTGTCCGGGTTCAGAAATGTCAGGATTCGTTGTTTCTGGTATCCTTTCAAGAAAGACCAGACCAGGGGCCCAGAAAGCACACCAAAAGACATGACATAGATCAGGGTTCGCCTTTCTATTTTGACAAACAGCGTCATGGTAGCGGCGATGAGAAGTATGACCATGGCCGTTCCCAAATCAGGTTGCTTCACAATCAGGATGAAAGGGATCGCGGTCAGAACTATCGGAGTGATAAGTTCGCGAAACAAAAACCCTCTCTCGCTGGCATATTTGGAATAATAGCGTGCCAGAATGATAATAACTGCAACCTTGGCTATTTCTGAAGGCTGAACCGATATTGGTCCCAGCAAGAGCCATCGCTGGGACCCGCCGGTAACTTTTCCAAAGATCAAAACACTAACCAGGAGAAAAACGCACCCCCCATAAATAAAATCGGCCCATTTTTCCAGTGATTTATAGCTGAATAAAAAAAAGACAATCATCGCCACCAGGCCGGCACTATACCAGATGAGCTGTCTGGTAAAAAGAATTTTCTGGGCGATATCAGCACCTGCCGTCACGGCGCTGTATAGGGCAACCAACCCAAAAGCACCCAGGACAATGATCAGCAGCATCAGTCCCCAGTCAAAATACTGTACCAGACGTCTATCGAATCCCATAATTATTCATATTCCTATACGCCCAATAAAATCGTAGCACGATTTTATAGAACGCGACGGTGTCGCTCCGATGCAAAAGGCTAAAATTCCTATCCCTGCAGTAAGCTACAGGGTATTACGGAATTTTTCCTGAAATCTTTCAAATTTCAGCACCGCTCTTTCGCAATAATATGGATCTTAATCTATAATTTGAATTCATCCCACGCTGCAAGCAGCGGGAAATTCAAATTTAAAATTGTACACGTATACCACTGTCTGTCTTTAGCATTCCTTTCCCATCTCTCGAATTGGCGAGCAATTTCTGCTGCGCATCTTTTTCCAGATAGGCTTTGATGAGCTCCCTGGCGATTGGTGCAGCTACGGTGGAGCCGTGCTCACCGTGTTCAACGATAATGGAAACGGCTATTCGAGGCGCTTCAGACGGTGCATAGGCAACAAACCAGGCGTGGGGCTTGTGGTGATTGGCAATCTCAGTTTCTTTTTCTGTCTTACCGGGTTCGGGTTTCTTGCTGCTAACCACCTGTGCAGTACCGGTCTTGCCACTGATGGAATACTGTTTCAGTTTGATGCCACGCGCGGTCCCCTTCCTGGTATTGACGGCCTCCCACAGACCTCTCTTGACGATATCCATGGTTTCCGGGCTGATGGTCAGGCTTCCCGTAACCACGGGTTCGATGTTCTTAACCTCGATACCATCCGCCGTTTCCACGCGTCTGACGACCTGTGGTTGATAGAGGGTGCCGTTATTGGCGATGGCGGATGTCAATACCAGCATTTGCAACGGTGTTGTCAGGTTGAAACCCTGGCCGATGGATACGTTCAGGGTCTCACCCCCTTGCCAGGGTTCTCCAATACGCTTTTTTTTCCATTCCGAAGTCGGAACCAAGCCATTGCCCTCATTGTCCAGGTTGATGCCGGTTCGGTGACCCAGCCCGCCCATTCTGGCGTATGAGGCCAGCTTGTCAACACCGATCTCCTCGCCAACCTTATAAAAAAAGACATCGCAGGATTCGGCTATTGCCCGGACAACATTCACCTCCCCGTGCCCGCCTCTTTTCCAGCAGCGAAAAACACGATTGCCCAAGGCATAATAACCGGGACAGTAATGGGTGGTTTTCAGATCGATGGCGCCCTCCTCCAGCCCGGCCATTGCGGTTACAATCTTATAGGTGGACGCCGGAGGATATTCCGCCTGGATGACCCGGTTCGTCATGGGATAGTCGGGATTTGAGATTAAGGCGTTCCATTCTTTGCGGGACAAACCACTCACGAAAGCATTTTGATCAAACGTGGGACTGCTGGCCATAACCAGAAGATAACCGGTCATAGGGTCCATGGCGACCACCGCTCCAACCTTGTCCTGTAACAGTTCCTCCACTCTTTTCTGGAGTGAGTAATCCAATGACAAATACAAATTCCGTCCCGGCTCGGCGCTGACGGTTCTCAGCGCCTTTACGACCTGCCCTCTGGCGTCGACTTCCACTTGCCGACCACCCCGTTTTCCCCTCAACAGGTCCTCATAGGCTTTTTCGGCCCCGAATCGTCCAATAAAATCCCCCCCCTTGCAACCTGCGAAAGCACCGCCCTGCAACTCCCCTGCATTGATCTCTCCCAGGTAACCGATGAGGTGAGCAGCATGCTGCCCATTGATATAATGACGAACCGGGCGGATGTCCAGAGTCACGCCAGGCAGATCAAACTTGTGAACCTCGATAGAGGCCATGGCATCCCGCCCGATATCCTGTTTCAATATTATAGGTTTATATGATGACAGGCCATTGCGCTCCCTGACTATCTCCATCATGTCTTCTTCCGGGATATGTGTGTAACGCGCTAATTTCTTTAATGTCTGCTCAAGCGGTTTGGCATTCCTGGGAATAATGCGCAAATCAAATGAAGGGCGATTGTCCACCAGCAACTTGCCATCTGCATCGAAGATCAGCCCCCGTGGCGCAACGATGCTTTCCAGCCGGATGCTGTTGTTTTCCGAAAGCTTCCGAAATTCCTCGCCTTTCATGACCTGGAGATAAAACAAACGCATGAAGAGGATCGAAAATGCCACTACCACGCACAAAATGGCGCCCAGGACCCGCTTATTGAACCATTCGCTTGTTACCGTGTTCAGATATCGTTTCAAGAGAACCCCAGATAAAATCGTTTCACGATGTTTTCATCTATATTCCGGCTCGAACGTCTTTAACCACTTTTCCATGGCCAGGTGTGCGCGATGGAAAAGAAGTATCAGAATCGGGCCTGTGACAACGGACCATAACAATTGTGTCAGGACATTCCGGTACAAAAACACCGGGATCTTTGCCTCCGGAATGAAAAGAGTCATGGCTCCGAAGAAAATGATGTTTTGGAAAAGTATGCTGCCAGCCACCACCAACGGCAGTATCAGATTGTTGCCCACACGCATAAACCCGGTCATTGCCAGGGTGCACACGTATAGCCAGAAATAACTGGTCAGGTACAGGCCGAAAGGTCCGCCGGACAATGCATCCATGACCAGGCCGAAAAGGATGACGAACGGAAAGCCTTCCCGAATCGTCCGGTAAAATCCCAAATAGACGACAAACAACAGAAAAAGATCATACATTCCGGTAAATACGGCAAAATGCATCGAAAGGGTTGTTTGAAAGACAACCACCAGAAGACAGACAAGCATGTACAGAAGATAGGTCATGGCTCAGAAAATTTCACAGGTTCCGGAGAATCGATAATAACCAGCACTTCCTCCAGTTTTTCGAAATCGACATAGGGTGTTAGTGACACCTCTTGAAAAATGCCTGAGTTCGGCTTGACGACCTCATGGACATAACCCACCCGGATTCCCTTGGGGAAGACACCATCCAATCCGGAAGAAATAATGATATCACCTTCAGCAATGTCGTGGCGGCGGAGAACGTAGTCGAGACGAAGTTTGCCGGAAGACTCTCCTTTGACAATCCCCCTTGAACGCGAGGATTGCGTCAGGGCATCAACCGCACTGTTCTGGTCTGTTATCAACAAAACCTTTGCGTAACGGGTCGAAGCATCGGTTATCAACCCTGCAATACCGTCCGGGGTCACCACCGGCATGCCTCTTTGGACACCTTCGTTCGTACCCTTGTCGATAATAACTGTCTTGAGCCATGGTGACGGGTCTTTCCCCACAACCGCCGCGGCCACCACCTGTTTTTTGAGACCAGGTTTAAAGTCAAGCAAGCTTTGAAGTCTGGCATGAGACAACTCAAGCTCTCTCAGACTGTTATTTTTTTCGTTTGCAGCCTTGAGCGCTTTCAACAGGTTGTCATTCTTCAGGGAAACATCCACAAGGTCGAAATAGTTTCGCCAGATGTTTTGGGCAAAACTGATACTGTTCGATGCAAATTTCTGGAAAGGGGATACAAAAAAGAGCGCAACCTGACCGGTACGCGTAGAAGGTGTTCTGTCCTGGCTGTTTACCGATAAAATAATAAAATTGACCGCAATCAAAATGATTGCGCCAATAATCATGATCATCTTTTTCGAGAACATGAAATTATGTAATAATTACCTGTTTTAATATTTCGAGATTATCAAGCGCCATGCCTGAGCCCAGCGCTACGGTTGACAACGGGTCTTCCGTAATTCTGATGGGGAGACCGCTTTCCTCTCTCAACAACTTGTCCAGATTCTTCAGCAGTGCGCCACCACCTGTCAAGACAATACCGCTGTCTACAATATCTGCTGCCAATTCCGGTGGTGTTTGTTCCAGCGCAATCTTGACCGTCTCGACAATCGCATCTATCTGCTCCGAGATCGACACGCGAATCTCTTCAGAATCGATGGCCAGGATTTTAGGAATACCGGACACGAGATCCCTTCCCTTGACTTCGATGGTCGAAATATCGTCGGGATCAGGGTAGGCGTTACCAATGGTCGTCTTGATGATTTCAGCCGTCCGTTCGCCGATGAGCAGGTTGTATTTCCGTTTGATATATTGAATAATGGCCATATCCATCTTGTCACCCGCCACCCTCAAGGAACGACTGTAAACAATGCCTGCCAGAGAAATCACGGCCACTTCTGTTGTCCCACCGCCAATATCGACCACCATATTGCATGTGGGTTCCGATATGGGAAGCCCTGCACCGATGGCAGCAGCCATGGGCTCTTCAAGCAGAAAGACTTCGCGGGCACCTGCTGATTCAGCGGACTCTCTCACCGCTCGCTTTTCGACCTGTGTAATTCCGGAGGGGACTGCTATGATGATTCTAGGCCGAACAAATTTATGCCGGTTATGAACCTTATGAATGAAATGGCGAAGCATGGCTTCTGTAATATCAAAATCCGCGATAACCCCATCCCGCAAGGGACGGATGGCAACGATATTGCCCGGAGTCCGGCCTACCATATTCTTGGCCTCCAGCCCCACCGCCAGGATACGGTTTTTTGCACGCGCATCGGTTCGTATAGCCACCACCGACGGCTCACTCAACACGATCCCCTTGCCCTTGACGTAAACCAGTGTATTAGCCGTACCAAGGTCTATGGCAAGATCACTTGAAAAAACACCCAGAAGTTTGTCGAAGAAAAAGTTCATAGCTCCCCTACTCTAAGAATAAAATGGTTACACGATGTTATGGAACGCGACAATGTCGCTCATCAGGGCAAAGAGATTGCCTGTTTTGAGGTTAAATTGTCCGCTTTGTTTTCACGCAAAATTATTTTAATTCCTATTTTGACCGATCCCTGCAATCACTATTTGTAACAGATGATCGCTATCAAAGATCTTAAATTATAACAAGAATAAAATTTCTCCATCTAACACTTAAAACCTAAAACGAACCTTGCGAGCCGTCCAGTAAGGTTTCCATAACCGCATCATGCAGGATAGGTCGGAAAGCCCGGATTTTTTCATTGTCACGACACGGATGAACCCGATTGGTCAACAGGATGATGATAATCGAACGATCCAGGTCCATCCAGAAAGAGGTGCCTGTGAAGCCCAGGTGCCCGACACTATTCCGTGAAAAATAGCCGCCAGCGGCCGATCCTTTTGCGGCCGGCCGGTCGAACCCAAGTGCCCGCTCTGTTCCTTTTCCATAGTCCAGGAACTCTCGGAGCAGACCCGATTCAAAAATGTGACAAGACCGGCCACCGGAATACGTGGCAAGAATTTCCACGAGCAGGCAATGAACATCGACCGTGGTCCCGAACAATCCGGCATGGCCATCGACCCCACCCACGGTATAGGCATTTTCATCATGGACGACACCCCGAATCCGGGTATGACGCCAGGGGCAGTCCTCGGTTGCGGCAAACCGCTCACCCGGCCGTGGATTCTCCACATCCACAAAAAAGAGATCCGTAAGCTGCAGAGGAAGATAAATCTCGTCCCGCACAATATCATCGAGACGGCATCCGCTGACCGTTTCAACAATCCCGCGCAGGAGAATAAAACCCAGGTCGCTGTATACCACCTTTTCCCCGATAGAATGTGCCAGCGGTTCATCCAGAACCCAGGCCAGGATTGAATCTCTTCTACCGGTTTGGGTCTCTTCGGCCAGTTCCTTGAAATAGGGACGGTAGTCAGGCAAACCTGAGTTGTGGTACAACAGATGCCTGACGGAAATCCCAGCCTTGTCCGTTCCCCTGCAGGTGGGCATCACGTCACCCAGGGTGTGGTCCAGAGATAAAAGATCACGTTCCATCAGTTTCATGACAGCCAGGGTGGTTGCCAGGGGTTTGGTTAGTGACGCCAGATCGAAAATAGTCCGGGTCGAAACCGGTATCCCGGTGGTCAGATCACCCAGCCCGAAAGCCTCGTGAATCAGGACATCGCCATTCTGAGATACCAGCAGTACACCACCTGGGAATACACCATCTGAGACAGCATCTTTCATTAATCTCTGTGCGGAATCCAACGAAAACATACAGAGGTGCCCCATATAATTTTACTAATCCAATTCAGATAAATATGAAAAGAAAAAGATCTTTCATCACGAAAACACGAAAGTACGAAGTCACGAAAAAGGATATTAAATATTTCGTGCTTTCCCTATTTCGTGTTTTCGTGATTGCTTTTATTTTTTTGCCACGAAATACACAAATTTTACAGTTAAGGGACTAAACTAATGCAGCCTCATGATACACTAAAGCTCCCTGATCCGTATCAAGGGTGGCCCTGATGCCCATGGGGAGTGTCAGGTTATCTTTACCGTGACCGATCTCAAACCCTCCCAGAATGGGAATCTGTATATCTTCGAAGAAGTCGGCTGTGATCTCGCATATCCCTTCATAGTTCCCACAATCCTGGAAACTGCCAAGAACAACACCTGAAACGCCTTGAAAGCAGCCTGCCATCCTCATCTGAAACAGCATCCGGTCAATCCTGTAAGATGCCTCTCCGGTGTCCTCCAACACAAGAATTCGGCCCCTGTATGTCGGTGAATAGGGAGTTCCCAACAAATGACAAAGAGTTGTCAAATTTCCGCCGGACACGATGCCGGTACACTTGCCAGGGCTGACCACTCTGGGCTTTTCAGACTTGATATCAAGAGGCTGGTCTGAAGTTACCGCACGGTAAAAAGATGCTTTTGTCTGCGGGGTTGCCATGCCGAGTGTGGTGATATTCGGGCCATGAAAAACCACCAGGTCGCCCCTGGCTGCAATAGCTGAAAGTAACGCCGAGATGTCGCTGAAACCGAGAAATATTTTTGGATGCTGTCGGAGCTGGTCGTAATCGATACGATCGAGAATACGGATGGACCCATAACCACCTCTGGCACAGATAATGCCATTGATATCCGGGGAGTTGAACAAGTCGCTGAGCAGCGATGCCCGATGCGCATCCGTACCAGCCAGGTACCTGACGGGGTTCTGTAGGTTTTCCGGTATTAGCACCTCGAACCCCATTTTCTTGATGGCAGCTACTCCCCTTTCAAAAAGTTCTATTTTAAAAGGCCCCGCCGGTGCCACAATGCCGATAACATCACCTGGAGATAAACGGGTCGGTTTAATTATTTTTGCTTCCATACTGAATTTGGTTAGCATATTTTTGTTATAAGATCAAGTATTTACTTACAATCATTCTTGTATGATATTTTGCGGCGGGATTTCTTGACATGCTGGAAAAGCGGTGTTAAGTTGTCGTCCACAGTCGGGGCGTAGCGCAGTCTGGTAGCGCACTTGAATGGGGTTCAAGGGGTCGGAAGTTCAAATCTTCTCGCCCCGACCAATATATAACAATAATATTAGTATGTTATGAAAAAGCCGGTAAATCGGCTTTTTTGCGTTTTGTGACCAAATCGTGCCCAACAGGATTTGGGGAGGTGGATTTAGAGCCTGTTTTATAGGTGAAACAGGTGGATTTTGACTGTAGTTGATATCTTAAAATACAAGTTTTTAGGAAGATTGGTGGGCGTTGATATGTTGGAGATAACGCAATATTTTGAAGCCCCGAAAAGATTGCGATACACAACAGGTAAACTTGTAACCTGATGTCTGTCTGCGCCGAGTCTATAAATAAGACACTAAATAGTCATCATAATTTATAAAGCATTTCTTCGTAATCTGGTTGACCAGCGTATTTAGTAGCAAAAAACTCAGAAGATGTATCCATCCACTTTTTAGGATTATCAGGTAGTTCAATTCCAAGCTCAGAAAACACATTGATAAAATCATCTTGGCTCGGTGGGCAACCATGAATTGAATGGCAGTTGTTGATTGCTGGGTTTTTACCATTTAAGTTTACTTGGCATTGACCAACAAGTAAGGTGTTTTTTTTGTTTCCAGAGGGCTCTTGAATTTTACCGTATAAGATTTCTATATCATCAAACGACTTGTCCACGTTTTTTGACATTAAAATGCCCAATATAATATAACTTATAAATCCAGCGCAGTATGTACAGATTGTATCATCCACATTTGGAAATGTGATACCTTTAATACCCATTTGTTCAAACAATAAAGGCATGTCATCCGTTTCATTTCGCTCATGAGACCAATTGTGTAATTTTGCGGCATCACTTATCTCTACATTACCCTTGAGATTAATATCACTTAAATCTAGTGCACGGTCTCTTTTTTTGGCAGCCAGAGCAATATGGGGAATTGATTCAGGTTCATATCCTAAGAGTTTAGCCCCAACTTTATCTGCAGAAATCATGTCATTTGAAACTATTATCAGATTAGAGCGATGGGCATCACCTATATAAGATGGCCCATATTCAAGAGAATATATGCCATCTATTATTGTTAATGCAGGTGAAAGCATATCAGCAAGTTTCGTTACATGGTAATTAAGATTCTTATGTCGATTCTTATTGTGACATTTCTTTCTTGAGTTAACATGCAATAATCCTTTCAGGTTTTTACCTGCGAGAGAAACTATACACTGTGTATGTGTTTTTAAAACTGGCATATCAATAATATAATCTGCTTCAAATATATCTGCATTAACTGATAAAGTTACATCATCCAAGGTGACCTTAGTAAAGTTACTTTTATGAACATCAATGAATTTTAGTCCATATTTTTTGGTGAGGCTATTGAGCCCCATTCCTCTTGCTGCTGCCTGAAGTAATGACTCGGAATTAGTTTCTCGCTCAGCAACTCCTTCCACAAGAGTTATATCTTTTATTCCATGTTCGTTTAGAATTATTACCATATCTTCAATCATGCGAGCAGTTGTTATAACACCGTATTTGGGGAAATTTGCTTTGTTATTCCAAACCACAATGTTTGGTTTAATAAAAACCTTTGAATTGCCTGATATCTTCCCAAGACCTCCAATCTCATCTATCGCTAACTTCAATGAATCATATGGTTTTTCATATTTTACGACAGCTACATTATACATAACTTTCCCTCCTTATATAAAATGAAGAACAGCTACTCAAAGCAGACGAGGTAAATTACTTGGAATTTCGATAAAACAAGGTGAGAACAGATCGAGATTGAGGTCAGTTCAAATGTAAATAGTGCAATTCACTATCAGATCAACTGTGATTGAAGCGTATTGTAAAATTTATACATGACATGGGGGAACAGGTCAAGGACTTGCTGTTTCCACGATGGTTTATTGGGATATCTTGTCAGAAGGTCAAATATCATGGCGATACAGGTATATTGAGAATACTACTGGTTGAGCCAAAGTGCAGATATCATAGCTGGCTAATTTGGCATTTGATAGGAACCATCTAACCGTTCCCACATCACATCATACTTTCGATCAAGTTCTTCGACTGCCTTGTTATATTCTTGTTTGGCCATTTGGCCGGCTTTGTACTTTGAGTGGATTGCGGAAAGCTCATTTTCATACCATCGGTCAGGATCGAAATTATAGGTCATTAGTCACCATAGGGATTTCTGTCCCGACCAAATACCGTCCAAGTACAGATAGATTGAGAATATTATTGGTCGAGCTAAACTGCAGATATCACCAATATCACAACTTTTTAGGACGGGCAAATAGTGCCGATACGTTGGAGATAGCACAGGTTATAAAAAGGATATGAAGCTTGTTGAACCCTGCAGATAATACAGGTTTCGTGAAAGGCTAACATCACCCGGTTTATCGTG
>RCNC010000613.1_pt1 | contig 23040 bp, 16 predicted proteins | sample 2041301 | NCBI WGS metagenome assembly RCNC01 (sample SAMN09708231, study PRJNA481090) | Marine sediment metagenome, whole genome shotgun sequencing project. | biome: marine sediment; feature: ocean; material: sediment; isolation source: Sewage treatment plant 13A marine sediment (STP13A) ...
TGGGCGGCAGGATCCAGGATCAGTTCCTGGAATTACTTAACGACCTGTTGGACAGCGGTGGAATTGATGCGATTATCATGCAGGATTATGATAAAGGCGTTCTGGCCCCAAGGGTGATCTCAGAGGTAATTGCCACCGCAGAGCGGGTGAGCGTACCGGTGCTGGTGGATCCCAAATTCAGGAGCTTTGAACTCTACAAAAAGGTCAAATTGTTCAAACCAAACTACAAAGAACTGGCTCATGGTTTGAAGCTGGATATCCCCAAGCACAACATAGAGAAACTATCCGTAGCAGTTCAGGAATACCAGCAGAAATCTGAAATAGATACGCTGATGGTTACCCTCAGTGAGCATGGTGTTCTTTCGGCCACCAAAGATGGATTCAAACATATCCCGGCCATTAACAGGGAAATTGCAGATGTTTCAGGTGCCGGTGACACCGTGATCAGTGTGGCAGCATTATGTTTGATTGCCGGACTGAATGCAGAACAGACCACAGCCCTATCAAACCTTGCAGGTGGACAAGTATGTGAGAAAGCTGGGGTGGTTCCAGTCAACGCAGAGAAGTTACTGGCCGAGTGCCAACAGTACTTTAAAAATCCATAAAGATTTGGTAATTTAGCCTTACAGTTCGGGGTATAGCGCAGCCCGGTAGCGCGCGTCGTTCGGGACGACGAGGTCGTCGGTTCAAATCCGGCTACCCCGACAAAAGAGAATGAAGCCTGGCATTTTTGCCGGGCTTTGTTTTTGGCGGCGATGAAAGCTTGCTTTCATAAGCAGGCCAAAAGGAAAGACCAGGAGGCGAAGCCTCAGGCTTATTTCTTTTTTGAATCACCCCCATTCCGGGATCACGAGCCTTATTTCAGGCGAGTAATCCGGCTACCTCGACAAAAGAGAATGAAGGCCATCAAATCGCAGATTTGGTGGCCTTTTCTTATATTTCCCCCCTAGTTTTATTGCAATAAGATTCGAATGATCTTGCGGAACTGATCGGCAATCAGTTCATCCTCAGGAAAATTGCCATGTACAAGCAATTTGAAATCAGTATTATATGTGCCTTTTATTTCATCCCAGATTTCATCAAAAGAGGTGAGTATTGGAGATAGGGTATAGGGTGATTTCAACCATATTTCAGGATCGTCAAACTTGGTTTTATCTTCCTCAAACATCTTGTTGAAATGTTCAAGGAAATCTTTAGTATGCAAATATTCCCTGCAGGTATCGGATATCGATAGAAAATACAGATCATAGAAATGTCTCACCTTACTCTTCAACTTATCGATGTTATCGTCAAAAAAAGACAATCGGATCAGGGATAGTATCTTCTCAATTAGTGTTGATTCCAGTACCAGCACATTTAGCTCAAATGACTGAAGGCCATATTTCTCAATGGTATCATGCTGAATTGTTTCGGATAGGAACTGTTCTATCAGCGAACTCACAAGCATCCGTTTAAAAGGAACTGGATTCGCGAAAGAATTAATTTCCAAGATCAATAGTTCTTGTATACCCAGGTCAGATTCCGGACTAATTGTTTTATTATATTTGTATACGGTCTTTCTGTATCGGGTTTGTTTACTCGTAATGCCATCAAGGTGAACCTCTTCGAATCCGCCAACAAGTTCCTTTTCCACTTTACGAATCAGATTCCTAATCTGGGTGGCAGTCTGGTCTTCTGATTTCAGTATGGCAAGATCAACGTCTTCAGAGAACCTGGCAATCAGCTTATATACTTTGGATAACGATGTCCCACCTTTAAAAACAATTTCGTCTGAATGTACAGACTTTGACAATCTGGATAGCATGAAGGTGACCCAGTAATCCTTTTCCACAAAGACAGTCCTCATTTCAAGATGGTCACTTGCCGCCCTTATGGCATCTTCAAAAGCACTATTGTTTTCGTGTAGGTTCATAGGATCCGCCACTTTTTCTTATTCGGTAATACCTTTGTACTTATTTTCAAATCAAAAGTAGTTGCTGGATTTATGGAATTATAAAGCTGATCGGTAATATTATCTTCTGAAATATATTCGAGAATTGCACCTGCCAGAGCTTTTGTTCCAGGATTATATTTATGTGCGTATTTCGCTATTGCAATTCTGTTCTCCTGTGAGAGATTCGTGAAAATGGTAATGATCCTTCTGCAAGATTCATTTACATCTGCATCGGGGATGCGATTAATAAACCTTACTGCATCCAATAACTGAAGAAAATAAGTGTTTTCTTTTGTGATAGTATTCTTCTGACGAATGAAACGAATATTGTATTTACCCCTCTTTTTCGGCTTTCTTTCAATGTTCGTTCCTATTTGTATTGTGTTAGAAACTTGTGTTGTTAAGCCAAGCTTATTGTAAATACTAATACCAGTTATGTATCCGACGATTTTATTTTTTTCCTCAAGAAGGTCTTTTACGATCTGGTATTCCGGTGGCTGTAGTAATCCAAATTCGCTTTTCTCGGGTTTATAAAATTGCCCTTTGGATAATCTCACGATCTTACCCGTTGCCACCATCCTGCTCAGTGCTTTTTTTAATGCATCTACCTTATTCACCGGCACATCAAATTCATCATAGGTGAAAACATAGCCTGTTTTAAGCCTGTTGATTTTATTTGCCACTAAATCAGAAACATTCACTGTTATTCATATTTGTTACAAATATATAAAATGTCACGTTTTTACCGGTATAAACGTGACATTATTATTTATTGTTCTAATGAAATATAAGGGAACGATCTTATCAATGGCACAAGGCTCGATTAGGGCTATCTCTCCGGCGATTGCAGGATTATAATAAGAGAAGCTTGAACCAGGATTCTACATGTTGGAGATTGATGGTAAACATCTGCTGAAGTTCGCGAAATATTGAAACTCCGGTATTTGTAGCGCTGCTAACGAGTAAATATTTCTTGTCATCTTTAATGATGACAGAAGGGATAAAGACATCTGTGTATGTCCACCTAATTCTTCCCCTTTTTGACTAACTTTATGTGGGATGAAGGTAACTGCCGCCAAACATATTGAATTAGCGACTCTTGGTGATGACCAGCTCTGGACTGAACTAGAAAGGGGAGATCCCGATGTACTTCAGGTCCTCTTCTTCAGATATTATAACGATCTCTATTTTTATGGAAACAAACTGGTCAGTGACCAGAACCTGGTCGTAGATACCATTCAGGATCTTTTTTTAAGCCTTTGGGAGGGGAAAAAGAGTCTTTCAGAGGTCCAACATATTAAAGCATACCTTTTTAAGATCTTCCGAAACAGATTGCTTCAGGCACCTCCGAAAAAAATGGTACAATTCTCTTTAAGAGATATGGCTCAACTTCCCGATAAATCCTTTATCATCTCCCACGAAGATCTGATCATTGAAGAGGAGACCCGTTTGCAAATGTCAAAAACCATAAGTGCTGTTCTCGAAGAGTTGACTGACAGACAAAAAGAGATCCTTTACTTGAAATTCTACAATGGTCTCTCACACGATGAAATCAGTGATGCCCTTGGCATGAATAAGCAATCTGTTTCTAATTTGTTAAACAGATCTATAAGTTCATTCCGTAAGAAAATGAAGAGCTTCGATTTTGTCGTTTTTCTGATTTTTCTGGAATTTGTTCATGTTCATTGAGTATCTGTTCCGCTTTTTGCACTCTCTATAGTATACCAACGAATCTGAGCAAAAGACTTTTAGGTCCCATGAGTGATTTCTCCTCCTATAAATTTGAAGACTTTATTGCGGATCCATCCTTTTTTAACTATGCCAAAGGGCTAGAAAAGAGGGATATAGTACTTTGGGAAGAGTGGTTGGCAAGCTCTCCCGGAAATCGAAAAGTTGCTGAGGAAGCCAGAGAATTTATTTCTCAGCTCATCCCAAACAGGAGGGTGTTACCTGAAAGGTTTATCGAGAGTGAATGGAACCATTTAAGCCAGAACCTGGATCTGGATTCCAGGAAAAAACTCCCCGCCAGTCAACCAAAGAAGAGGCTGCATTTCTGGCACTACGCTGCTGCCTGCGCAGTGATTGTGGCCTTCATTGGAGCCCTGGTCTCAAAATCAATCGTGAATCAGTCAGAATTGGTTAAAGAGATTGAGGTTGTTGTGCCCAGGGGTGAGACTAGGAATATATTGCTGCCCGATAATACCGTTGTTTTTTTAAATTCTGATACGAAACTCAGTTACAACACAAGCTTTGGCAAAAAAAAACGGGAGGTATCTCTTGCAGGAGAAGCATTTTTTAACGTAACTTACAAAGAAGGTAAACCATTCATTGTGAATACACCTGAAAATATAATAAAGGTTCTTGGTACCGCATTTAATGTGAATGCTTACCCCGATGAGAACCTGCATCAGATAAGCCTTGAAAGAGGAAAAATCGAGGTCTCTGATCAAAACAAGGATTACTTCGCTCTGCTCCCTAATCAAACGTATCTTCTCCTGCGGAACAGCGGTTCATCGAAAATCTTTAAAACCGAACATATTGAAGATTATTCTTCCTGGTCCAGAGGGAAGATTATCCTCAGAAATCAGCGCTTCAGTGATATGGCCAGGGACCTTGAACGCTCACACAATGTGGTGTTTGATATCCAGAACGAGCGGGTTCTCACCAGCAGGTATACCGGTGAGTTTTCAAGGGAAGAGAGCATCCGTAAAATCCTGGATATTATTAGACTGACATCACACTTTGAATTTGAGATAGAGAGGGATACGATCATTATTAAATAGGATTTGTAACGAAAATTGAATGAAATGAAAACGAGTCATTTATTTTCAAAATTTAGGATCAAATATTTGATCCTTATCTATCTGTTATTCTCATCGCTTCTCTTTCCATCTCTCTCCATAGCTCAGGGATTCAGTCAGACAAAAACCCTGAATGAGGTATTTCAATATATTGAAAACCAATCCGATTATAGCGTATTCTACCAGAATAACCAGGTTGACACGGGAACAGAAGTGGTATTCAATTCCGGTCAGACAGATGTAGATCAGATTCTAGCCCTTGCCTTAAAGGATATGAATCTGAATTACACTTATGTGGATGACCACATTGTTATTATTCCCCGGCCAGTGGAGAAGAAACGCCCCCAGGCGATTGTCATTTCCGGACAGGTGACAGATGAAAGCGGAGAGGTGCTTATTGGTGTGACCATCAGCCTGAAAGGAACATCCACAGGAACGATTACCGATCTTGACGGAAAATATAACATTGAGGTCCCTGACATGGGCCAGATTGTGGTTTTTTCGTATGTGGGCTACGAAACGGTTGAAGTTCCGCTGAGTGACCTCACGGAAATCAATGTGACCCTTTATATAGGTGCGGTAGCCATGGATGAAGTAGTGGTTGTCGGATATGGCACAAAAAAGCAGGGCGATATCATCGGATCCGTATCTGTGATCAATTCTGAGGAAATGGAAGGCCTCCCTGTGGCAACCATTGATCAGGCTCTTCAGGGGAAGGCAGCGGGAGTGAAGGTAACCCAGTTTTCCGGTGCTCCGGGTGGAGGGGTATCGGTTCGTGTGAGAGGGACAGGAACCATTAATGACAACGATCCCCTCTATGTGGTTGATGGTATACCTACCAAAGATGCATTCAATGCACTCTCGCCATCAGATATAGAGTCGATCTCCATATTGAAAGATGCTTCTGCAGCCTCGATTTACGGGGCAAGGGCTGCCAACGGCGTAATATTGATTACCACAAAAAAGGGGGGAGAGGGTGCCACGCGAATCAACTACTCCATGTATACCGGTGTACAGAGTGCTTACAATCTGACCGAAATGACAAACAGGGATCAGTATGTGGAGCTCTATAATGAAGCTGCCGTTGCTGACGGCCGTTCAGTCATTGATCAGGCCATGATTGACACCCTGCCTGATACTGATTGGTGGGAGGAGATTTTCAGGCCCGCTTTGATTATGAACCACCATCTGACAGTAAGTGGAGGTAGCAAAACCACCAACTACCTGATTTCGGGAAACTACTTTAAACAGGACGGGATAATCCTGAATTCAGGGTATGACCGTTACTCTATTAAGTCCAGCATCAATACGGAAATTTCAAAAAAAGTTTCCGTGGGAGCCAATATAAATCTGGCCAGGGGTACTACTGATCTTGTGGGGAATTCCGGGGATGGCTTTAAAGGAAATGGAGGAAGTGTAGTCCGATATGCATTATTCAGGACACCCATTTATCCGGTAACCGATAGTCAGGGCGAATACATCGACTATTATCCCGAGCATGCCAATATTTTCGGAGATGGCTACAATCCAGTGGGTTTTGCGGAGAAATATGATTGGACCAGAATTGATAACCGTGTCTTCGGTAATGCATACCTCAACTGGCAGATCCTGGATGCACTAGTATTTAGGACCGATTACGGAGTCGACTACAACATCATTGGTGACAGGCGATTTAATGAGAACTGGGGATACGAGGGAAGGATCAACAATCCAAACTCGATGACTGAGTCATCCACCTATATCGATATACAGACCTGGAAAAATACCCTCACCTTCGATAAGGAGTTCAATGGGATGCACGGGCTGAATGTGTTGGTGGGGTCTGAATATGTCAGCAGCAGTGCCAACTGGCATACAAGTTCGGGTCAGGGCTTTCCCGACCAGATACCAAACCTGAGGTACCTGAGCAATGCCACCCTGAATGAACGCGTATCAAGCGGCCAGGAGAACTGGGCACTGTTCTCACTCTTTGGACGCGTTTCCTATAGGCTTCAGGAGAGATACTTTGCTGAAGTGGTGGTGCGCCGCGATGGTTCTTCCCGTTTCGGAGAAAACAACCCATATGGATTTTTCCCAGCTGCATCGCTGGGATGGCGGATTGATAGGGAGTCCTTCCTGATGAATAACAAAACAATTTCTCATTTGAAATTGCGTCTGAGCGCTGGACAGCTTGGAAACCAGGAGATAGGTAACTACAGTTTTGCATCCCTGATAACCAGCGGATCTTATTATCCTTTTGGCAACAGTGTTGCTTCCGGTTATTATTTGCAGAAACATGGCAATGAGAATCTCAAATGGGAGAGCCAGACTCAGTACAATGTTGGAGTCGACCTGGGTATGTTCAACAACAAATTGTTCCTCTACCTGGATTATTATCAAAAAATAACCAATGACATGCTTGTGCAGGCACCTCTCCCCCCAAGCAGTGGAAGCGCGGAGGCCTCTTTCTTTAATGCCGGAAAGGTAGAGAACCAGGGTTTTGAAGTTGAATTGAACTACAAGGACAGAGTCAACAAATTCAGATACAATATTGGCATCGTGTTTTCTCACTACAGCAACCAGGTGCTGGAATTATACGGGGGCAATCCCATTCCGGCCGGCAGGATTGACAATGGGATTTATGCCACACTAACTGAAGTGGGTTATCCCATCGGATCCTTCTATCTGTATGAAATGGAAGGCATATTTCAGGATGAGGATGAAATTACAGCGCATGCCTTCCAGAGCAACAACATTAAGCCAGGTGATGTGATGTTCAAAGATATCAGCGGACCGGATGGAATACCGGACGATGTCATTGATTCCCATGACAGGCGTCATGTGGGCAGTCCCTTTCCAGATTTCACTTATGGTTTAACTGCATCCCTCAATTATGGGAACTGGGATTTCTCCTTTTTTGTGGAAGGAATAACTGGCAATGAAATCTACTGGCAGGCTGCACATGATATCGAGGGATTTTACAGGGCCTTTAACATGACAACCAGGGTGTATGATCAGAGGTGGACGGGAGCTGGAACCAGCAACACCCAACCACGTGTCTCCTGGTCGGGTTCCACCAACAATAAAAAGCCCTCTACCCGGTTCCTTTTTGATGGCTCCTATGTTCGGTTAAAGAACATCAAACTGGGTTATACCTTCGGTGAGTCTGTCACCGGAAAGATCCATGCTACTACCTTCAAAGTCTATGTCAGTGTACAGAACTTATTGACATTCACCAACTATCCCGGTCTGGATCCTGAGATGCAGACCAGTGATAATGCAAAAGAGGAGGGCGATCTGGCTGTGGGTATTGACTGGGGCACTTATCCTTCAGCCAGGATATTTAATATAGGTCTCAGTATAGGTTTCTAAGTAAAAGCATGAACGTCATGAAACAGATGAATCTTTACTTCATATTATTAGCAGGGATCTTATTGGTGTTCCCGGGTTGCGAGAAGTACCTTGAACAGCAACCCCAGGGAACCTATCCTGTATCCGCTTTTTTTCAAACGGAAGAGCATGCCAAACTGGCTATCACATCCTGTTATCAACAGATCTCTTTTTCAGATTCCAAGAACCGGTCATGGGTCTTTTCCGAAGTGGCCTCAGATGATGCTGTGAAAGGCGGATTCCCTGGTGACCAGGCTGATATTGGATTGATTGATGATTTTCTGATATTCGCTGACAACGGCAATGGGGAAACAACATGGGCAATATTCTATGAAGGAGTGGCACGGTGCAACCTTGTTTTAAGGCATGTACCTGATATTGAAATGAACAATGCTCTGCAGGACAGAATTCTTGGTGAAGCCTATTTTCTAAGGGGGTATTTTTATCTCCAGCTGTGCAACATTTTCGGAAACATTCCTTTAATCCTGGAACCGAAAAATCCTGATGAAATGCAGGTCCCTAATTCAACCCGCGAGGAAGTATATTTCCAGGTTGAACAGGACTTCATTGAGGCTGTGAGATTGATGGAATCTGCTCTTGATCTTCATTCTGGAATCTATCCGGATTCGGAAAAAGGCAGGGCTACTCCCGATGCAGCCAGGGCCCTGCTGGCAAGAACCTACCTGTATGAAAAGAAGTGGTCGGATGCGTTATCAACAGTCCTTGAGTTAGAAGCCTCCGGTTACCAATTGCTACCAGTCTATCAGCATAATTTTAATGTGGAGTATGAAAACAATGTGGAATCCATATTTGAGATCCAGCATCTCTCCGGCAAGAGTCCTGTTATGGGCAGTCGTCTGAACCAGTGGCTGGCTCCGCGAATCGATAACGGATATGGATTTGATGAACCTACGCAGGGTTTTGTGGATGAATTTGAAACGGCCACCTCGGATACCATTTTCGACCCGCGCCTGGACTATACCCTGGCACGTGAAGGGAAAATGTGGTTCGACGACAAACCCTATGATCCGCGGTGGTCTTCCACCGGTTACAACCAGAAGAAGTATCTCCAACCGCTTTCTGAGATTTCAAAAAGCTTTAAGGGAGACGCAAATCTGAACTTCTCTGCCATTCGGTTTGCGGAAATACTGCTTATTCAGGCCGAAGCATTGTGTGAGCTTGAAAGGTTTGCTGAAGCACTGGTCCCATTGAATAAGGTGAGGCAGCGGGCCAGGGAGAGTTACCTGAATGATGAGAACCTTGTGGGCTACGGATCCATTCCGGATGGATTATTGCCTGATGTTACAAGCACTGATAAGGGGGCCCTGAGAAATGCCATACGCCACGAGCGCAGGGTTGAACTGGGATTTGAGGGCCTGAGATATTTTGATGTTATCCGGTACGGAGAGTCCTATGCAAATCAGGCACTCATTGACAAACCAAATTTTGTATTCACAACCCATCAGGTGTTCCCTATTCCCCAATCAGAAATGGAGACGAATCTGAGCCTGGATCAAAACGATGGTTACTAAGTTATTAAACCATATATATCAATGTCATTATTATTAACTAAAATCTAATGTTTATGAAAAATTTTACAACGTTTGCAACTGTATTGTTAATGGCCTGTGCAACCCTGGTTGCCCAGGTAGATCTTGAAACCGGGCTTATTGCCTACTATCCATTCAACGGAGATGCTGTGGATGCTTCCGGTAATCTGAATGACGGAGTTCTGACAGCCGGTTATTCCGGATTTGGTGGAGCAACTCCTGTACTCACTATGGACCGTTTTGATGTGGCAGACAAGGCTTTCTATTTTGATCAGGGCGCGAACATCGAGATTCCTTATTCGACCATCCTGAATCCCGGGGTGCTTTCTATTTCATGGTGGATCTTTATGGAAGAAAGGACAAACAACGATTATATGATCTCCCTGAAATGGTGGAATTGTTATAAGGTGAACCTGCAGGAATCCGACAAGATTTTCTTTACCACAAAAGTGGATGATCCGGTCACTCCCGGTGAGTTTATCTACAATGACCGCGATGATGCCGGTGATGGTCTTTCGGCAGGACAGTGGTATCACCTGACAGTCTCTTTTGGTGTGGGACATATGAAGTTTTATATTGACGGAGTAGTGGTTAAGGACTGGGACGATGTCCCGAATTCCAACATTGTGGATATCAGTGATGATCCTGCGAACCTTATCCTGGGTCAGCAAAGGCCAACCTCGGTTCTTGATGAAATGGATCCTGCAGATGTTACTGAAGCATTTTTTAAAGGGAAAATGGATGATTTCAGGTTCTACAACCGCATCTTGTCAGATGAAGAGGTGGTTGCTCTGTATGAACTAACGACTGTTTCTGTGGAAGATGCAGAAATGACTTCGCCCGATATTCTGAGGAGCTACCCAAATCCATTCAGCACAGCAACAAGCCTTGAATTTGATCAGCAGCAAAACGGCTTCGCCTCACTTCGTATCTACAATGCTCTGGGTCAGGAGGTAACAACTCTTGTTTCTCAGGATCAGGCTGCTGGAAATTATAGATACACCTGGAATGCCGACGACGTCCCCACAGGTGTCTATTTTGGTCAGCTTTCGGTGGATGGTAAGTTGCAGACTAAGAAACTCTATCTGTTGAAATAGATCCTTTTAGGAGCATACTTTTAGAATCAAGGTTCCCCTGGCAGAAGGGGAACCTTTTATATCCTTCTTAATGGCCAGAGAGATTAGATTAATTGCTATGTTGCTAGGAATAGCCGCAATTGTGGACGCGCAGCAGATCGCAATTCCCCGTATTGATATGATGCCGGATTTCCCACAACCCTATCTAATGCGTGACTGGAGTGGGGTTGCACAGGGGTATGATTCCCTGGTGTTTAACCAAAATCTGACCGGCACCCATCTACCTCTGGTTTTCTTTCGTTCGCCCAGTACTAACTATCCCGCCCATTCCAGTTTTGGATTGCATACGGCCGTGGGAACCACAAACTCCTCTGCCGGAGAGGGGATTAACGTAATACCCGCTGTGGTGGGGGCAAGTCTGTCCGGGATTGACAAATCAAACCAATTCGGACAGAACTGGGTTCTCATGTGTGAGGAGTTTTTCAACAGGCGGGCGGAAGAAAATATCTATCTGAATCACCCTGTAACCAGCAGTGGGCATGACTGGTGGTATGAAACCATGCCCAACCTATTTTTCCTTCAGTTAAATGATCTTTACCCGTTTCAGGGAGATTTCGGGAATCAGGTTAGTCTGATGGCAGATCAGTGGCATACAGCTGTTGCAGCAATGGGGGGAAGCGCCACACCCTGGAGTGTCCCTTACATGAATTACCGGGCCTGGAAAATGTCCACCATGACACCTCTTGAGTCCGGGGTAAAAGAGCCCGAGGCCGCCGGTGCTATTGCATGGATCCTCTCCAATGCATACCGGATCACAGGAGAGCGAAAATACCTAACAGGAGCCGAGTGGAGCCTCGAATTTCTGGAGGCTTATGAAGGCAACCCATCGTATGAATTACAGCTTCCATATGGAGTCTATGCCGCTGCCAGGTTAAATGCGGAGATTGGGACCGGATATGATGTGGAGAAGATGCTGAACTGGTGTTTCGATCGAGGGGAGTTACGCGGATGGGGTACCATCGTGGGGAAATGGGGAGTTTATGATTGCTCCGGACTGGTGGGTGAGGCCAATGATCAGAACAACGATTATGCCTTTGCCATGAATGGCTATGAACAGGCTGGTGCCCTTGTCCCAATGGTTAGATACGATGACCGGTTTGCGACTGCCATTGGAAAGTGGGTCCTGAACATGGCCAATGCATCCAGGCTCTTCTATCCCAATTATCTCCCCGATGATATGCAGGATAATGCCGACTGGGCCCATGCCTATGATCCCAATTCCTACATCGGATATGAATCCATGAAAGAGTGGAGGAATGGAAAGAGTCCCTATGCCACAGGTGATGCAATGGGAGGTGGCTGGGCAATCACCAATCTGATGCTCTACAGCTCTTCTCATGTGGGAATTCTGGGGGGGATCATTGATACTACCGATGTGGAAGCCATTCTTCGTCTTGACCTGCTGAAAACTGATTATTACGGAGAAGAGGCGTATTCTACCTACCTCTATTACAATCCTTATGACATTCTTAAATCGGTGGGTCTCCAGCTTCCGGAGGGCTCCTTTGATCTGTATGACGCCATCTCCAACACCCTAATCGCTTCAGGAGTAGCAGGCAGCACCACGGTGGATATCCCCTCGGGAGAGTCAGTTATGGTTGTGATCTATCCCTCCGGGCTGCCGCTCACATCCGAGGGCATGAAGACTATGGCGGGTGAGGTTGTTATCGATTTCAACAATGGTGTCTCCGTAGCGGACAATCCTCCCCGGATTAAAGCCCTTGCCGCTGAAAATAGGGTGATTGAATCGGGTTCAACTACCCCCGTCTATTGTACAGCAACCGATTCCAAAGATGAAGTGCTTTCCTATGAGTGGACTGTTGGTGGAGTTCCCGGCACAGGTACAGCCATCTATGATTTTATATCCCCTGATTCTACCGGATCTTACCAGGTCGAATGCAAGGTGTCCGACCCGGCCGGTCAGTGGGATACCCTCTCTGTATGGATTGAGGTAGTTGAAAAGGTGATGGATCCCCCGGAGATTCTGAATCTGGAGGCAAATCCCATGAAGGTAGATTTATCAGGAACCGTTGAGCTGATCTGCCTGGCCATGGATCCCGATCAGGATACACTATCCTATGAATGGAGTTCTCAGGCAGGGAGTCTGGTTTCAAATGAGAATCTGGCCACATATACTGCTCCTGACAAGGAGGGTTCTTACTACATTATCTGCATTGTTACGGATACAGACGGGATGAGCGATAGAGACAGCGTGAGGGTGCTGGTGCGTGATCTCTCTACGCAACCGGAAGGGATACTGATTGCTCACTATCCCCTTGCAGGGAATGCACTGGATATAAGCAGCCATATGAACCATGGAGTTGCAGGTGGTGTGACCTGGGTCGCTGATAAGGAGGGTTCACCCGAAAAAGCAGCCTCTTTCAATGGCATAAGCTCCCATGTTCATGTTCAGAATAATGACCTGTTAAATTTCCAGAATGCCCTCTCCGTGGCTTGCTGGATTAAGACTGATAAGCTGCTGGACCATGAACAACATCCTGTATCGCACGGAAGCTGGCAAAATCGTTATAAAATATCTATCGGAGATCAGTACATCCGGTTTACAGTAAATACCGATGACGGTATCAGGGATCTCGACTCGGAGACTACTCTGGTGGGAGGTCAATGGTACCACCTGGCAGCTATCTACAATGGGAAAGATATGGAGATATGGCTGGATGGAAAACTGGATGTGTTCACTTCGCATACCGGTCTTATAAAAAAGACTTCCTATGATCTTGCCATGGGACAAAATTTGCCGGGGGAGAACGGGTACAACTTCAAGGGGGCCATGAGTGCGCTAAGCATTTTCGATTACGGATTATTCCCGGAGCAGATTATGGACCATATGGAAAACAGCATCAGCCTGAGGGTGCCTGAGTCAGAGATGGGACAGGACCGAACGATTGAGGTATATCCAAATCCGGTAAGTGGGTCGGGCATTTGGATTGCTATTTTTCTTACGAAACCTGAGGATGTATCACTCGCCCTGTTCGATCTATCCGGAAAGCAAACCGGAGAGAGGATGCGTGTCCATGCGGAGGCGGGAGATTCTGACTTTAAATTGCCTGTTGGGACACTGGAGAATGGGGTCTACCTGCTTTCCATTACGGGGGAAGATTGGAGTGAAAAGGAGATGATCATTATACTCAGATAATTGAAACGAGCTCAGATGAGACATTGTAGATTGTTATTCATTCTGCTGACAGCATTTAATCTATTTTCCTGTGGAGGGGATAAGAATGATTCTGCACTCGAATACTGGTCCTCCAATAACATTGGCGAAATCACCTTCTCACAGAAGATTGTGGATCAATGGAACCTGTCCCAGGATGGTTCTGAACTGAAGTACCAGCCCATCCCTGAAGGACAATCCTCCGAAGAGATCATACTGGCAGCGGTTGTTGGGAAAACCACCCCGGATATCTATTCCAGTATGTGGCAGGGGAGTGTTGAGTTTTATGCAAAATCCAAGGTTTTGGTTCCCCTGGATACCCTGGATGGTTTTATGGAGTTTATCCAGGGCCGCTGTGATTCACTCACCATCCGTGAGATCACCTCCGCGGATGGTCATATCTACCAGGTCCCATGGAAAATCAATCCATTTATGACCATCTACAACAGGGATTATATGGATGGATTGGAACTGGATTCTCTTCCCCAGACCTATTCCGAGTATTTAGATGCAGCTGAAAAGTTCAAGAAGGATCTCAGCGGAGATGGATATATCGATCAATGGTTTGGAAATACTTCCGTAAAGCTGGTCTGGTACCAGCGTTTGTTCAATTTTTATACCTTATACATAGCAGCTTCTGATGGATTGCCATTGATTAAAGACAACCGTGCTTTCTTTAATAACGAATATGCCATTGAGGTATTCAGGTTCCTGCAGGAGATCTATAAACAAAACTATTTTTCAAAAGAGCAGCTGGGAGCCGGTCAGGATCCTTTTATTGGAGGTAAAATAGCCACGAAATTTACAGGGCCCTGGGAAATCGAGTATCTGGAAAGATATAAACCTGAAGGATTTGATTATGATTTTTACCCTGTGATTGTCCCTGATGATCATGAAGGTCCCATATATACCTACTGCGATCCCAAGAGCATTGTCATCTTCAGCACCTGTTCCGATCCCCGGCAGGCTTTTGAATTTATTAAGACCATGGTGAATGAGGAGGGAGACCTTCTGTTTATTCAAATGACCAAGCAACTGCCCAGGAGGCAAGGTCTTGACACCCTCAAAGCATATAGCAGCTTCTTTGATGAAAATCCCCGGTCAAGGGTATTTGCCGAGCAGGCAAAATATGTAAGGGGAATCGATAACTGTGAGGTGATCACGGAAGTCTTTGATGTGATAACCCAGGAATACGAGGCCTGTGTGCTCTATAATATCAAGGAGCCCGAAGAGGCTATTGCCGATGCTGAAAAAGCGGTGAATGTCATCTTGGGAAATAATAAATAGTGCTATGAAAATTTAGACTGGTAAATCCATGAAGAGACGATCAAAAAAATCGCTGTTGTCCTATTTCCTGGTCTCACCCTACCTGGTACATCTGCTCCTTTTTATCTCCTTTCCAGTCGTTTTCTCCGTGGTGCTCACCTTCCATAAATGGAATATTATCTCTGAAATGCAATTTGTCGGTGTTGACAATTACATCAGGCTCTTCCATGACAGGTTATTCTGGAAAGCCCTGGTAAATACATTGACCTTTCTGGTGATCCATATTCCGCTTCAGATCGTCATAGCCCTGATGCTGGCCTATTTTCTGGATCAGAAAATATTTCTCAAAGGATTTTTCAGGGCAACATTCTTTCTGCCGGTGGTCATTTCCGGGGTGGTGGTGACCATGGTATGGCAGCAGTTATACGGATTCGATTCGGGACTGATCAACAAATTGCTGGTAGCCATCGGATTGGGGAAGGTTCCCTGGCTGACCGATAAAAATATTGCCATGATTTCTATCGCCATTATGGCCACCTGGAAAAACGTGGGATTGTATGTGATCCTTTTTCTGGTAGGATTGCAATCTGTACCAAGACGATATTATGAGGCTGCTGATGTGGAGGGAGCAAACCAATGGCAGAAATTCAGATTTATCACTCTGCCTGCTATAAACCCAACGATTTTCATGGTGACCATCCTTTCGACCATCGGGGGATTCAACCTGTTTATCGAACCCTATATTATGACCGGGGGTGGGCCGTTAAATAGCACCTTATCAGCTATGCTGTATATATACAAACATGCATTTGAGTATTACCATATGGGATATTCGGCAACCCTGGGAATCTTCTTTGCTTTCATCATCATGATGGTAGTGGTGGTTCAGAAATATACCATTGAAAAGGAGGAATAGAGTCGTATGAAATCTTCGAAGATAATCATCTATATTCTGCTGATCGGGGCGAGTTTTTCGTTTCTCTACCCGTTCTACTGGATGATCCTTGCCTCGTTGACTCCAGAGAGCCTGATAAGCGATCTTAACATCCTCCCCATAGAGATCACCTTTCAGAACTACCTGCTAATGTTCAGCAAGATCCCGATTTTCAGGTCATTGCTCAACAGCACTATTGTGGCAACCTGTTCAACTCTCGGAGTGGTCATTTTCGGATCCATGGTAGGCTATGCGCTTGCCAAGTCAAAATTCAGAGGCCGGAACCTCCTCTTTTTTATCATTGTTTTCACCATGACCCTGCCTTTCCAGATTACATTGATACCAAACTATATTCTGATGGTGAAGTTCAGGTGGGTGGATACCCTTGCGGCTCTGATCATACCCGCTCTTAACAGTGCATTTGCCATTATCATGTTCAGACAGGTATTCAAGGGAATTCCTAATGATTTAATTGATGCGGCGCGGGTTGATGGGTGCGGTGAGCTAAGAATTATTTTCCAGGTACTGTGGCCAAACATCATCCCAACCATCATTACCGTGGCGATCATCACCTTTATGAATTCATGGAACGATGTGTTGTGGCCACTGATTGTCATCCGGGATGAAAAGCTAATGACCATGCCCCAGCTGGTCACCCTATTTGCGGTAGGTGGAAGGGCCGATGCACAGCTGGGGGTAAAACTCGCCTCTGCAGTGCTGCTCGCCTTGCCCATCATTGTAGCATACTCCATCTTTCAGAAACATTTTATCAGGAGTATGGCCTCCTCCGGATTAAAGGGATAACACAATAACAACCGAGAAAATAGCATGATCACACTATCCAGAAGTAAAACAAGAATTCGGGCAAATCCTGAAAAGGTTTTAGCCCGGTACTTCAAATACAGTGGTGAAGAAAGGATCCGTCCCATTGTCTCGGCAGTCAGTTCCATGGAGAATCGGGCTGTGGAAGAGATCCAGCATTCCGTACTGGAAAACTTTGGTAACATCGAGGCATATACGAAGGACCTTTCAACACTCACTTCTTCCCGGAAGTTATTGCTTGGTTCCTATTTCACCACTTTCCATATTCGTGTACTGACAGGGAAGGCCATTGCTGGAAAGGGCATGGCACTCTTTCCTGAAAGAGACTGGGAATTGTTGCAATTGGGCAATCTGATCATTCCCTATGCCATGTCGGATAGTGCGATTGGATTTGCCAGAGTTGATTTGCAGGAGGTCATCGACGAATTGGTAAAAATATAAATCTTATGCACAGCAACAGATACGTTTGTTTGTTAGTGATTGTTTTCAGTGCGTGCACAGGAGGTAAGGCTTCAAGGCCGGATACACTAATAAATACGTCACATTTGGAGCATCTGTTTCAGGAGGTTCAAATGGATGAGCAAATCAGCCTGGGAACGATCTGGATATATAGCAATGCGCCTGAATATGAGCTGGTAAACGATATAGACGAGGGATTCACCTGCGTCGATGATGTTTCCCGGGCCCTGACCTTTTACTGCAGGCAATACCAGGGGATTCCTCATGAAGAATATAAGGAAAAGATAGAATCGCTTACGCAGTTTATTATCTATATGCAGGCCGATAACGGTTACTTCAACAACTTCCTGTTTCCTGACGAGGGAATAAACACACTCCATACCAACAGCAGGGCTATGCCCAATTTCTGGTCCTGGAGAGCATTCTGGTCGCTGACTGAGCTGAATTTGCTGGAATCGTCCGAGTTGAATGATTTGAAGGCCCGGAGCCAGCCGTGTGTTGAACGGTTGCTGGACAATATTCTTGAGCTTTTTGCAGAAGAGGATAAAGCTGTGGAGGTGGCGGGGATCACCCTGCCGGCCGTTTTAACAAAATTTGGAGGTGACCAGGTAGGGGTTCTTATGGCGGGATTGGCTAACTATTATCAGAAAAATCCTGCTCCCGCTGTTCGGGAACTGATACTGAAGCTGGGGACCTATCTTCTGGCAGCGCAGCATGGAGATGAAAATAGTCCTCCCTACTTTTCTTTTCTAAGCTGGAAGAATACCTGGCACGCCTGGGGGAATCTGCAGGCGTATGCCTTGCTATACTCGGGTCGCATCCTTCAAAATGAAGCTTTTATTGATGCCGGATTGAAGGAGGTAACACATTTTTACCCATTCTGCATCGAACAGGATTTTCTCAACGAATTCAATCTTACAAAAGAGAACGGTGAAATGATCATTCGGGATTTAAAACGTTTTCCACAGATCTCCTATGGAATACGACCTATGGTATATGCCTCTTTGGAAGCCTATGAAATTACGGGTAAGGAGGCCTATGCAAAGCTGGCCGGTGAGCTGGTCATGTGGTATTTTGGAAATAATCCAGCCAGGCAGCAGATGTATGATCGAATAAGCGGAAGAGGTTTTGACGGTATAAACTCTCCCACCAAAACAAATTTCAATTCGGGGGCAGAATCCACCATTGAAGCACTTCTGAGCATTCAGGCAGTGGAGTCGAACGAACACGTGCGGCAGTTAGTAATGGAGCAACTTTAGGTATGGAATCAATTTTCAGAAAGGTGGTTCTCCCTGTGGGGGAGTATGAAATCAGCCTTGAACATCCTGTTCGGCGATACGCTGGAAATCCGGTGCTATCTGCTCATGATGTGAATACTGTTTGGAAAGAGCCACACCTGAAGGTAGTCACAACGCACAATGCCGGGATTGCAGTATTCCAGGAGAAGGTGATCATGTTGTTCCGTGCTCATTTGCGAAATGGAATATCTGTCATTGGCCAGGCAAGAAGCAGTAACGGGTTGACAGACTGGGAAATCCATCCTGAACTCTTTCTGAAGCCTGATGGTACCGAGGGGGAGCGTGGCGGAGTAGAAGATGCAAGAATTGCTGAGATCGAGGGCAAATACTATATTACTTACAGTGCATATCATGGCCTGATCAAGGACAGGGTAAGGGTTTCACTGGCCACCACCTGTGATTTTGTAAAAGTTGACAGGTATGGACCTGTATCTGATTTGGATATGAGAAATGTGGTTATTTTTCCTCAGAAGATAGATAAGCAATATGTGGCTCTGTTCAGGCCTAACGATCCGGACGCAGATGAGGCCGGAGGACAATATGCTGAGATCCGGATTGGATTCAGTGATGAACTGACTGGAGGCAGGTGGCGGATCAGTGAAAAACCAATCATGAAGCAGAGTGGCGGGCCAGGTGCCTTTTCAGATAAGATAGGCCCCGGAGCCACCCCGGTTTGGACAAAACATGGCTGGCTGAACATATTTCACGGAGTAAGAAGAACCATGGATGGGAATCCCTATGTACTGGGTGTTGCCATTCATGACCTTGCCGATCCGGAGAAGATAAGGGTATCGAATATACCCATCCTTTTTCCGTCATATGATGATTGCAGAGTGAAGAGCGATGCATACATACATGTACCCAATGTGGTTTTTACCTGCGGGGCGCTTCGATTGCAAAACGGAGCTCTTTTGATATACTACGGGGGAAACGACACGGTTATGAATGTGGCCATAAGTCACGAAGACATCCTGGCTGAATTGTGCTACCGTTATCCCCAGGACCCGGAAACAGGTCAGCCCCTTTACGAGATATAAAGCATATTCCACAAAATTCACGAAATCCATGAAAAACCATCCTCTTGACATCATTATCCTGACCCCCAAAGATATCGATCTGAGCCATTCACCTCTCAGGAAACAGATTGGCGCTGAAACCTTTGTACTTGGAGCGTTCAACCCTGGAATGGCAAGGCTTCCCAATGGGAACCTGGTGCTTTTGGTGCGAATCGCCGAAGCACTGAAAGAACCTGTTGCGGATGGCAAGATACATGCCATTCGGTGGGATGAGAATCATGGATACCTTTTAGATGCCTACAAGCTGGATGAGGTCGATACCTCTGATCCCAGGAAATTTGTTTTAAGGGCCTACATGCCAAATCCAGTATATGCCCTGACCTCTTCATCGTGGTTGTTGCCGGTGGAATTAAGCGGGGATGGACGGGCGATTGTTAAGATCCATTATGATAAAATCATCGTTCCCAGGAAAGTGTACCAGGAGTATGGGGTGGAGGACCCTCGCATTTCAACCATAGACGGCAGGTATTACATGACGACCTGTTCGGTCAGCTCCCATAGACATTCCACAACACTCTATTCATCAGATAATGGACTGGACTATCAGCTCGAAGGGATCATCCTCGATCATCAGAATAAGGATATGCTTCTGTTTGAAGGAACCATAAATAACAAATACTATGCGCTTACCAGGCCACTGGGTAGTCTCTATTTTGCTACTCCCCCGGATAGCAGGTACATTCCTGGTCCTTCCATAAATCTTGCAACATCGCCTGACCTTATGCACTGGAAACCATTTGATATGCCCTTAATCCGACCTCAAAAGGAATCGGGACAGCTGGTCCGGTTGGGCGGAGGAACTCAGCCCATACTTACTCCTGAAGGATGGCTCATATTGTTTCATGGTGTTGAGAAGAGGGGTGAAGTTGGAATCTACAGAACTTACTGGGCCCTTTTGGACCGACACAATCCTCAACATATATTACACATGGATCTTAAAAATCCTTTGTTGGAGGCTGCCCCTCATCTTACCGAAGAGATGGATGAGATCAAGTATATAGAAGATGTGATATTTACCACGGGGATTGTGGAGATGGGAGATATCTATATTATTGCTTCAGGGGAACTTGACCTCTGTACCAGAATTACGCATATCAATAAATCAGAGTTTGAACTTCATCATCAATAGCTGGAGACATGGCAGAAATAAGGTTTGAAAACGTTTCGAAGATCTTTCAGAAAAGCGTCAAAGCGGTTAAGAATATCTCCTTTGAAATCAAGGAGAAGGAGTTTATGGTTCTTGTGGGTCCGTCGGGATGTGGAAAATCAACCATTTTGAGAATGATTGCCGGACTGGAAGAGATCAGTGAAGGTAGCCTCTATATTGATCAGAAAGTCGTGAATGATCTTCCTCCCAAAGACAGGGATATCGCCATCGTCTTCCAGAATTATGCCCTCTATCCACATATGACAGCCTATGAGAACCTGGCTTTCGGATTGAAGATCAGAAAAATGGATAAGAAGAGCATCCATGAAAGGGTACAAAAAGCTGCAGAAATTTTAGAGATTGAAGATCTGCTGGACAGAAAGCCCAAAGCCATGTCGGGCGGACAGAACCAGCGGGTGGCCATAGGCAGGGCTATTGTGCGTGAACCCAAGGCATTTCTCTTCGATGAACCCCTCAGCAACCTGGATGCAAAACTGAGGGTGCAGATGCGAATTGAGATTGCCAAACTCCATAAGAGATTGAATGCTACCATCGTATATGTGACGCACGACCAGGTGGAGGCCATGACGCTTGGTGACCGGATTGTCCTATTAGACAAAGGAGAAATTCAGCAGATAGATACCCCCTCCAATCTGTATGAAAATCCCTCAAATCTATTTGTGGCAGGTTTTATCGGGACACCTCCTATGAGCTTTCTCCACGGGAGTGTGATCCAGGGCAGCCACGGAGTGGCGTTTTCAGATTATTCCAAGAAATTTGTCCATGATCTTCCGCCGGGTCATTCGCTTACAGATTACATGGGAAAAGAGGTGGTGATGGGGATTCGTTCGGAAGATATATATTGCCAGGGAGACAGAAAGGGGAAGGAATTCAGGGCATTAACCTTAAAAGTAGAATTTATTGAGAAGCTTGGCCATGAAATCTATGCCTATGTTCAATTTGATGACCAGCAGATCATTGCCCGGCTTAAACCGGATAGTGAAATAGTGAAAGGAAGTATGACAGAACTCTTTTTTGATATGCAGAAAATGTACTTCTTCGATAAGCTCACCGGAGAGCGGATCCTTACTCCGGACCATCCGGGAATTTCTACTGCGAATTGAGAACTGAGCTTAGATTTTCTTAAATCTTCGGATCAGATTTTTTCCAGTAACAACGCTGGCGGTGATCACACCATTCAGGGGAGTTAATCCCTGTGCAAAAATATCCTCCCCGGTAAAGAAGAGGTTTTTCATGCCGGACCGGGGTGATAATTTCGGATTAAATGCTTTTTGGATATCAAGGCCAAACATGGATCCCTGGTCATGGTGGGTAAGACTCTTTACATCCAGTGGAGTAATTAATCTGGTGTAGCCGACATGCTTCGTTAATCCCGGGAACCTTTCCTCCATGCGATCAAGATAGTTCCTGGTAATCCGCTCGCAGACCTCCTTATATTCTTCGCTATCCTGATTCCCTTCGTACTTTTCAAAGTATTCATACCTGGTTTCGTGATGCATCTCTGCAGTCTGATACCCGGAATCCTGGTGTGCTTTATTCAGAAGGGATGTGAAAGAGATGGTCAGATCATCACAAACCCAGCCTTTTTCAGTTGGATTTCTCGACATGGTGGATGGGTCGCCAATAATTGTTTTGTAGGCGGTTCTACCGATCCCAAAGGATGAAATATCCCCTTCAAATCCAATCAATAACTCCAGAAGCGATGGAACAGCATGATGCTTTTCCAGGGTTTTGACCAGGCTGCCTGGTCGTTCCTGTTCTGGTACAAGCCCAAACAAGGTTTCCTTGATCCCGATGGAACTGATGATCTTGTCTGAAAAAAGCTTGTTTCCATCTTTGGTCTCCACACCAATGGCTCCTCCTTTTTCAAAAATTATTCTTTCTACTTCTGAGGATGATATGGCTTCTCCTCCTTTTTCCTTCACTGATGTCACCAGGGCGTAAACCAGCGCTTCACCTCCTCCATCCGGATAGAACATCCCTTTAAACTGCATATTCTGAGCATAGGCATAGAAGGGGAAAGGAGTCTCATCCAGCGGTATCCCAAAATAGT
>RCNC010000614.1_pt1 | contig 23039 bp, 14 predicted proteins | sample 2041301 | NCBI WGS metagenome assembly RCNC01 (sample SAMN09708231, study PRJNA481090) | Marine sediment metagenome, whole genome shotgun sequencing project. | biome: marine sediment; feature: ocean; material: sediment; isolation source: Sewage treatment plant 13A marine sediment (STP13A) ...
ACGTACCGGCTTGAGTGACGATCCGATTGATCTAAGGGTAGTGAACAACGGGCAATTGCTGATCGCCGAGCAGCGGCCCGCAGCCATCAAGGTCTGCAATCCGGAAAGTTGGGCCTGCCGTCCGCATGAAGCCACTCCTGGGGCGTTTGCAAAGCGGCAATATAAAGTGCTGCCCGATTCGTCAGGTACGGGCTTACTGATGACGGACGCACCCGGCGATACGCTCTGGAGAATCGACAACAATACTAGCGAGCCACAGAAGCTGCTGCCGGATCACACGCTGGCTGGCCCAAATGATCTGGTCTATGGTGACGAAGGCAAGCTGTGGATCGCCGACACGGATAACCGAAGGATTGTAGAGCTGGTTCCATCGACCGACGGTGCCTTCCTGCCAGGGCGTGAGCACAGCGCCGTCAACGACCTGACCGTAAATGAGCGGTACTTTCCGATGATGCTGGCGCGCAGGGCAGATGGCCGCCTTTGGGTGATCCAGGCCGCTGACTTTTCGAAGGCCGAGGCGGACCTTGTCATTTATGACCAGGAACAGGGAGCCCAGGTACTGGTTGCATTGCCAGGGGGTGCCTATCCAACCGATGTAGCCGCAATCGACGGCGCTGCCCTGGTTACGGACCTTGAGCAGTTCAGGGTCTATCGTGTGGACAGCGCCACTGCAGATGTTGACGAGTTTGGTGATGAGGCGTTTCGTACTCACCTGACCCGTATTCATGACCAGCAAAAGCACTTCAAGCTGCTGGGCGTCATTTCACTGGTCGTGCTCATTTTTTCAGCGGGCCTGATGGTTGCCGCTGCGGTGAAGGGCACTGCCAAACACAAGCGCTGGACTGAACCACCGCTTACCCTCGACCCCGCCAACGCAGCAGAACAGGTACCGGCAACCACGGGTGTTTACTGGCTTAAGCGCGACCCCAAAATGGAGTGGTCGTTGAAGTGGCTGGAGCACCTGGGTCTGATTCTGTTCATTATCCTGGTCGTTGGCGCCCTGGCTCTGTATCTCTGGATTCGTATCCTGGCGGGGCCGGATATCAGCGAGAAGACCAACGAGCTGTGGATACCTCTCTTGCTTTCTGGTGTCGTGCTGGCTTTCCTGGTACCGGTCATGAGCCTGGCTACGCGTAACCTCAAGCACCGAATAGGCACCGACGGAAAACGCCTTTACATACGCCTGGCGGAAGGGCGTGAACTCGCTGTGGATCCGTCCAGTCTGTTCTACACCAGCCAGGCAGTGTTGTATCGCCAGTACACCTTGCCGCTGCATGGCGGTAAACAAAAAGCAATCTACGCTAAGGGTGAAGTTGAAACCTGGTTGGCTCCCCTGCTGCGTCAGTCAACCCGGCTGACGGCATTAGAGGGTATTAAGTACCAATGGAAGAATGGGGTATTCAGATTTTGAAAAATTACTTAATGAATTTTGTTTCGGCGATCCTGGCAGCGCTTCTGAGCGTAGCTGCATTCAATGCCTCTGCGCAGGAGCCGGGTGAATTGTATCTGCCTTCCGATGATGCCATGGCTGACCTTGCCAACGCGCGGGAGGCTGCCTTACAGAAGGGCCAAAGAGTGCTGGTCGTGATGGGGGCTAACTGGTGTCACGACAGCCGGGCGCTGGCTTCGCGTTTGTACCAGGAACCCCTCAAGTCACTGATCGATGAACACTACGAACTGGTCTTTGTTGATGTCGGCTATCTGGACAAGGGCGGGGAAGTGATCAGCAGCATAGGCCCCCCTGTTTACTATGCAACACCCACCGTTTTGATCATTGACCCGGCCAGCGGCCGCCTCGTCAATGACGGAAATCGGCACCAGTGGGGAAATGCCTACAGCATCAATATGGAAGACAGCCTCCAGTATTTTGACCAGATGGCCGTACTGCAAACGCCAGCAGAGCCGGAGGGTGAAGAACTGCTTCTGCTGCTGGCTGAGATTGATGAGTTCGAGCAGCTGCAGGCGCAGCGCCTGTACCAGGCATACGGGGTCATAGGGCCGATGCTGCGTGCCTACAAGGAAGGCGACACCCCGCAGAACTTTGAAGAGAGTTGGAACGAAGTCCGTGACTTCAGGATGCAGCTTGCCCTGGATATCGAGGCATTGCGGGCAGAAGCCCTCACCCGCGTGGCCGCGGGTGAGACGGGTATCCAATTGGCATACCCTGAGTATCCGGAGTTTTCGGCCTTTCCCTAGTCGACCGCTTCCAGCATCACAACCGGTCCGAAGCCCAGCTCATTCAGCCGCGCCGCCTGGGAGGCTGCGTCGCCTGCCACGATGTACTGCATGGCGTCCGCGCGCAGGTACTTGCCGGCCAGTTGCTTGAACTGTTCCAGCGTCATGGCCTCCACCTGACTGGCGCTTTGCGCCTGGAAATCGGTCGGGTAGCCGAAGTTACTGATGTCCTGTAGCACGCCCAGCTTTGCACGCAACGTTTCGTTTTTTAACGCCTGGCCTCTTAGCACTGCGCCTTTGAGGGTAATAAGGTCATCCTCGGTGAACCCCGGTCCGAAGTTGGAGACAATGTCCCGGATCAGCACGAGCGATTCATGGGTCACGTTCGAGCGGACACTCGAGCCGATAGCAAACGTTCCGCGGTCTTTCTGGCCACTGAAGCCGGAGCGGATGCCGTAGGTGTAGCCTTTGTTAACGCGCAGTTCGGTCATTAGCTGAGATGTATAAATCCCGCCCAGCAGCAGGTTGAGCGCATCGGTCAGCGGGTAGTCCGGATCAAGCGCAGAAAGTGAGGGCCGCTGTATCCGCAACACCGACTGCTTGGCTCCGGCTATGTCGTAAAAATATACGGAAGAGGTATCAACCGGATTGGCCCCTGGCAGCGAAACAGGCTCAGTGGCGGCGACGTTCCAGCGCTCAGACAGTCCGGCGGTGGCCGCGCGAACGAGATCCGGGCTGACATCGCCGACGATATTCAGTCGAGTGCGTGCGGGTGAATAGTTGGCCTGGTAAAAGCTTTTCAGGTCATCCAGCGTCACCGGTTCAAGCTTGTCTTTGGTGCCGTAAGCCAGGTAGCTGTAGATATGATCAGCCGGATAACGCAGTTTCGCAGCTTCACGCCGCGCAACCGCTGTAGGGTCCCCGGCGTCCTGATCAATCTTGTTGATTTGCTTGCGTTTCAGCAGGTCAAATTCTTCGCTGTCCCAGCGCGGCTCAAGCAGCATCTCTTCAACCAGTGCCATGGTTTCGTCAAAGTTTCTGGACAACGTACTGCCATTCACCGTGGTGCTGGTGGCACCTGCTGAAATCGTGATGTTTGAACCCAGTGACTTGATGGCGTCTTCCAGTTCGGCGGTTGTCTTGCTGGCGGTGCCCTTATTCAGCAGATCGGCGGTCAGGTTAGCCACGGCGGGCTTGCTGATGTCTGCACGCCCGCGACCCGCGTCGAGTACCAGCGAAAAATATATCAGCGGTGTCTCGGCAGATTCGATGCCATAGACTTCAACACCATTGTCCAGTTGATCACGCCATACAATCGGGGAGGGCAGGGTGTAGGGATTGCCAAAAGGCGGTTCCACAGTGCGGTCAAAGCTGGATGGGGTTCGCTCATATTCAGCTACTTCCTCGGTTTCGGTTGCCTCGGTTTCAGCACCCTGGACAATGACTTCTTCCACTACCTCGGCTAACGTACTGCCTTCCAGGGCCAGTTCGAGCTCACCTTTGGGAACGAAGCTGGTGACTACGTAAGGTTTACCTTTGAGGTAGGTGTCATACACGCGCATGACATCATCGATCTGCACGGCCTGCAGTTCCCGGATATCGCTGTTGATCCGCTCGGGGTCGCCCGACAGTGCGTTGTATTGACCCAGTGCAATGGCTTTACCAAGTGCGCTCCCAAGCTGAGCGTAGATTTGCACTTCAAATCCGGCCTTGATCCGATCCAGATCGGCCTGTGCTATGCCGTTTTCCTCCAATCGCTGAAAGGCCATTTCCACGGCGGTCTGCACTTCATTCAGATTGCCACCCGCATTGGCGTTGACCAGCACGTAGAATTCCCCGGCCAGTTCCTTGCCGTAGCTGTATGTGCCGACATCGGATGTCAGCTTCAGCTCGTCGATCAGCACTTCGTTAAGTGGCGCCCGCTTGCCGTCGGAGAGATAATTCGACAGGATTTCGAGCGCAGGGCTGTCCGGGTGAAACTGGCCTACCGTTGGCCAGACCATGGTGAGTTGCGGCACCGTGGCAAAGTTGTCCTCGTGGTACAGCGAGATACTTTCTTCCAGCACGGCACTGCGGGGATTACCCGATACTACCGTCGGCCCGGCCGGTATTTCACCAAAGTACTTCTCGATCAGAAGCTTGGCCTCCGCCACGTCGAAGTCGCCGGACAACGTGAGTGTCACGTTATTGGGCACGTACCAGCGGTGGTAGAAGGTTTTGACGTCTTCAAGGGTCGCAGCCTCAAGGTCATCCAATGAGCCAATGATCTGCCAGTTGTACGGGTGGTCTTCGGGATACATCGCCTTGCCGATGACATAGAAGTTATGTCCGTAGGGTTGATTGTCGACACGCTGACGCTTCTCGTTTTTTACCACCTGTTTTTCGGTATCGATAACCGCCTGGCTGACGGTATTGATGAAATAGCCCAGTTTGTCCGCTTCGGCCCAGATCACTTTTTCCAGCGCATCGGCCGGAACGGCCTGGAAATACTGGGTCATATCGGTGGTGGTGAATCCGTTGGTGCCGTCGCCGCCGATCCGCGTGTTCATCGAATCCAGTCCGCCGTAGCCCAGGTTCTCCGAATCGAGAAACAGCAGGTGCTCGAACAGATGTGCAAATCCGGTGCGGCCAGTGTTCTCACGGGACGAGCCCACGTGCGCCGCCAGGTTGATCGCGACCACCGGGTCGGAGTTATCCACGTGCAGGATGACGTCCAGCCCATTATCGAGCGTGTACTTTTCGTAGCTGATGGATGGACCGCTTTCTATCGGTGCATCGCAGCCTGTCACGATGATACTGGCCGCGAGGGCCGTGATCAGCCATGTTCTATTCATGAATATCTCCGCTTTAATCTATTTTCCGTCAACCAGTAGTTCCCGGCGCAGGCTGAATGCCTGGGGTTTGCCGCCGAACCAGGTTTTGGCCTGTGCCCAGGTGGTTTTGAACAACTCGCTGTGGCGATAGGTTTCCAGTTCCTCTTCTCCGTCCCATACGCTGTAGGTATAGAAAACGTGAGGCAGGTCGGCGTCACGGTGCAGTTCGAGGTGCCGGACGCCCGGGAAGTTACGTATCAGGGTTTTGATGGTGTTGAAATGTGCCAGGAATTCATCAGCGTGTTTCGGCTGGAATTCCATTCTGACGATTCGTGTAATCATAGCGGCTAAGGATATCGCTCTTTTTTTGTAAATCATAGGTGATGTCAGCAATATACCTTCGGCTAATTGCGTTGTAGGCTGGTCAACGAGACAATACCGGGATTGTCTCGGATGCTTTCGGAATTTGATGGAGATTGAACAGTAAAATGACAGACTTCCCCAGGAAAGAGCTTGAGGACTGGCAAGAGCTTGCCATTCGGGAGCGCAAGGGCAAACCGCTCGAAGAACTGACCTGGAATACGCCCGAGGGAATAGCGGTTAAGCCGTTGTATACGGCGCAGGATCTTGAAGGCCTGGAGTACCTGGATTCGATGCCCGGCATGGCGCCCTTTGTACGCGGACCCAAGGCCACGATGTATGCAGGCCGACCGTGGACCGTTCGCCAGTACGCGGGGTTCTCCACCGCTGAAGAGTCCAATGCCTTCTACCGTAAGAACCTCGAGGCCGGGCAGACCGGCCTGTCGGTGGCTTTCGACCTGGCCACCCATCGAGGCTACGATTCAGACCATTCGCGAGTGGAGGGCGATGTCGGAAAAGCCGGCGTGGCTATCGACAGCGTCGCCGACATGAAGATCCTGTTCGACGGTATCCCGCTGGACAGGATGTCCGTCTCGATGACCATGAACGGCGCGGTGCTGCCGGTGATGGCCATGTATATCGTTGCGGCAGATGAGCAGGGTGTGGCGCCGGACCAGCTGGTCGGAACCCTGCAGAACGATATCCTGAAAGAATTCATGGTGCGCAACACGTATATCTACCCTCCTGCGCCCTCAATGCGGATCGTATCCGACATCATTGCCTATACCTCGGCCCATATGCCGCGTTACAACTCGATGTCCATTTCCGGTTACCACATGCAGGAGGCCGGTGCGACCTGTTCACAGGAATTGGCCTACACCATCGCCGATGGCATCGAATACGTACGTGCGGCGATCGCCAGCGGACTGGACGTCGATGCGTTTGCCCCGCGACTGTCCTTTTTCTTTGCCATAGGCATGAATTTTTTCATGGAAGTGGCCAAGTTACGCGCTGCCCGCCTGTTGTGGTCGACGCTGATGCAGGAAAATTTCGCCCCGAAGGATGTCCGGTCGTTGATGCTGCGCACCCATTGCCAGACTTCCGGGGTGAGCCTGACAGCCAATGATCCCTACAACAACATCATGCGGACAACGATTGAAGCGATGGCGGCCGTACTGGGCGGCACCCAATCGTTACACACCAATTCCTTCGATGAGGCACTGGCGCTGCCGACCGAATTTTCAGCCCGTATCGCAAGAAATACCCAGTTGGTCTTGCAGGAAGAAACCGGTATTACCCATGTCGTTGACCCGCTGGCGGGCTCTTACTACGTGGAAAGTCTGACCCACGAACTGGTTGCCGAGGCGCGTAAACTCATCGACGAAGTGGAAGAAATGGGCGGCATGACAAAGGCGGTGGAATCCGGCATGCCCAAGATGCGTATTGAGGAAGCCTCGGCGCTGCGCCAGGCACGGATCGACCGTGGCGAGGAAGTCATCGTCGGCGTCAATAAATACCAACTGGAAGAGGAACCGCCGGTCGATATTCTGAATATTGACAACAGCGCTGTGCGTGAAGCCCAGATACGCCGCCTGGAGCAGGTTCGTGAATCTCGCGATGGCCAGGCCTGCGAGCAGGCACTGGATGCATTGACCCGGGCCGCGCAGGACGAGACCGGCAATCTGCTGTCGCTGGCGGTGGATGCAGCACGCGCGAGGGCGACCGTGGGCGAGATTTCCGATGCGCTGGAGAAGGTCTACAGCCGGCACCGGGCTGTTACCCGTTCGATTGCCGGAGTGTATGGCTCGGCCTACGAAAGTGACGAGGGATATATGGAGATTCAGCGGGAAGTCGAGCAATTTGCGGAAGCCGAAGGACGCCGGCCGCGCATGCTGGTCTGCAAGCTGGGCCAGGATGGGCACGACCGCGGCGCCAAGGTGATTGCGACGGCCTTCGCCGATATTGGTTTTGACGTGGATATCGGCCCACTGTTTCAGACGCCGGAGGAGGCGGTGCGCGAGGCGATCGAGAACGATGTCCACGTGATTGGCATTTCTTCTCAGGCTGCCGGGCACAAGACACTGGTTCCGCAGGTGATCGAGGGGCTGAAGAACCAGGGGGCTGATGATATCGCCGTGATTTGCGGGGGTGTGATTCCGCCGCAGGACTATGATGAAATGCTGGGGATGGGTGTGTCGGCTGTATTTGGCCCTGGCACCAATATCCTGCTTGCCGCCCATGAAGTGCTCGGGATTATTCGCAAACGTAACAAGAACCGGTAAACATTTAAGGACATTTGCATGCAGGAAATTGTCGAACAACTGGAAGAAAAGCGTAAAGCAGCAGCCCTGGGCGGTGGCCAGCACCGCATTGATGTTCAGCATAACCGCGGAAAACTAACGGCGCGCGAGCGCATCGATTTACTGCTGGATGAGGACAGCTTCGAGGAGTGGGATACCTTCGTCGAGCATCGCTGCACAGATTTTGGCATGGCCGACAAGAAAATCCCCGGTGACGGTGTGGTGACCGGCTATGGAACGGTCAATGGCCGCGTGGTTTTTGTGTTCAGCCAGGACTTCACGGTTTTCGGCGGCTCCCTGTCCGAAGCACACGCAGAAAAAATCTGTAAGGTCATGGACCATGCGATGAAGGTTGGCGCACCGGTCATCGGCCTGAACGATTCGGGTGGCGCCCGCATCCAGGAAGGTGTGGCGTCCCTGGGCGGTTATGCAGACGTGTTTCAGCGCAATGTGCTGGCGTCCGGCGTGGTGCCGCAAATTTCCGTCATCATGGGCCCCTGTGCCGGCGGCGCGGTTTACTCTCCGGCCATGACCGATTTCATCTTCATGGTGAAAGATACTTCTTACATGTTTGTAACCGGCCCGGATGTGGTCAAGACCGTAACGCACGAGGAAGTCACAGCGGAAGAGTTAGGCGGCGCCCTGACGCATTCGACCGTTTCCGGTGTATGTGATCGTGCTTATGAGAACGATGTAGAGACCTTGTTAATGGTGCGGCGGTTTATCAACTACCTGCCGGCCAACAACCGCGAGAAACCTCCTTACCGGCCGACCCCCGACAAAGCCAACCGCATGGAGATGTCACTGGACACACTGGTGCCGGACAACCCCAATTTGCCCTATGACATTAAGGAGCTGATATACAAGGTTTCGGATGACAATGATTTCTGGGAGCTGCAACCGGACCACGCTAAAAATATTGTCATCGGGCTCTCCAGGATGGACGGTCACGTTGTGGGTATCGTGGCCAATCAGCCGCTGGTGCTGGCCGGCTGCCTGGACATCAAATCATCGATCAAAGCCGGCCGTTTTGTACGGTTTTGTGACGCTTTCAATATCCCGATTCTGACGTTTGTAGATGTACCCGGGTTCATGCCGGGAACGGCGCAGGAATACGGTGGAATCATTAACCACGGTGCCAAGCTGCTGTTTGCCTACGCCGAGGCCACGGTACCCAAGATCACGGTGATCACCCGCAAGGCCTATGGTGGTGCGTATGACGTGATGGCCTCCAAACACCTGCGTGGCGATGTGAACCTGGCCTGGCCGAGCGCTGAAATCGCGGTAATGGGACCCAAAGGCGCTGTAGAGATCATTTTCCGTGAGGATATTGGCGATGAAGAGAAGATTGCCGAGCGAACCGAAGAGTACCGCAGGAAATTCGCCAACCCGTTCATAGCCGGTAGTCGCGGATACATAGACGACGTGATAGCACCGCATGCGACCCGTAAACGCATTTGCCGTTCGCTCGCGATGCTGCGCGACAAGAAACTGGATAACCCATGGCGTAAACATGACAACATCCCCCTTTAAGACCCATACACCAGAGGTGTCTGCACGTGTTTGACAAAATCCTGATCGCAAACCGCGGCGAGATTGCCTGCCGCGTCATCAAGACTGCGCGCAAAATGGGCATCAAGACCGTTGCCGTTTTCTCTGATGCCGATCGTGACGCCTTGCATGTCCAAATGGCAGACGAGGCCGTCCACATCGGACCGCCGCCCTCGGTAGAAAGCTACCTGTTGAAAGAGAAGATCCTGCAGGCTTGCCTGGACACCGGCGCACAGGCGGTTCACCCGGGTTATGGTTTCTTGTCGGAGAATTCCGGGTTCTGTGAACTGCTGGCTGAAAATGGCATTGCTTTCATCGGCCCGAAGACCCGCGCCATTGAGGCCATGGGCGACAAGATCACCTCCAAGAAGCTGGCCGCCGAGGCCGGGGTCAACACCATTCCCGGTTTTACCAGCGTGCTGCGTGACGCGGAGCATGCCGTTGAGGTTTCCAATGAGCTGGGCTATCCGGTCATGCTCAAGGCCACGGCCGGGGGCGGTGGCAAAGGCATGCGGGTCGCGAATAATGACGCCGAGTGCCTGGATGGCTTCGAGCGGGCAGCCAACGAAGCGCGGTCGAGCTTTGGTGATGATCGTATGTTCGCAGAGAAGTTTATCGAAGAGCCCCGCCATATCGAAATACAGATAATGGCCGATGGCCATGGCAACGTGGTGCATCTCAACGAGCGCGAGTGTTCTCTTCAGCGGCGTCATCAGAAAGTAATCGAAGAGGCGCCATCGCCGTTTCTCGATGAGGCCACGCGCCACAGCATGGGCGAGCAAGCCAAGACGCTGGCTAAGGCGGTGGACTATGAATCTGCCGGAACCGTCGAGTTCATCGTTGACCGCGACCGTAATTTCTACTTTCTTGAAATGAATACGCGCCTGCAGGTGGAGCACCCGGTTACCGAGTTGATTACCGGGCTGGACCTGGTCGAACTGATGATCCGGGTAGCCTACGGCGAGAAACTGCCGGTCACGCAGGCGGATGTGGGCATTAATGGCTGGGCCATTGAGACCCGCGTTTACGCGGAAGACCCGTTTCGCAACTTCCTGCCTTCAACCGGCCGACTTGTGTACTACCGTCCGCCGGCTGAAGACGAACATGTACGAGTAGATACCGGGGTATTTGAAGGCGGCGAAGTATCGATGTATTACGACCCCATGATTGCCAAGCTGATCACCTACGGCGCGACCCGTGAAGACGCCAGTGTGCACATGCGCTCGGCACTTGATCGCTTCCTGATCCGGGGCGTGTCCTGCAACCTCAGTTTCCTGGCGGCACTGATGGTGCACCCGCGGTTTGTCAGCGGTGATATGAGCACCAATATGATCGGTGAGGAGTACCCGGATGGGTTCCACCCGGCCGATGTACCGCACGACGAACCTTCCGTGATTATTGCAGTGGCCGCTTCGATGGTGCGTCGCTACCGTGATCGTGCCGCCCAGATTGACGGGCAAATGGCCGGTCATGAGCGCCGCGTACCCAAAGACTGGGTGGTCGTAATGGACGGTCAGTATCATCCGGTCTCCGTGGTTCCCGTCGAGGGCGGGCACGACGTTGAATACGATGGCAAGACCTACGCCGTGCGCACCCACTGGGAATTTGGGCAGTACCAGTTCAGCGGGACCATCAACGGCAAGAAAATTTACATGCTGGTCGAGCGCAGGCAGCAGACCTACAGCCTGTTCCATGGCGGTACCCAGTCTGATGTCATGGTGCTGCCACCGCGGGCTGCGGAGTTGATGAAGTATATGCCGGTAAAAGCTCCACCGGACATGTCGAATTTCCTGCTGTCGCCCATGCCGGGTCTGTTGGTGTCCCTGGCGGTAAAGGAGGGCGACACGGTTACCGCAGGTGATGAACTGGCGGTGCTCGAGGCCATGAAAATGGAAAACACGCTGTATGCTGAGCGTGATGGTGTCATAGCGAAAATCAGCTATGAAGCCGGTGCCAGTCTGGCGGTTGACGACCAGATCATGGAATTCGAGTAACAGCCGATGCAGGAAACTGCCGTTCTCGCCCGGGACGTACGCAGCGGTAACCGGCGCGCATTAGCGCGGGCCATAACGCTGATTGAATCAACCCGGACTGATCACAGGGCTGCGGCCAGCGATTTGCTGCAGCATTTGATGCCCCACGCGGGCCAGTCCATCCGCCTCGGTATCACGGGTGTTCCCGGGGTTGGCAAATCAACCTTCATCGAAGCGCTGGGTAACCATGTAATCGACCAGGGCCACCGAGTGGCTGTGCTGACTGTGGATCCTTCCTCAGCCATCAGTGGTGGCTCTATCCTGGGTGACAAGACGCGTATGGAAACACTGGCGCGTCGCGGCGAAGCCTATATTCGTCCGTCACCTTCCGGCACCACCCTGGGCGGCGTGACCCGGCGCAGCCGTGAAGCATTGATCCTGTGTGAAGCCGCTGGTTTTGACGTCATCATCGTGGAGACGGTCGGGGTCGGGCAATCCGAGACGAAAGTGGCGGATATGACCGACATGTTCCTGCTATTGCTTTTACCAGGAGGGGGGGACGAGTTGCAGGGAATCAAGCGCGGCATTATGGAGCTGGCTGACCTGGTTCTGATCAACAAGGCCGATGGCGAACTCAAGTCACTTGCCGGGCGCTCTGCGGCCGACTATCGCAGCGCACTACGTCTGTTGCATCCGCGCTCGGCAGACTGGACAGTCGAAGTCCAGACCTGTTCGGCACTTGATGGAGTGGGTATTTCTACGGCCTGGGAAACTGCATTGCGTCACCGCGACGTGCTAAAGGCCAGTGGCCAATTCAGCGAACGCCGCGCCGCGCAGGCCAGGGACTGGCTGTGGTCCGAAGTGAACGATAGCCTGGTCGCAGCCCTGCAAAGCGACCCGGAAGTACGTGATCACATCCCCGAACTGGAAGCCGCGGCCAGTGAGGGGCGAATCCCTCCCACACTGGCGGCCCGGCAGTTGCTGGATATTTTTCTCAAGCGCCACAAGCAGTGGGATTGAATCCGAAAAACCGGAGATGATATGAGCGATCGACCGTTTAAAGTGCTGGGTATTCAGCAAATCGCCGTGGGCGGACTGGACAAGGGCCGCCTGCGCAACCTGTGGGTAGACACGTTCGGCCTCACCCTCAGCGGCGATTTCCAGAGCGAGTCGGAAAACGTGGATGAAGATATTGCGGTGATGGGTTCCGGGCCCTTACAGGTTGAAGTTGACCTGATGCAGCCGCTGGATCCGGAAAGAAAACCTATGGTGCAGCACCCTCCGCTCAACCACGTGGGACTGTGGATTGACGACCTGACTGCCGCGGTGCAGTGGCTGCAGCAAAAGGGCATGCGATTTACCCCGGGAGGCATCCGTAAGGGCGCATCCGGCTTTGATATCTGTTTTGTCCACCCCAAGGCCAATGATGAATTCCCCATTGGCGGGGAAGGAGTGTTGATCGAACTGGTGCAGGCACCCCCGGAAGTGCGCAAGGCCTTCGAGCGACTGGGCTGAATTCCCGGGGCATGCATATTCTTGCTTTAACACGCGGTGCTGGCTATTCTGTGCACCCGCAAACCCACAGGTGAAAAACCGTGTCAGCCAATAATAAAAACATCCTGTTTGTCTTCCCGGGGCAGGGGTCTCAGTACCCGGGTAAGGGCAGCGATATCTACAAGGACCATGCCTCCGTACGTGCGGTATATGAGCAAGCCAGTGACGTACTCGGTTACGACGTCGCGAGACTGTCATTTGAAGACCCGGATAACGAACTTAGACTGACCCGTTTCACCCAGCCGGTCTTGCTGACCCATTCCATCGCCTGCCTGGAAGTATTCCGGGAGCTCACGGGTAACCGTATCCAGCCGACGATGGCAGCCGGCCACAGCCTGGGTGAGTACTCGGCGCTGGTGGCTGCAAAAGCCCTCAGTTTCGAGAGTGCCCTGAACCTGGTGCAAAAACGCGGAGACTTGATGGGTGCACACGGCGAAGGAGAAATGAGTGCTTTTTCACTGAATGTCGATAGCATCCGCCCGCTGGCCGAGCGTTTTCACTGTGCGATCGCCGGTTGCAACCTGCCCGAACAAACGGTTGTCGGGGGTCGTAGCGCAGATCTGGAAGCACTTGAACAGGCCGCGCAGGAGCAATTTGAACGTGCTCGATTTACCCGCCTGAAGACGGAGGGTGCTTTCCACACCTACTACATGGTCAAGGCCGCGCAATTGTACCGCCCGGTACTTGAGGAGGCTGCCTTTGCGGCCTCAGATGTCCGCGTTTTGTCCAACTTCACCGGTAGTTTTCATGTTAATGACCCGATGGACATCCGCTCGCGGCTGTTTTTCCAGCTGTTTAACCCGGTACTCTGGCACGAGAACCTGCAGGAAGCATTCGCAGAGGAAGTCAGCACCGTAATTGAATTTGGCGGAGGCATCGGTCCGGCGACCGAGCCGGGCGGCAAGCGGCCCAACCTGCAAAGCATGATCAAACGCGTGCTTCGATCCACCGGTAAGCAAGCCGACTACCATGCCGTGATCAACCAGGATTCACTGGCCGCTGCCGCAGAGGCGTTTACCGGGTAGGTATACACGGTTTTTTTAAATATCCTCTGCGTCACACCATGCGGTGCAACTCTTCAAGCCGGCCGCCCAGCTCTTCCGGAGCAAAACAGTACTGCATTTTGCTGAACCGTTTTCTCAATTCTGCCACCCGGGCTTTCACACTCGATTGATCCACCACGACGTCGCGAATCAGTTCAGCCAGCTCGCCAAAGTCTTCCGGTTCCATACCGAAACGAGTCATCTCGGACACACCCATGCGCAGTGAACCTGATGCTGTGAAACCCTCTTCTTCCGGTGATGCCTGGTAGTTGACGATGATGTTGTTTTCTTCCAGACGCCGGGCGACCTCCGGGCCGCGTGAGTAACCGACATCCAGCAATACCTGGTGGGTTTCGGTGTAGGAAACAGCGGGGTCGCCCGATACGTTCAGCCCCACGTCTTTAAGAGCCCTCGCGAACGCCTTTGCGTTGCTGAGTACTTTTTGCTGATAAACGTCTTTGAATGCGTTCATCTCGTAGGTGGCCATCAGCAACCCGAGCAAGGTGCCGAGGTGATGGTTGCTGACCGCGCCCGGGAAGGCGCGCCGCTCGACGGCCTCCCAGAACGGATAGCGCACGTTTTCTTCTTCGAAACGCGATGAAATGATGCCACGCTGTGTGCCGAAGAACGTCTTGTGGGTGGACCCGGTAACAATGTCCGCACCTTCTGCGAAGGGATTCTGGAAGTGCGGCCCCACCAGGCCCAGCACATGCGCCATGTCGTACATCAGGAAGCAATCCAGGCCCTGTTCATCAATGAATGCCCGCATTTCGGCAACCGGTTCCGGGTGCAGCACCATGCTTTTACCCAGGATGATCAGTTCGGGTTTGTGCTCGGCCAGCAATTCGCCCGCTGCGGCCACGTCGATCTTGTAGGGGTTGTCGCGTAGTACTGGAAAATTCACAGCCGCGGCTTTTTCGGTACGCGGATCCCGTGCGACATAGTCTTTGAGCGCCCCCATCGGCTGTGCGCTCAGGTGGCCGCCCTTGATGATGTGGTTATTCATCACCATGCGCATACGCCGTTGCTCACTTTTGCGGTCGGCGCGGTTGAGGTAGTCCACCATGGCGCTGAACACGGTCATGTTGGCCATCTGACCGGACACGACGCGTGCCTCGACGGTGGCGCAACCCAGGTAGGACATCAGTTCCTTTTTCAGCAGCTCTTCAACTTCCCAGATAAAGTCGGTGCCCTGGTAGTAAAAGACTTCGGCCTCGTCCAGCGCCTTGACCTGCTTGTGCTCGGCATAGCGCCCTACCGGGTCCATGATGGACAGAAGCCGCGTGACCGGTGACAGGGTCATCTCCGAGGGAATCAGGTTAATACAGTCCTGCTGGCGCCAGCGTGTATTGGCCAGAGCACTGTCGATCAGTTCGTTGACCTTCTGGCCGGTACTCAGCCCTGGCGCTTCGATTTCTTCGTCCGGCAGTTGATGATGAATAACCGCACGGGCGTACGGTGGCGCCTCACCGCGCAGGAACCAGGGCACGATGGTTGCCGGGATTCTACGGCCGCGGATTTCGACCTCGATTTCGTCGCCTTCCCACAGCTCACTGGATACCAGCGCCATGCCGATGGCCCGCCTGGTGTTCTCGTCGCTGAACTGCGACTCAACGCCTTCGCCCTCGGTTTTCCAGTAAGGCACCATGGTTCCGCTGGTGACGTATCCCACCGCTTGCTCGCCGATCCAGACCCGGTCTCCATGGCGTGCGATCCCGCGTCCGGCCAGTTCAAACAGCAGAACCCGTTGTGGCAGTGCATCGATGTCAGAGAACTGTCGATCGAGGATGTTTTTAAGCGCCAGGAACTGTTGATACAACGCTTCACGGCCAATGTAATCACCTTTCAATGCTGAGAAGCTGACCGCAAAGCGGGACAGGTCCGAGGCAAAAGCAGGAATTTCATTGCCCTTTGGATCCGGCCCGAGTTCGTGCCCAAATAATGGCAGCCCGGCTTCCAGGCGTAGCGAATCGCGGGCGCCCAGCCCGACGGGATTCGCACCATGCTCAATCAGCAGGTCCCATACCCTTACGGCATCCTCGTTTTCGATGAATAGCTCGAAGCAGATCGGTTCCCCGGTGTATCCGGTGCGAGCGAGCAAAATCCGCGCGCCCTCAATTTCAACGATGCTGAGCTCATTTCTCATCGGCTCAGGCAGAGCGCCATTTATCAGACGCGACAGAATCTGCTTGGCCTCGGGCCCTTGCAGGCTCAACATCGCCATCTCCATCGTGCGGTCCACCATTTTGGTTTGCGGGAAGTCCCGGCGCACCGCCTCCAGGTGATCCCAGTCCTTTTCCCGGTTGCCGGCATTGACCACCAGCAGGTACTCGTCCTCGACGAAACGGTACAGGTAGGCATCGTCGATGATGCCGCCAGCCGGATTGGGGATCATCGTGTATTGCCCCAGTCCGACGTCCAGTCCGGCCGCGCTGTTGGTCAGGACATGCTGCAGGAAGGGCAGGGCCTGGTCTCCACTGATGATGAACCGTCCCATATGGGATACATCGAACAGCCCGGAGTGTTTACGGGTTGCCAGGTGTTCCTGGACAATCCCCGCAGGGTACTGGAGTGGCATATCCCAGCCGCCAAACTCCGTGATTTTTGCGCCACACTCTACGTGGCGGTCATAAAAGACAGTTCTCATCACGTGAATATTGCCTCTATTTGCCGTAAATGAATTTCTGGATAACTTCCCACTGTGCCGCACCGTGCATACCTGCCTGCTCGAGGCAGACGTCACCCTGGCCGCTACCCAGGAATGCGCCGTTCTTCCAGGGATAGAGGCTGAACTCTCTGCCCCGTTCGGACATGGTCCAGCGGTAGGTGGTGGCTACGGTGAAGCCGGAAAACATCATCGCTTCGGCAGCCGTTGAGGCGGGATAGATTTCCCTCCTCTCCTGCTTGTCCAGGCGATCGAATAGTTCTGCACTGGAAATATAGTACACATCCAGATTGATGCCTTTTTCCTGCAGGTGCGGCAGCACGCCGGTAATGAAAGCATAGGCGACGTCGCTGCCCTGGTAAATAAGGGTTCCGTCTGGCTTGCCGTTGGCTTCCAGCAATTTATAGACGCCTTTAATGGATGCTTCCGGCGGAGCCAGGCCCAGCCCGGCGCGATCAATGATCACCTCAGACGGGCGTGTGACGTAAGGTGCCAGAACGGCCGGGCGCTGGCGCAGTGATTCGGCGGTCAGCGGCCAAAGTTCGTTTGGATCCCATGGCGTCAGTGTGATCATCACGTCACCGGGGAAGTTCTCCTGCAGCACCTGCAACGCCTGTGGTTCTGCATGTGTGGGGCCGTCTTCGCCCGTTTTCACACCCGCGTGGCCACAGACTACGACGAAGGTTCGATTTGGTTCATCCGGGCAACGGTGTCGCAGGGTCTGTTGCCCGATGCCGTGCGTCTTGGCACTGATCGTGCTGAGCGGCGCAATGAACGCGCCATAGGAGGAGCCCACACCGATCTGGTGGCCCATACTGGCGATACCGGAGCAGATACCGCCCATGGCATCTTCGGTGATGCCGCCGGCAGAGAACAGCCGTGAATCGGGGTTGTTGGTCGGGTGCCAGAAACCCGTACCGAAGCCCGCGCCAATGGTGGAGATATTGGTCGAACCGTACAAATCTGCTGCAGCGGCCAGGACAGCGCCGTTGGTCAGCTTATTGACGTGGTTCAGGGCGTTTGCCAGCGCACCGCGCAGGGTCTGCGATGAACCGTTCTCATAGGTGCAGGAAGCTGGACGCTCATACGGAGAGATTGCGTTGTCTTCGTACAGTTTTTCCAACTGCGGGGCATTGCTGCGCAATGGCCTGGGGGAGTCAGCCAGACGTTGCCTGCTATCAGTTACCCACTGAGCCAGCTGTCCGGTTAAAGCAGTGTTGACTTCAAAGGCTTTACGGATGGTCAGCAGGGCTCCGTAGTACGCCCGCTCAATGCTTTCCGGATTCTTTTCCGCTTCAAATCTTGGAAAAGTCAGGCCAAGCTTCTTTTCGAACGGCTGCAGGGCCTGTAGATAGGCTTCGCTGTAGAATTTGTGGCCCGCGCCGTGGGACTGGGCGCCTTCCATGCCATAGCGCCAGCCTTTAACGGTGCGGTAGACGATGCCTGTGGGCCGGCCATTTTTGAAGGCACGGGCCTTGTTCTGCGCTTCCCTGATTTGCGCAAAATCGAAACCGTCCGGCACGTAAATGACATTGAATCCATGAACCATCAGGAATTCACAGGGATCCCACTGAACGTAGTCACCCGGCTGGCTGCCTTCGCGCGTTACGGCGTCCGAGTCGATCGATGACTGGTTCCAGTCGACGTGGAAGAACAGGTTGTCCAGGCCCGAACTGGCGGCTGCAGCAAGGGCTTCGGCCACCCGGCCCGGGGTCATGCCGCCTTCACCCTCGATGATGTGGACCTCTGGCGCGCTTTCGCCATGCATATCCTTCAGGGTGAGCGCCAGGCCCACGGAACCGGCCACACCTACGCCACTCGGGCCGGTAGACAGCCAGACAAAAGGTGTTTGCGGGGTTGGGTGTCCGTCCAGCGGCTTGACGTTGAATTCCCGGAAAAGGGGTGTTTTGGTAATCGGGTTTTTGCGGAAACCAAGCAGGTCTTCCAGTCGCATTTGCTGGCGAACTTCGGGCAGCAAATCCGGCTCGCATTGACGCACGACCTCGTTGCGGCAGGCCCACATGGCATACAGTCCCAGCGCCTTGTGACCGGCGGCGTAGGAAATGATGTCGGCGGTGCGGTCCATTGGGTTGGAAATATCGTAGTCCATCTGGTTGAACAGCAACGACTCCACGATGCGGCCGCTGGAAACGCTGCCGCCGGGATGCCCGGAAGAGGCGTGGTTGAACATCACCGCGCAAAGGGACCGGTAACACAGGTCGAAGAACTCCAGGCTGTCGTTCTCGCCGGCAGGCAGAGCGGGGACGTTTTCAGGTTCGAGTGCAATGTACTCGGTACCGCGGTCTTGCAAATTGAGTGCGAATGACATGGGAAAACTCCTATTAGCTGAAGTGCTTTTGTTCTGCGATAAATTGCCTGAATCCGTCTTCATCATTGATGGCGGTGCGCATGCGTTCCATCCCGAGTTTCAGGTCATCCAGTCCGGTAGCGATCGATAGCCTCAGGAAATGCATACTTTCCGCGCCGATCTGGCCGAATGACTTGCGATCCATCGTGGCCACGTGGTGTTTCCACAGCAGGAACATCTGGAACAGCGTGGACGGGCTGGTCGTTTTCTGTAATTCCGGCGACAGGGCAGCGTATGCCTGGTCGATTTTCAGGTTCTTAACCACCCCGGCGATATTGGGGAACACGTAAAACGCACCCTTGGGTAGCTGGCAGCTGACACCGGGCATGTTGTTGAGTGCATCCACCACAAAGTCGCGCCGTTGCTGAAAGGCGGTATTCATTTCGGCAATCGAAACCTGGCTCAGTGGAGATTCGATAGCCAGCCTGGCGCCTTCCTGGTTGTAGGGCGGGATGCAGGAGAAATAGTTGATGTTGAGGTTCTTGAACAACAGGGCTTCCTCGACCGATGGGAACACCACCCAGCCGATACGTCCTCCGGTCCATGAATAGGATTTTGAGGCACCCGTGGCGATCAAGGTTTTTTCCTGCATGCCTTTAATCGAGGCGATGCTGTAGTTTTCCGCACCGTCAAACAGGATGTTCTCGTAGATCTCGTCCGAATAGACCCGGATATTGGGTGTGCATTTGCTGAGGATGACATCTGCGATGTCCTGCAACTGTTCACGAGTGGCCACGCCCCCGGTCGGGTTGGAGGGGAAGTTGATGAAGATCAGCTTGGTGCGGGGCGTGATCAGCTTTTCAAGGTCGGCGCCGGTGAAGCTGAACCCCAGTTCCTCGCGCAGGTGTACCGGAACAGGTACAGCTCCCACGTAACGGATAAAGGATTCATAGATCGGGAAACCCGGACTGGGATAAATGATCTCGTCGCCGGGGTTGCAATAGGTCTGCTGGCATAAGCCAATCGGGGGCTTGCCACCCGGAAAAACTCCGACCTGTTCGGGTTTAATCTCAATACCCCGCGCTTCGCCGATGTATTTGGCTACGGCTTTCCGGAGCGGAAGGATGCCCTGCGGATCGCAGTAATGGACATTATCCAGGTCCAGTTGACGCTTGACCTCGTCCCTGATGTGAACAGGTAGAGGGAAGTCGGGTTCGCCCAGGTTGCACTTGACTACTTTATGCCCGGCCTGCTCGAGGGCGACGATATACGGTCCGACCTTGAACGCGTTTTCGGTGTGGATGAGGGAAGTCCGGTCTGAGATAAGGTTCATAACATGCCCGCCATTTAACTGTTGATTACAGATCATGCGCGCCTGAAACCGGCCAGGGTGGCGCGGTTTTCAGTGACTCTCCTGTCCGATGGGTGTGATTTTGCTTTGCGAACGATCACACTTTCACACACCTATATTAATGAAATACTGTGCATTTGTTAAATTAATATTTAATATGTATGGATTAGAAATATAAATGGGTAACCTATGCGAAATATTCCGATGGATTTACTGCGTTCGTTCGTTACGGTGGCCGAAATGCGCGGGTTCACGCTGGCGGGTCAATTGCTGGGGCGCTCTCAACCTGCGGTCAGTTTACAGATCAAACGACTCGAGGAACTGATCGACGCCCAGGTGTTTATTCGCGGCGGGCAGCAACTGGAACTGACCCTGACCGGCGAGCGCATGTTGGGCTATGCACGCCAGATTCTGGCGCTTAATGATGAGGCCCTGGCGGAACTGGCCCGGCCGACCATCAGCGGCCGGATCAGCTTTGGAATCCCCAGTGAATTTGCCACGACACTGCTGCCAAAAATGCTGGGCCGCTTCGCCCAGGCGTATCCGGCCGTAACGCTGGAAATCAACAGCGACCTCAGCCAGAACCTGTTCTCGCACCAACCCGGAACTTATGACCTGATCCTGGCCTTGCGGGACGCATCCACGAAAAGTCTGCCGTCGTTCATCGGCTCCGACGAATTGGTCTGGGTGACCAGCACCCATTACGACACGCACCTGCAATCGCCGCTACCCATGATCGTGGCCCCGGCGCCGTGCATGTACCGGGCCAGAGCCTTCGACGCGTTGAAAGAACAGGGGCAACCCTGGCGGGTTTCATATACAAACCAGGACATCACCGGAATCAAGGCGGCAATCGAAGAGGGGCTGGGTGTCACTGTCCTGACACGCAAAACGGTTCCTGCATCGCTGAGAATTTTGCCGTTCTCCAGTAAGTTTCCAAAACTGGGGAAAGTCGGAGTTCACCTGTTTTATAACCGCCAGCAGGCCAGCGAGGCGGTGCTCAAGCTGGTTAATTATGTGAGCACCATTGTCGGGTGATTTTGAGTAGACTATTCCGGTGCTGTTCAATTCCTACCTATTTATTTTCGGGTTCCTGCCGCTGACCCTCGTTGGCTTTTTCCTGGCGGGCAAACGGGGACACCACCGCATAGCCATTAGTTGGTTGGTGGCCTGCTCGCTGTTTTTCTATGGTTGGTGGAACCCGGCGTATCTCAGCCTGATCCTGGCTTCGATTTTGTTCAACTACGCGGCAGGGATCCTGTTGTCGGGCGGGGGTCTGTCAAACCGTAAAGCGATTCTGGGCTTCGGCGTTGCTGCCAACCTGGGTTTGCTGGGGTACTACAAGTACGCAAACTTCTTTGTCGATAGCCTCAACAGTGTGGCCGCTACGACCTACCACCTCGAGACTATTTTGCTGCCGCTGGCGATTTCTTTCTTCACCTTTCAGCAGATCGCATACCTGGTGGATGCTTACCGGGGCGAGACGCGGGAATACAACTTCCTGCACTATTGCCTGTTTGTCACTTTCTTTCCCCAGTTGATCGCCGGCCCAATTGTGCATCACCGTGAGATGCTGCCGCAGTTCGCCCGGGACACCATTTATCGCTTCTGCCACCGCGATTTCATCATCGGATTCACGATTTTCACACTGGGCCTGTTCAAGAAGGTGGTGCTGGCCGATGGCGTCTCGGTCTATGCCAACCCGGTGTTCGGCGCTGCAGAAGCCGGTATTGCACTGTCATTTGCCGAGGCCTGGGGTGGGGCACTGGCCTACACGCTGCAGATCTACTTTGATTTTTCCGGATACTCCGACATGGCGATCGGCCTGGGCCGCATGTTTGGAATCCGCCTGCCACTCAATTTTCACTCACCACTCAAAGCGGTCAGTATCATCGAGTTCTGGCATCGCTGGCACATGACGCTGTCGCGCTTTCTACGTGATTACCTGTACATACCACTGGGCGGTAACCGCAAAGGGCCCGCCCGGCGCTATATCAACCTGTTTATGACGATGTTGCTGGGCGGCTTGTGGCATGGCGCGGGCTGGACTTTTGTCATCTGGGGCGCGGCCCATGGTGCTGCGCTGGCCCTGAACCATGGCTGGCACGCCGTACGCCGGTCGCTTGGGCAGGATCTGGAGGCCAGTACCCGGCTGGGCCGGCTATTGTCAGTAACCCTGACTTTTGTGTTTGTAACCGTGACCTTCGTGGTTTTTCGGGCTGAGACCTTTGGCGGCGCACTGCAGATTATCCAGGCGATGTTCGGTGGCAACGGCGTCGCGATGGGAGAGTATGCTCCCAACCTGCTGGCCAGTTGGAGTCGTGGGTTCAGGGATATAGCGGTATTAATGCTGATTGCCGGGCTGGCGCCCAATACCCAGCAGATCATGCGTGACTTCAACCCGGCCTTCAATACGTACCGGGGAACCATGGGCGGCCAACCCCCGGGCTGGCCGGCATTCGCGATAACAAGGGTCTGGGCCTTTGTTGTTGGCTTGCTGTTTGTTTACGCAATCGGTTCGCTGACCCGGATCAGTGAATTCCTGTATTTTCAGTTTTGACATGAACTCGAATCAACCCAACATTAAGGATCCGGCCGCCAGGAGTTTTCTGCGGGTCATGGCAAGTGTAGCCATCGTCATTGGCCTGGTATCCCTGGCCGCTAATTACCTGGTTGACCGTTACTATGTGTTCCATCCGCAAGACGGTATTTTCGAGGAAATCCTTGAACCCAATACGCGGGTGTTGAAAGCGGCCTACCTGGATGAAAATTGTGCCAATTTCGATGCCATCATTTTCGGTTCCTCGCGGGCGTCCGTATATCCAACCCGGGAATTCAACCGGGTGTTCGGTTCCAGGGCCTACAACTACGGAGTCCCCAGCGGCAGTCTGCCGGGAATCCTGGCGCGGTTGGAGTGGCTGGAGGGACGGGGTTGCATGCCGGAAA
>RCNC010000615.1_pt1 | contig 23038 bp, 22 predicted proteins | sample 2041301 | NCBI WGS metagenome assembly RCNC01 (sample SAMN09708231, study PRJNA481090) | Marine sediment metagenome, whole genome shotgun sequencing project. | biome: marine sediment; feature: ocean; material: sediment; isolation source: Sewage treatment plant 13A marine sediment (STP13A) ...
TTTTTGCCCGCGGTTAATACGATATGAGCGGCCGCTGCACCGCAGCGATAGAATTCGTTGTGGATATCGCCATCCACCACCGAAAACTTCAGAACCTCACACTTATCCACCGGCATCAGCTCTTGCGCGTTACCCGGCGAGGTGAAAACGAGTGCTGAGAAAACAAGGACTTGCGACAAGAATAACGATGTCCTCGGTCGTCTAATCAGAGATGGCCCGAGAAAATCGTACAGGCAAAAATGAATCATTTCATGTTCCTCAAACGTTTTATTAGCCCAAATAGGACGAACACCATATTGCCAGATTCCTGCGAATATTGAATATTACTTTTGGTCAGCAATTGGGCTAATTCCGATGCCCGTGTGAAAAGAATGTGTGAAATGTAACACCCGTCGCAACCCCTATTCGGAACTGCTGGTTGCAGAAGAGATGTTGCTTTATTCTGAGCTATGATTAGTAGCGAAAATTGAAATCAAAACAAATGAAAAACCTGCTTTGTGTAGTTGTATTAGTATTTTTGACGCTCCTTGTTACAGCCTGTTCAAACCAGGCTGAAGAAACGGCTGTGGATAAGGAAAGTCAAATAGAAAGCCTCGTCCACAAAATGTCTCTTGAGGAAAAGATTGACATGCTCGGAGGTTTTAATCGTTTTAGTATTCGTCCAAACGATCGATTAGGTATTCCCGAGATAAAAATGACCGATGGCCCCCTCGGGGTTAGAAGTATTAATGGGGAAGCAACTGCCTTTCCAGCATCTATTGCCTTAGCAGCAAGTTGGGATAAGGCATTGGTCGAAAAAGTCGGGGCATCTATCGGGCAAGAAGCCAAGGCGAAGGGAAAGCATATTTTACTCGCGCCGGGAATGAATATCTATCGAGCACCTATGAACGGAAGAAACTTCGAGTACCTTGGTGAAGACCCTTACCTGTCCGGAGAAATGGCCGTTTCGTACATCAATGGTGTTCAAAAAGAAGGGGTTATTGCTACAGCAAAACATCTGGTTGCCAATAACCAGGAATACGACCGGCACCACACCAGTTCTGATATGGATGAACGTACGCTGAGAGAGATCTACTTGCCGGCATTTAAAGCCAGTGTTCAAAAGGGGAATGTGGGTATTGTAATGACCGCTTACAACCCGGTAAACGGTGTTCAGGCATCTAACAATAAATATTTGATTAACGATATTCTAAAAGCAGAATGGGGCTTTGATGGTTTTGTGGTGTCGGACTGGGCCTCAACCTATGACGGGGTTGCTGCTGCAAATGCCGGGCTTGACCTCGAAATGCCTGATGCGAAATTCATGAACAGAGATACTTTGTTACCGGCCATTGAAAATGGAAAATTAAAAGAAGAAGCGATTGATGACAAAGTCAGGAGAATACTAAGGGTTTATGAACGCTTTGGCTTTTTGGATGGCGATGCCGACTCAGGCATGGGAGAACTCCACTGGGAAGCAAACAAACAAACTGCGTTGGACGCAACAAGAGGCAGTATTGTAATGCTCAAAAACGCGAATAGAATATTGCCACTTGAAAATATTAGGTCTATTGCAGTCCTCGGGCCCAACGGTCACCCGGCAGTGTATAGAGGAGGCGGTAGTTCGGAAGTAAAACCCAAAAGCACTGTTTCAGTATTTGAAGGCTTAAGCGTATTGGCCAAAGGAGTCAAGGTCGATTTCGAATCTGGCCCGGTAATCAAACTCACAGAAGGCATCTCAAAACAATCTGAATTTTATACCTATGACAACGGTAAAAAAGTCCAGGGATTAAGCGGAGAATATTTTAGCAATATGAACCTGGAAGGTGACCCCTATTTCACAAAAATCGATCCCAATATTTTCTTTCATTGGGTGCACCCGATTCATGAAGGATTTCCAACGGACTTCTTTTCTGTTAGATGGACCGGCAAAATCAAAGTAACAGAGTCTGGTCAATACAAATTTATGGTAAGTGGAGATGACGGTTTTAGATTGTTTATTGATGATCAACTGCTTATCGATCAATGGCGGGATCAGGCAGAAACCCAAAAGTCTGCAGTCAAAGAGATCAAGGCGGGCAAGGAATATGCTATTAGGGTGGAGTTCTACGATAAACAGGGAGGTGCTGCCGCCACGTTAGGATACTATAAATTAGATAGTTCCTTAAAAGCCGAAGAATTGGCAAAGAATTCAGATGTGGCAATTATTTGTGTTGGGTTTAATGAACTTTTAGAAGCTGAAGCCTCCGACCGTACTTTTGAGATGAATAAAGAACTCGTTGCTTTCATCAAAAGAATTGCTTCTATAAATCCGAAAACAATAGTCGTATTGTTTGGTGGTGGCAATATGAAAATGACTGATTTTATTGGTGACATTGATGGTTTGTTGCATGTTTGGTATCCCGGACAAGAAGGAGGCAAAGCCATAGCCGAAATATTGCTCGGACAAATAAATCCATCAGGAAAATTGCCGGTATCCTTTGAGAAAGAATGGAGGGATAACGCCACATTTAGCAGCTATTATGATGAAGATGGTGATAAACACGTTTCTTACAAAGAAGGGATTTTCCTTGGATATCGTCATTTTGATCAAAACCCTGTTGAACCGCTTTTCCCGTTTGGGTACGGACTTTCCTACACTACATTTACATTTGATAATTTGATTGTAGAAAAAATTAGGAAAGAAAAAGCAATTAAAATTCAGGTTTCTGTAGAAGTAAGCAATTCAGGGAATATGGCAGGCGCAGAAGTAGTGCAAGTCTATGTAAGTGATCTCGAATCTTCTGTCGTTAGACCTGTTAAAGAATTAAAGGGTTTTGAAAAAATCTTTTTACAACCCGGAGAAAAGAAAAAGATAGTTATTCCCTTATCAGAAGATGCCTTTAAATTCTATGATACCAAGACTAAAAGCTGGGTTTTAGAAAACGGGGAGTTCGGAATTCTTGTTGGTAATTCTTCTGCCAATATCCTGCAAGAGGCTAATTTTGATTTTTAGCTAGCGACCGCTGAGAAAAGTTTTCACTATAACGAGGCAATATGAAGCGTAAATATTTTGATCGGCAAGTTGCAGCAGACATACTCCGACGGAATGATTTTGGTGGGTATACGGTACCAACACACGGATTGTATCCCTTTCAGTGGAGCTGGGATTCGGCAATTACTGCACTTGGATGGTTGCAGTTGGATGAGGCCCGTGCCTGGCAAGAAGTTGAAACCATGTTCACGGGCCAATGGAGCAATGGCATGGTCCCGCATATCCTGTTTCACGGCGATACGGAGTCGTATTTCCCAGGACCCGATGTCTGGGGAACCAGGCAGAAGATTCCTTCAAGCGCGATTTCTCAACCACCAATATGGGCAACGGCTGTACGCCTCTTGTTTGAGAATACGAAAGACCGCGCACTTGCGAACGAAAAACTCGCGAGCGTGTTGCCAAACCTGCTTAAGTACCATCGTTGGTGGTATAGAGAGCGCGATCCGAAAAATACCGGGCTCGTTTGCAGCTACCATCCGTGGGAATCAGGTATGGACAATAGTCCTGCATGGGACGCACCGCTCGCCAATGTGCCATTGATCGATTGGTCGTATGAGCGTAGAGATCTCAACGAGGTTGAGTCTGATCAGCGCCCGAAAAAGGATGAGTACGATCGCTATCTATATCTTGTCGACTTTTTCAAGGAATGTGAGTTTGATAGTGACTACCTGTATGAGAATTGCCCGTACAAGGTTCTTGATATCGGAATCATTTCGATCTTACATCGCGCTTCAATAGATCTCTTGAGTTTATGCGCATCAAGCTCAAGTGTTGGTGAAACCTCTGATTTGGAATCCAATCTTAATGAAACCGAGAAAGCAATCAGTAGTCTCTGGTGGCCGGAAAAGGGTTGTTTCGCCAATTATGATCTACTTGCGGACACCAGGTTGGACGAAGTTACCAGTGCTACGGTATTGCCGCTGTTTGCAAACCTTGCAAATGCCGAACAGGTGACCGCAATGGGCGACTTGTTACGTACCTGGATTGATAAGACAGGCTTTGCTCTATCGTCGACGCACCCGGAAAGCGAAAGCTACGAACGGAAACGTTACTGGCGCGGGCCGGTCTGGCTACACATAAACTGGATGATTGCAGAAGGATTGGTTGCGAACAATCTGCAGGAGATTGCAGAGAACCTAAAAGACTCATCACGACGCTGTGTGCAAGACGCTGGATTCTGGGAGTATTTTGACAGCGAGAATGGAACCGGCTGCGGTGGCAAGAATTTCTCATGGACTGCTGCAGTAGGCTTGCACTGGCTGGATGATTCCAATGACACTGGTTAGGCGCAACACCTGCTAACGCTTTGTCAGCAGCTCATATTGCCAAATCATAAGCCATTCAACGCGCTGCGAACGCTAGCAATACCTGACACTTGACGTGCGTCGATACCAGAGCGGCGTGCAGATACAACGTTGGCCTCTGTATCGTCAAAGAACAATATCTCAGAGGGATCGCAACCAAGTCTGGACAGGACGAATTCGAATACTGCTACGTTTGGCTTGAGGTGCCCAATTTCGTAGGACAAAAACAGGTCAGAGAACCGGGAGAAAATCTGGGTTCTGGCCAGTACAGATAACCAGTGCACCTCGTTCGTATTGGACAGTAGTGCCAACCTGTGACTCCCTGACAGAGAGTGAAGGAGATCTTCGATGCCGGGAAATGGCAGCAGCTGCCACTGCTGAAGACGCCTTGCAAATTCACTTGGGTCTGACACACCGACCATCGGACCGAATGCTTCGTAAAACTGGCACGAAGTTAATCGTCCAGTTTCATAGTCATGGACAATCGGTGAACCGAGCCATGCATCCCAAAACTCGTCATCGGTGAGCTCCAACTTCATCGCGTCAGCTGGATTACCGAGGTCAAAAAGGACACCGCCCAAGTCGAATAGCAGCACTGGCTTTTCAACCAATCCTCTTGTACTCACTCAGCTTTCACCTCGGATGCCCCTTTCTTCCACACCAATGCCGCCAGAACAAGCGAGATAATTGCGGAGCCAATCCAGACGTAGCCGGCCAGCTCAAAATCGTACACAGTTTGACCCTCGACCACTGTCTTGCCACTCTCGATCAGTTTGCCGCTTATGATGTCTTGGAAGGCGGCACCAAGATAGCTAGCCACACCAATTATTCCAAGCGCTGTACCGGCGGCTTCCCTGGACGCGATGTCCACAGCCATCAACCCACCCAGATAGACTAAGAGCACGCCAAGAGCCAACCCGAAAAGTACCATGCTCAGTGTGTCTATCAACGGATCCGCCGGCCCAAGTACGAACAGCCCGGTGGCAATCGCGTACAAAATGCCAAAGATCAGCGCCGGCGCATTGCGTTTGCCTCTGAAGAATTTGTCCGAGACAACACCGGACAATATCGTGCCGAAGATCCCCGCTATAGCGTTCGCGGAGATAATAGAACTTGCCTCAATTGTCGTGTAACCCTTTTCCGCTTCCAGAAAGAAAATTCCCCAACTATTGATGGCATAACGAGTGACATAGAAAAAGGCACTGGCCATTGCAAGTGTCCAAACGGCAGGATTCTTGAACACTGCCATTTGTCGCTGCGTGACGTCCTTGCGGCTTACGCTTCCGATTGGCGCATGATCTCGAATCTGAAGCCCGTACGCGGCCGGCCGTTCGTGAAGGAACCGCCAGACAATGACGGACATGATCAGACAGGCGATTCCGGCTGCGCGAAAGCCCCAGGCCCAACCGAAACTACTGACAACAACCGCTGTGCCTATGAATGTAATCGCTTCGCCGATATTGTGGCTGCTGCTCCAGAAACCATAGAACGTGCCGCGCTCCTTGTTTTCATACCAACTCGCCAAGGACACAACGCTGGAGGCAGCACCAAAAGATTGAAACCACCCGTTGAGTCCCCACAGCATGAGGAATGCCCAAAACGCCGTTGTATATCCCAGCGTCAGGTTGATCAAAGCTGAAACCGCCAAACCGGTTGTCATGAATGCCCGGACATTTACACGGTCAGCAAGAACGCCATTGAGGAGCTTCCCGAATGCGTAGGCAAAAAAGAGGGCCGACCCAATTACTCCGAGCTCGGCGGCATCGAAAATGCCAGCGTCTGCCATCGGCTTCTTGGCGACACTGAAGCTCAGTCGGCAAATGTAATAGAAGCCGTAGCCGAAAGTGACTGACAGGAAAACGCTCCACTTGCGGCGCTTCAGTTCCCGTGCCACATCGGCATCGTCCATATCGCGTGGTGTTTCGGCCGGACTTCGCTGATAGAGGCCCAGGACTGTTTCAATCATGACTAGCGATAGTCTTGATCTTCGAGGTATTTAATGAGGGCAGCCGGACGATCCGTCTGAATCATATTCACTCCAAGGCGAACCAGGTATCCCCAGTGACTATCCGGATCCAGAACGCTTATGTCATCGCTATGTCCGGGGCTAAGGTCTTCCCACATCGTATTCACCCAACACCGAGACCCTTGCGACGCAGCGGATTGACAGGCCGCCTTGAGCTGCGCTTCGTCCCCATAGATCACTTCGAACGCCACCTCTTCAATAGATTGAAAGCTCGAGACTTGCTTAGCCAATGGCCCGTTTTTCTGCTTAATGATCGGCATAAAATACGTGTTGCCGAAAAAGGACGTAGAGTCGAGATCAACGTCTCCCGGGTCCGTCATTGTCATCTTGATAAGTACTTCGTTGGCCATTCCCAAGCCTTTCGCAGTCGCGTAAGCGTCGTCCCGAACATCGTCTTTTACATCGAGATTGATCAGGATCTTCCCTCGCGCTGCAATGAGCGCCTGCTCCAGCGTTGGAATTCGATGTTCAGTCAGATCGGCATCATCTCCGCCCAAGCCTCCCCGGAGATTCAAGGATGTCACTTCGGCGAGGTCTAGCTCACTGACAGAACCTGAGCCGTTTGTCGTGCGGTCAACGGTGTCGTCGTGAACCACCACCAGATGCCCGTCTCTCGTGCGTCTCACGTCGATCTCCACCATGTCGGCTTGCATGTCCACACAGGCATCGATCGCGGCTATCGAGTTCTCTGGTGCTTTCCGCCAACAAGCTCGATGCGCAATGACCATTACGCCTTCGCGGTGCGAGATCAACTTGTCTTCAAGACTGACAAATGATCTATCGCCCGCGGAATCCACGTCACCTGTTCCGGACCAGCATCCTGTGATCGCGAACAAAATGAAACAAGCAGCGACGATCGATACCAGCTTCTTGTTGTAAGCACGACTATTCACAAGCAAATCACCCCTTCTGGCTTTTGTTCGGCAGGTCGACCGACTATGGAATCCGCCAGTCGATACTCTGCTCGTTTGACGTGGTCCAGTGCGAGACTCTTGGCCGTCCTAAGCATGTACGACTGTGGTGACCGTAGTTCGCTCGCTTGTGACGCCCTGCACGCCCGAACGTAGGTTTCTTGGACAATATCCTCCACCTCACCCGGCGGAACGATATTTGTCACCGCGCGGGCAAGGCGACCCCGTATTGAAAGGTACAAGTCGCTTGGTTGATTGTCCACAGACTTCCCACGCACAACGCCATTTGGCACCCAAATACTCTGACTCATATAGTACTAGACGAATCAACGTCGAAAATCTCTTTCCTCAAGTTCATCTAATTCGTCGATTAAGCCTAAGACCCCGGGATCGTGGCGGTTGGACGCTCAACCCTTTGTTTTATAGAATAAACTCGTAGAGGCCTGACGGACAGCAGCGCAGTCTAGGGCCTTTCAAAGGCTATACCGGCCGGGCAGGATGGGCGTGTACCTATCGTGTTTGCCACCACTCAATGGTAGCGACAAATTAACTTCGTTGGATAAAAGGAATTCGGGTATTCATCATCAGGCTACTACCACTCCCCATTCGTTGAGCGCACTTGTCCTGAGATTTCGGTAATGCTCAGCTCCAACGAGATGTCTCCCGAGATTACAAAAATTGAAAACAGCGCCATCTCTGCGAGCCTGTAGATAGACATCAACCACTTCCCCATCCTGATCCACAGCACGCCACAGATATTGCTGCTTGCCATTGATTTTCACGAAGACCTCATCGAGGTAGAACGTATCGCCATAACCACGGTGTCGCCGTCTTAGACGGCGAGCGTATCGAACACCGAACTTAATACACCAGACGGTAGCTTAGGTTGAATCGATGGTAGAGCCAGACTACGTAACTGATTATTTCGGGTCGGAACCGGTGACGCTTGTAGGTATTCATCACCCGATCATCAATCAGCGGCGGTTAAGTTGTCAGTACCCTGCGGAGGCCTGCGGCGTCCAAACCGGCTATGGCCGGTTTGTCGCTCCTCGGATGATCAAAATACCCTGACGTTATCGTGGTAGCGGCTTGTCCTCAAAACTCTGAATATTACTTCGGACCCACGCCGCTAATTCATCTTTCGATATTGAACCGTCAGCAACTCCCAAGATTGTCAGTACATTTTCCGAAGCCGAAGACGTTAGTTCGTAGCCATTCAACATCAAGAACAAATCCGCTACCACCAATGCGGTGCGTTTATTGCCGTCAGCAAAACCATGATTCTTTGCTATGCCAAATGTATACGCAGCTGCAAGCTGCGCAACATCATTACAGTCTTCATAGTTCGCAAGGTCGCGCGGGCGTGCTAGCGCTGATTGCACCGCGTTCAAATCGCGGATACCTGCCAATCCACTGTGTTCGGAGAGCTGCTCCTCATGAATGGACAACACAATTTCGTCCATAACCCACACGGTGTCCGTCATTTTGAGAGTTCATGCAGTGCTGCTCGATGCTTCGCCTGGACTTTACGGGCCAATTCCATTTGGCGACTAAATTCTGGATCGTACGGGCTGATTCGATAGCCGTCAGGTGTTTCGGTCAGATACACCGCATCACCCTCTTCGACGCCCATTTTCAGGCGAACCTGCTTGGGCACAATCATAGCGACGGAATTACCGACTTTTCGCAACTTAATTTCCATGATTTATCACCATAGTTATAACATACGTTATTACGTACTATATATTTGTTATAACGTTTTGGCAACGGGCGCGAGCGACCTGGTTTACGGTCTGACCAAACCAATCGTGCCGGACACATGTTTGTCATCGAGAAACACGAACGCGAGTGCGGTTCTTGCGGTCGGGTGCACCGCTGCAATAGAGGTGTCCACACCGTAGAGCTTCAGCGCGTCCAATAAAAGTGCCCGAAAGGATCATCGCCAACTTGCTTGGCGACTGCGACCGCGGCGTTCGCAGGTGCGCCGCCTGGAAACTGGGTAAATGAATTGAGGGACATTTCACCCTCGCGCAGTTGCCCGGTGTTGAGAAAGTCAATTACCGCCTCGCCAAAACAAACGACTCGTTTCACCGGTACTCCCTGGTATTCCTTCTTAGACCCGCTACCGCATTCGGCCTGTCACTTGGCCAACATGACATACTTCAAAATTTCGACAACCTGCTCGGGCGTCTTCGCCCATGCCATCGCCGGCGCATCAACCTCTTTAAGAGGATGAATAATGTCCTCATCATGAAGCGTGATGTAAGGTTTCCCCAAAGCCGCGCAGTAGCCGGCATCAAATGCGGCGTTCCACTGCTTGAATTTCTCTCCAAACCGTATTACTGCGATATCACATTTTTCAATATGGGACTTGGTTCGAATCGAGTTAACTTTCGACGACTTGTGATCCCGCCAAAACGCATCCTTTTCTTTGCCGAGCAGGTCGCCCGCTCCATCACTGGCATCATGATCGGTAACGGCCGAAGTGAAAACGACCGGGAGATTCTGTACCGACGCGCCCTCGATCAGCTGCTGTCGCCAATCTGAATGTATTTCGCCGGATAGGTAAACTGTCCAAGACATATTTGATTCCTAAGCTGTAGCCACAGCGTCATTCATCACGCTGACGTTCCGCCCGAACTTCTGCTGTAATTTCTCTCGCCATGGATACTCGGCGAAACCGTCTTGGTTCCCCCAAAGTCGACTGCAATTGATACCAGGTCTGCGTCGCTAGTATTGCTTGTCTGCGACTGCATCCGCGGCTCCCTGGATTCGCTCCGCATGCACATCGCTTAATCGACAAATGGTTTCAAATAGCAATTCGACAAAGAAAAGTTGACCACACTTGGACAGGAGAGAACCGCTGGACAATGGCGTTTCGGAGCCGATAGCAACGACTTGCCGATCGCAGGCCACGCCGAGTGGACTTTTGGATCGGTTGGTAAATGCAATTGTTGGCAAAGAATGCTCTCGTGCAAGCTTCGCTAATTCAATGGATTCTCGAATAGAACCGGAACTAGAGAACAAGATTAAGACGTCTTCGGAACCGCTGTTGGTAACAGCCATTCGCGTCATATGAGAGTCGGCAGTAATAAAGTTGTCGATACCCAATCGAGTGAGCTTGTAAGACAAGAATTCAGCAGGCATGTGTGACGCGCCAATGCCGTGCAAAAGGATACGTTTCGCGCGGATCAGGTCCATGGCGATCGCGTCTATTTCCTCATCGCGAACCAAACCCGCTGTCATGCGAATTACCTCGCACAACTCCGCTCCCAACCGTCCGGCGTTGCTGGTGCTCTCTTCCTCCGAATTACTATGTACGCCAGCTCGTTGACCGACAGCCAACTCCATTGCGAGTGCGAGTTTGAAGCTAGCGAAGCTACTGAAATCCAATTCATTACAAAAACGCATGACGCTGGCGATGCTGGCATCAGCGCCATCGGCAACCTCATTGATCGACATTAAGGTAATCTGCGCCGGGTTTTCCTGGACAAACTTCCCAATGCGAGCGAGTACCTTTGTCATGCTTGGCAGACGTAACTTCAACAGAGCCAACACGCTTTTTTTCTTGTTAGTCATAACTCCGCATTCAACTCCCGGAATTTTATATGCCGTTGGATGCCAACAGCATTTTCTCGTATCGAGTAGTGTCCGCGATAATCGATTCGAACGGTTTTCGCGGGCCGCCTACATCATATCCCAATACCTTCAGTCCAAGCTTGAGTCCGGGGATGACTCCGGGCGAAATGTTCAGTAGCTCGTAGATAACGTCGTTAGCAATCGCTTGCGATTCTCTGGCCGCGTCCAGGTCACCCGCTTTGACCGCTTCGTAGATTTTCAGATACAGGCGCGGCATTAAATTGTAGGTGCTTCCGATGCCACCCGCCATTCCCATGGCAAGACCACCTGTAAGCATTTCATCGGGCCCATTGAAAATCAATGCAGTTGGCACCTCTCGCATCAGGCGCTCAGCGCTAAAGAAGTTCGGGTCCGTATGTTTCGATCCGATAACATTCGGGATATTCAACATCTTGACCTGAGCGGCGGTAGACATGGTGCGTCCGGTCGTTCCAGGTACATTGTAAAGAAGCACCGGCAGGTCGCTAGCCTCCGCAAGGTCTCGATAATAGCCAATGACCTCTGACTCGGTGTAATTGAAATAGAACGGCGGCGTCGATGAAACGACGTCGTAGTCATTAGCCGCCGCGAAGTCGGCCAATGCGTGTGCGTCGCGAGACGACAAGGCCCCAACTTGCGCAATTAACGTCGCACGACCATTCACCACATCGGCGACAAAGCGCATGTAATCGCATCGTTCTGCGACTGACTGCAAGAAGCCTTCTCCAGAGCTTCCACCGACATAGAATCCGTGGATTCCTACTTCGATATGTTTCTCTATCAATGCTCGGGCTTTCTCTGATGCTAACTCACCATTCTCATCGAATGGAGTCACGAGGGGCACCATGATTCCTGAAATTTCGTTGTTAGCCTTCATTATTTCATGCTCTTTCAAATTCAAATTTGCGCCGATTTTCGTGCGATTGTCTCTGCGCGTTTCTATTCAACTCTGCCCGGCAACTGATCCCATTGGACTACCAGGGACTCCGCTGCCAAGCGTCCGTACTCTTTTGCCAATTCTCGCACCAGCTCAGGGTGCACATCTGCCAAATCGTTCTGCTCACCGCGATCGGTGCTCATATCATACAATTCCCATCGGGAATTCTTTGCATAGGAATAGAAGTACTTCCAGGTGCCGGGAAACTCTGAAACGAGTTTCCAATTCCCACGTCGAATCGCCCGATTGCCTTCATGCTCCCAGATAACACTTCGGTCTGGCATTGCACGACCATCAAGCACCGGCTGCAAACTGCGTCCTGGCAGTTCGTGCTCGTGACGACCATTGCCAACATCCGAATACTCAACGCCAGCGGCTTCGAGGAAAGTCGGCATCAGGTCGATAATATGGCCCATCTCCTGAGTCACGGAACCGCCATTTGTTAACATCGACGGCCATCGCACGATCATCGGGGTCGAAATGCCGCCCTCATGAACCCAGGATTTGTGACGACGAAATGGCGTATTTGACACACTTGCCCAACGAATACCGTAGCTCCCGTAGGTGTTCTCGGGCCCGGGAGCAAGACCTGGAATATCACCTGCAACGACGGCTTCCCCATCGCGGGTTTGCTTGGGAATGACTGAACTCACCCAGGGTTTTTCCATTCGTTCTATGGTGTTATTCAGATGCCCTTCTGGTGAGCCACCATTATCGGAGAGAAAGACCACCAAAGTATTGTCTTCGATATCGGCGGCTTCCAATGCCCGCAGGATTTCGCCAATGCCCTGATCCATCTCATCAACCATTGCCGCAAAAGCCTGCATTCTATTCGCCTGCCACTCCTGGTGTGTCTCATCCTTCCAGGGAATGCTCGCCTCGTCTGCAGTGATCACTTCGACATTTGTTAGCCCGAGCTCATTAAGCTTGAGTCGTCGCTGCTCCCGAAGAACATCCCAGCCGACGTCGTAAACACCGTCGTATTTTTCGATGGTCTCGGCACGCGCATGCAGAGGATAATGAGGCGCCGTATAAGCAACGTACAGAAAAAACGGATCGTCAGATTTCGCGGCATCATCAATGAATCCCACGGCATCGTCAGAAATCTCATCCGTATAGAAAAACCCTTCGTCAGCTTTGATGAAATCATTGTCCTTCATTAGCCCGGCCGGCGAGTAGAAGCTGCCGTGTCCTGGCAAAGTCCCAAAGAACGACTGAAAACCACGTTGGCGCGGCCAGCTGGACGAATCGGAATTGGGCCCGGGTTTCGGTGTCAGGTGCCATTTCCCAGACATGTGCGTTCGATAACCACCGGCGGACAATACTTCAGCGATCGTGGCGGTTTGATTGTTGAGTATGCCCTTGTACCCCGGCTCCCCTGCATCGTAGTTCATGTGTCCAAGGCCGGCCCGGTGCGGATAATGTCCGGTTAGCAAAGATGCACGTGTCGGTACGCAGCGCGCCGCATTATAAAACTGTGCGAAACGTATGCCGTCCGCTGCGAGTGAGTCCAGGTTCGGAGTATCAATTTCGCCTCCGTATGAGGCGATGTCGCTGTAGCCAAGATCATCGGCAAGAATAAGTATGATGTTAGGACGGGGGGTGGCCTCCGGCTGCGAGCTTGAAATTCCCTCCGCACAACCCTGCACATGCAACAGCGTCGGTAGCATCAACAAAAAAGTGCAAAGTTTCTGCCGCATCATTGACCCGAATCGGAAGATCCGGCATCCCGGCGCGTGTCATCCACCCACGACTGAAGTTTTGACTTCATATCTTCTACACGGACAGCATTGTTTTCGGCGATGTCCCGTGACTCGGAGGGGTCATCGAGCAAATCATAGAGTTGCCAGGATACTCCGCCGTCTCCGCTGAACAACTTGTACCTGTCTTCAGACAGCGCGAACTGCAACTGGCTGCGATCCGCTGAGTATTTGACGCCACGAATCGGCGATTGAAAGGCGATTGGTACATTTCGTTGATCACTTTCACCGTTTAGCAACGGCAAAACGTTAATCCCATCGAGCTGCGGTTGAACTGCGGGTAGCGGTAGTCCTGCAGCCGCCAACACCGTCGGATAAATATCACTGGTTGATACTGGCGCCGCGGTAACGCGACCTCCGCCAAGACCATTCGGCCACTCCACAATAGCCGGGACACGCACACCGCCTTCCGTCAACTCCGCTTTCTTGCCCTTAAAAGGCCCGGCAGAATTAATATTATGGATGTAGGACGGTCCGTTGTCAGAGTTGAACCAGACCAGCGTGTTATCAGCAATGCCCAGCTCCCTCAATTGGCTGCGCAGTCTTCCGATTTCCCGGTCCATCGCCGTAATCGACCCATACCAATGCTGGGCCTCGATTGCTTGGTCTGGATATAACGCACGATCATCGTTGCCGGCGACCACCGGTGTGTGAGCAGTATGAAACCAGATAACCGCCAGGAACGGTTTGCGATCTTCTGCATGTGACCCTATGAAATCCAGGGCCCGATCCATGATGATTCTGGACGAATCGCCTGCCAACCACGAGTCCTCTATCTCGCCCGGCCCAACCCAGAAGTGGTCACGCCAGCGAAATCCGCCGGTCAGCTGATTCTCGTCCACAGCTTCCGACTGCAAGAATCGATAATCCTCCGAGCCGTAGTCTCCGCCGACATGGTAGTAGGGGTTGTACGTTGGCATCATGGACTCTGTTGAGAAAGCTACGTCGAAGCCGTGTTCCCACGGCGGCGCGTAGTGGTCCGGATTCGCGGTGTCGCCGGGAAAGTAACTTTGATTGACGGTGCGACTCAATTCACCGACATGCCACTTGCCGAAGTGGCCGGTGCCATAACCGTTCTCTCCAAGTACCTCGGCAATCGTCTGCTCGTCCAACGGTAAATGTCCCTCGCCGGCCCACTCGATACCGTATCGGAATGGATGACGACCGGTCAGCACACTCGCACGGGTTGGAGAACAAACGGGTGACGCTGCGTAAAACCTGTCGAGTCGGACACCCGCTGCCGCCATCGCGTCGAGGTGTGGCGTCTTTAGTATCTCGTTACCGTTATAGCCGACGTCGCCCCAACCCTGATCGTCGGACATCAACAATATGATATTGGGAGCATTATTTCCCCTGGAGTTGCCACTTTCGACATCGCTCTGGCAGCTCGTGAGAAGAACTAGAAATACGAAGGCTAGCGAGATTGTTCTGGCTACGATTAGCATTTTGACTACCCGAGTTCATTGGTCAAGAAAAAAACATGGCTTCTCACCGAAGTGAGAAGCCATGCCGATTGGTCAAGAACGGGGGAGTCTGACCAATTAGAACGTTGCAGAAACACCCGCGTACCACTGGCTACCCACGGTATCAAAAGCGGTTCCGTTGGTGCTATTACCGTTCTGATGATATTTGTGGCTAGATCCCATACTCGGTGGAGATTCGTCAAACATGTTATTCAGGCCAACATACACATTGACCGACTCAGTCACGTTATAGCTGCCGCGCAGATCCACATAGATGACAGAATCAATGTTATTCAGATTGTCGTTAAGGATCGAGTTGTCATTGCGATCAACCGTCTCGTCTCTGAACCTGACCTGGCTGAAGACACTGAAGTCGCCAACATTGTAGTCAAAGTTCAGACTGAAGCGTGTATCCGGGAACAGTACTTCGCCACTCAGCTCCTGTTTGTCGCCAGCACTACCGGTAACACTGTAGTCGCTGAGGAAATTGGCTGCGAATGAGATCAGTAAATCACCGCCACCGAGGTCGTCGAAGTGATATGACGCTTCCAGATCGAAGCCGCTTGTTTCGAGTATGTCTTCGTTGTTGGCTGTAGCAAACACATCGAGAACTGGACCAGTATTAGGGCTCCTGAATATTTGGCCGCCGCAAGTCGGATCGAACGATCCCGGCGCGACATCGTGACAACGATTCATTACGGTCGTTCCGCCCGGTATCGTGATGGCGTCTTCGATCTTGATATCGTAGTAATCAAGAGCAATTGACAGCCCATCCGCAAAATCGGGCGTGAAAATTACGCCGAACGTAAATGAATCCGCTTCTTCCTCTTGGACGGTTGGCGAGCCCGAACCAAATGTAGTCGTGTTCTGGGATTCGACCTGAGTCAACGTAAACGCCCCATCATTAGTGATTCGGTTCATGATGGCAGGAATCGATCGGCAGTTTTCTGCGATTTGACCTGTGGTTGTAGCATCCACACCGTTACATGGATCAAATGCAATCAATGGACTCGCGACTGCTCCGCCGAACAAATCAGCAATATTGGGTGCCCGAACCGCTGTGGATGTTGCCGCCCTTAGACGAACTGAATCGGAAATCGGCGCATCCAGGCCCACTTTCCATGTGAAGGCGCTGCCAGAGGACGAGTAATCACCGGCGCGAACGGCAACGTCCAGAATCAACTTATCCATTAGGGGAAGCTGTAGCTCACCAAAGACATCGAGAACATTGAAACTGCCTTTGGTGGGCTTAAGGAAGAGGCCGCGAGTTATGCCGCTCTGGCGCAATCCATCCGGAGTCTCTTCACCTCTTTCTTCCCGAAATTCGAGACCAAATGCGAAGCTGGAATTGTCCTGATCACCAATACTGAATGGCAGGTCGCCAGATAGCACAGCGGCAACCACAGACTGCTCAACCTGTCCGGTTAAGCTAACGGCGGCCGCCAGATATTCAGCGGCGTCCGGCGAAATGCCGGTAATGCCAGCTTGGCCAGCGATACTGTCGATCGTACCGAACGGATTGAATGGAACACAACCCTGGATTCTGGCAATTTCATCAACGCACTGGAACCCACCGAAGCCGTCAGCTTCCATGTCGAGCGCGAATGCGGCTCGCTCAAGGTTGATGTCGCCAAAGTCCGTTTGAACTTGATCGGTAACGCCGTAGGTACCGTAAACGTCGAGGTACATGCCATTGTCCAGCTCGTAATCAAATGCAGCGGCGACTCTGAAAGTCTGCCGGACATTGCCCGATCCACGACGTCCCAGCTCAACAGTACGCCGGAAGGTATTTCCGAAATCATCGAAATTGGTAACGCCAGCGTTCACAATCTGAGCGCCTGCAGAACTTCCGACCCAAAGCGGATGGGTTGTCAAATCCATTCCCGATGTACCACCCTTAAACAGCTTATAGACATCGCCGTATACGCTTAGCGGAATTGGTTCGAAAGTCGCGCGTGTTTCAGCACGCGTGTAGTTAATCTCAAACGTCGCCGTCGACCTCTCACTAACATCCAGCGTCAAACCGGCAGCGCCGAATCTACGTTCAACCGGTATTAACATCGATCGAAATTCGTTGAAATTCAGGCGGTCGGAGGTCGCAGGATCGTTACCGCCGTTGAACGGAGTGCCGTCGCCATTAAGGCTTAGGCCGCCAGCGATAAGTCTCGCGCCAGGGACGTGTGACGAACCTTGAAACGTCAGTGTATCGCGAAGGCCATCGCCGTCCGTATCGGATCCTGTGGTGCTCAACAAAGCAAAATCCCTATCACCTGAAAACAACCCGTCATCATCGGAGTAACCAACCGAAAACCAGACGTTGCCATCGGAGAAGTTGTGGCCAACCGTAAGGTCGACATCCTCTCTCTCTCGATCGCCTTCAGTCGCTTGTCCGAACTGAGCATTGATTTTCACGCCGTCGAAGTCGGTCTTCGTGATGATATTGACAACGCCAGCAACCGCATCAGAACCATAGGCCGCTGATTGGGCGCCAGTCAGAACGTCGATGCGCTCGATCATTGTAGTGGGCAGCGTATTCAAATCAACGCCATACCCGGCACCCGCACCCATACCAGATACGTAACGGCGACCGTTGACGAGAACCAATGTTCGCGATGAACCGAGATTACGCAATGCAGTGGTACTGATACCGCTGGTCGATGCCTTGTTGACGTTTTCGCTCGACCCATCGTTCTGGGCAACGATCGACGGCACTCTTGCGAGCAGAGAACCAATATTCGTGGCACCAACGCCCTGGATAGCCGCAGAATCAATGACGGCAATCGGCGATGACGAAGTAAACGTATCCTTCCGAATATGTGAACCGGTCACGACAATCTCTTCGATCACGTCGTCTTGCGCATTTGATACTGCCGGAAACGACATCAGTGCGACTGATGATGCTACGGCAGCAAACGCGATTCTCTGAACTTTCGATCTAGCCACGATATTCATTTTAGCCCCCCTCGGGATCAACTAGGTGATATCACGGCCGGCTTGCTAGCTTGTGAACGACAGCTAATACACGTCGTGACATTTACAACAACTCAAGAATAAAAACTTTTACTATCCTTGTCAAGGAAAAAAGATTATATTATTATTCTTCGATAGTTAACCAATAAAAGCACATGACGGATAAGACTAAGCCGTTGTTTTATAGTCTTTTTCTAAAAATGTGCGATAAGTTTCCAAAGAGCGTTGAGGGAAGGTGGGCCGTGGACACGACAACCAAAATACTTAAAAAATTAAGAAACAAAGTTGTTGTTTCTTGCCAACCCGTCGCTGGCGGCCCAATGGACAATACTCAGATCATTATCAGTCTGGGCCTCGCAGCGCAGAGCGGCGGTGCGGCCGGTCTCCGAATCGAGGGTGTTGAATCGGTCCTGAGCCTCGCATCAGCCTGCTCCCTTCCTATCATTGGAATCGTCAAACGAGACCTCGAATCTTCGCCGGTCCGAATCACTCCGCTGCTTGAGGACGTTGACGCACTGGCAGAAGCGGGCGCGACCATCATCGCTTATGACGCAACTCAACGTGATCGACCGGTGTCCACTGAGGCGCTGGTACAACGCATTAAGGGACACGGCGTTCTGGCGATGGCCGATTGCGCACGAATCGACGATGGGAGGCAGGCGATCGCCGAAGGTGCCGACATATTGGGCACTACTCTATCCGGCTATGCGTATGAGGAAGTGTCGGAAAATTCCGCACCAGACATGGCCCTACTCGGTGAGTTCGCAAAACTCGGTACATTCGTTATCGCCGAGGGTCGACTAAAGACACCCAGAGACGCCGCCAACGCAATCAGGAACGGAGCGGACGCGGTCGTAGTCGGTTCGGCTATTACACGGGTCGAATACATTACAACGTGGTTTTCAGATGCAGTCGCAGAAGCATCAGCATCCCCTGCTCGTCTGGTTAAGCCTTAAAAGGACCCGAGAGAATGAGGCTGGAGGACTGCCACAATACGGCAGGTCTTCGCGAGCTTGCGAAGAAGCCTTTACCCGGCCCGATATTTCACTATATTGACGGCGCTGTCGACGTGGTGAGTAAATTACCGCCGGCCTCACCGTCGGCCGATTTATCCGCAGCGTAAATTATGCCTCGCCGGAGAATATTCAATGTCGAATGAAGAAACCGCGGCCAATATTGATGCGGTTAATCTATGTTTTAGTCCAAAGTCACTTCACGACTTCTGTCATGACCTCTTGGTTGCTCTGGGATGTCCTCCAGCGCACGCTGACATTGTCGTCGAATCCCTTGTCGCCGCAAATCTCAGGGCAGTGGATTCCCATGGCGTTCAAATGTTAGTCCCGTACATACAGCGGATAAAGGCAAAGGGCACGGATATACAGTCGGAGGGCCGCGTAGTTTCAGGGAGCGGCGGATGTCTACTCTACGACGGCCAGAACGGGTTCGGCCAGGTTATTGCCGATCGGTGTATAAAGCTTACAAAGAACATCGCGGACGAATCAGGAATATCAATCGTTGTTGCAAACCGCTCGAATCATTTCGGAGCAGCAGCATATTGGGTTGAGCAATTGGTTCAGTCGAACCTCATCGGAATTGTGATGAGCAATGCAAGCCCAGCGGTAGCGCCCTGGCAAAGCAGCAGCCCCAGACTCGGCACGAATCCAATTTCTGTTGGAGTACCAGGAACGGACTCGGGTCGTTGGTTGCTTGACATGGCAACTACAACCGTGGCGTTAGGCAAGGTTAGCCACGCTGCAAACTTGAACCAGGACAGTATTCCTCCCGAATGGGGATTCCTGGACTCAGATGGGCTCGCGACTACAAGCACACGCGCCGCCCTGCTTGGGTCTCCGACACCCATTGGAGGTTACAAAGGAACAGGCCTGGCTATGATGGTCGAGATGTTGTGCGCCGTACTCAGTGGCGACAACATGTCCCTGGAGGTTCCTGTTGACCCAATAGGCGACACGACGCTTGGCGTCAGCCACACGTTCATAGCGATAGATCCGGGTCGATTTATGCCATTGAATTTATTCAGGGAACGCGTTTCCCAGCTCGTCGAAATGGTGAAGTCTGCCGATCCAACTAATGAGATTGACGAGGTCCTTGTCGCCGGCGACATCGAATGGCGCAATGAAGTGACCAGAAATAAATCGGGAATTCCCATACCGGAACGTGTGTGGCATGAGCTATCGGTGATCGCTGAGGATTTAGGCGTGAATCGTCCCGAGCCCGGATAATTAATTTCGAGTCATACCGATATTCGAATCATTTTTTTGGAATGGTCACAGGCATTCCGGTGCGTGCGGAAATGATGCAGGCCTCACAAATTTCAACCGCAGCACGACCTTCTAACCCGCCAATGGTCGGCGGCCGTTCCTCCCGGATACAGTCAACGAAATCCTGAATGACAGCGTTATGATGAAACAATCTGACGGGGGACTTGAGGTCATGCCAGTAATCTGCTTTTTCCGTCTCAAAAATACGGTCCCATTGATCATCCTTGCCTAAATCAAGATACTCGTATAGATCACAGTCAATCGTCCCATCACGACCAGTTATCTCGAAACGAATGTCGCTATTGGGAAAACAAGGCGACGGCATCTCGGAGGAAATCCACATCTGCGCCATAATGGATCCCTCAAATTCGATTTGTGCCATTACTGACAGATCGTTGGGGCTGTCTATATCGCTATAGGTATTTCCTGTTGCGAATACCTTTGTCGCGTTACGTCCTGTCAACCAACGCAGGAAATCTACATTGTGCACCGCCATACCCATGAAGAACCCCCCACTACTTTTGTCCAGATACCATTTTCGATCCGCAAATAATTGCTTGGTAATCGTCAGTGGAAAGGCGGAAATGCTACGCAACATTTGAATCGGACCGATGCCCCCATCATCAATAAGCTGTTTAGTTCGTCGACTCACTTTTCGAAAACGGTTGCTTTGTATAACACCGAGAGAAACACCTGCTTTGTTACAATCGGCCATCATTGCGTCGCAGTCTTTAACTGTTGGCGCCATCGGCTTTTCCACCAGGACATGCTTCCCAGCGGCCGCCGCCTGCTCTGTCAATTCCCGCCGATTCTGGTCCGGTGTGGCAATAACGACAGCATGAACATCAGCACGCTCGAATAACTCCTGAGCGCTATCCTCCACATCCACATCATATTCTTTGGCCAGCCCTGCAGCTCTCCGCCCACCTGCAATTGCGATCAGACGAGATCCGTTTACATTTCGCGAAACACATTCGCAGTAGGTAAGACCCATATATCCGCTGCCAATGACTCCGATGCCTATCGTTTCTATTCGCATCCTGCTCATCCTTTGAAATCCGCGCTGAGTCCGTGTACATCATCGTGACCATGAATAGCTCGGACCGATCCCTACTTACTCACGTACAAATTCTGACCTGAAGAAGCAAGGCAGCTAACATGCCGATTTCGATCGATTCTTTCGCCTTTTCTTTAACGCCTCGTCCGCTTCCGGTGATCCGTCATGGAACGATCCGAACCACTTATCCAGCGGAATATTTCCATCGGCATAGTTCACTTCGAAAAATCGATGATGCAGATAGTGCGCGTAGTACGGCAGGCTAATGGACGCCTTGTCACTGAGAACAAGTCGATCGAATCCCGTGTGACCTTGTGCGGGCGACAAGCCTGCCATCAGACCGAGATTGAGCGCATGAATCGGATGCGATGGAACAATCCAGTAAATCAGAAACCCCGAAAAGTAGATCAGGTGCTCGACCGGGTGCATCGCTGTTCCCGACCAGGGCCCAGGGTTGGTATTTAGATGGTGTAAGCGATGCACTCGGCGGTATAGCGGCGGCCAGTGCAACAAGCGGTGGACGCAAAAGAAGTGAAGTTCATGCAGCAATGGCAACAAAAGCAACAGACCGATAAACGCGACAGGATTGTCGGCCCAATTCAGGCCGCCGATATATCCGTTGGCAAAGAGCCATAACGATACAACTTCCCACGCCGTCCAGATCGGCACGCCGCTCGCGAACGTCCAGAATATATTGTCCTTCGTCTGGTTGTTGAACAGAAAGGCAGGACTCTTTTCGAGCGGCCATCGGCGGTTGAATTTGAACTCGGTCCCTTGTGCCCGGCGAATATAGAACCAAAAGTGCCAGGTGCCGACGACAACAATCGTCAGCACAACGTTGCGAAGAAACACGAGTCCAATCCAATCAATCGAAAAAGTGCTCAGACGTTCAAGCGATGGCGTTAGGTAGGTCCAGACAAAGACTGCCAACAAAGCGTAAGTAATGCTCCACGGAAAAAGGTATTTTGGCATCCATTTCAGAAAGCCAATGAGTTGTGGCGGCCAGACAAAGACGGGTGGATACTTTATGAGCTTGTTTGGTTTCCAGAAGCCGCGTTTGTCTTCTGTTCCAAAGTCTGAATCTTTCATATCGTCTCTCGTACTATTTCTGTAATCGCGACTCTTGCATCACTTCCGCGTGTAAACGGGTCAGCTCTACTTTCATTGCGTTAAATTGCTCGGGATTTTCTTCCACAAGGTTCGTGTCTTGATGGATGTCCTCTGCAAGGTTGTACATTTCGAAGTCAGCCAGTTTTGAGCCTTGAATAATCACCGCCTCCGCCGGATCGTAATAGGCTTTGAGGGGGTGAAAGTCACCCACATCCCAGGTAGCGCCTAGCATCCAGTCACCTTGTCGGATTAGCGATTGCGGTCCGCCCCAGGGATCGTAGAAGTGCCAGTGCAACGGCACCGAACGATCGACGCTCTGCCCGCTGAAAACGGGCGTCATATCACTGCCATCGATTATCCGGTCATCGGGAACAGCGGCGCCTGCAATTGCCGCCAAGGTCGGCAGCAAGTCCACGTTGCTTAGCGGGACGCTGCTCGTCGCACCAGCCCGGGCGTGATCGGGCCAGCGGATGATCGCAGGAACGCGTATGCCACCCTCAAACATGTGTCGCTTGTAACCCTTAAGTGGTGCCGCGGAGCCATGTGATTTGTTGAAGTATCCGTCAGGCGTGTACTGCGCGGGTCCATTG
>RCNC010000617.1_pt1 | contig 23006 bp, 23 predicted proteins | sample 2041301 | NCBI WGS metagenome assembly RCNC01 (sample SAMN09708231, study PRJNA481090) | Marine sediment metagenome, whole genome shotgun sequencing project. | biome: marine sediment; feature: ocean; material: sediment; isolation source: Sewage treatment plant 13A marine sediment (STP13A) ...
ACGGCGGGAAAGAGGATCCACCCCCGTGGTAGGTTCATCCAAAATGAGCAAAGGACTATCAAACATAAAGGCTAAAACAAGGTTTACCTTCTGCTTCGTTCCTCCTGAAAGAGTAGCAAGTGTCTTATCTAAAAAGGGTTCAAGTTGAAAAAGTTCAATCAATTCTTTTTCCCTGCTAGGCATTTGTCGAAGGTCTTTGATCATACGAATCAATTCCTTCACCCTGAGGTTTCCAGGAAAGTTTGCTATCTGCGGCAGATAATCAATTTCTCGACGGTATTTCCAATTTTTTTTAATGGGGTTTCCTCCAACAGAAATCACCCCCTTGTTAGGTACTACCATTCCCAAAATACTCTTTATTAAAGTCGTTTTACCAGAACCATTAGGGCCAAGTACGGCAAATATTCCACCACCATTTATTTCCAAATCCAAATTGGACAGCACTTGGTTCCTACCAAACTTTTTGTGCAAGTTTTCTATTTGTATCATTCTGATTTTCTCATTAATGGCATGGTATCCAATAGATTGTCTGGTGTAAATACCGGTGATACCTTTTCTGAAAAGTCAATGATATCCATAAACAGACTTCGTAACAAGACAATCGTCTCCGGTGTTCGATTTACAATGTATGAAAACAATTTTACGGGACGGTACGGCACATCCCCTATTCCATCTTTATCCAAGTCGTACCCCGTGTAATCACTCCAATAATTTTTTTCGAATATATTGTCATGCAACTTACTATTATAAGAAATATCAAAAGAGTTATAAAGGAAATTATTATTGATGAACGAATTGGTATAACAAGCCCCTAAAACCTTAACAGCCCAGCCATTGTTAACGAAGTTATTGTTTTTATATAGGATTCGGTTAGAGCCCTCGATATTGATACCTATAGTGTTCTCCTCAAAGGTATTTCCAATGATCTCGGCATCGTTAATTTCCTTTAGCAACATGCCAAACGCCGCCGATCCCCAATTCTTTCTAAAGATATTCCCGACCATTTTTATACGTTTTGAAAACATGACCGCCACACCCGCTCCATTTCGCTCAAAGGTATTATTGGTGTACACATCATCGTTCGAAAACATAAAATGCAGGCCATATCTTAGATTATTGGTGCTCTCATTATTATTGATCGTAATATGATCTGAAAACTCCAAATAAATACCGTCGCGTACACCCTGAACTATATTTCGGTCTACCTCAATATTGTGGGAATACCACAATTGAATTCCGTTACCGGAATTATACTCATCAACTGCATCCCCGATAATCTTATTATGATACACTTTGCCATGATTCGATTTTTCGAGATAAATACCAAAAAACAGCTTCTCCAACACCACATTCTGTATGAGGAAATTTTCACTTTTAACGACTCGAATGGCAGCATAATCAGTGGTGTAACTGGTGCCAACATTGATTATAAAGAGTCCGTCTACGGTAACGTTATCCGAAACAATACGGATAATCTCGCCTTGATCCCCACCATCGATTACAGGATAATTTTCCCCCAATAAGGTCAAGGGTTTGTCGATGAGAATATTGAATTCTTTGTAGGTTCCTTTTTTAATTAAAAGGGTATCATATTCAGCTGCTATTGCTATTCCCTCCTTAATGGTCTTAACGTCGCATGAAGAACAGACCTCAATGGTCTTTGCCCAAAGCGAAGTTCCCAATAGCAATAAAAGAACCGTTAATGACAGTTGAAATTTTTGCATTATCGAATTATCAAAAATTTTGAGTTACTATTAGCAAGTACCCAATGTACTGTTTCTTTTGGAAAATTGAATTGTTGTTGTTTTTTTAGTTGATATGAATCCCCATTTATGTGAAATACAATATCACCTTCCAACACAATCAACTGTGCATCTGTTTGTGAGGTATGTTTTGGAAAGGTTGCCCCTTTTTCCAAACTAATACTGAGTATCTCCAGAGCTTCGGTCTTTACCAACTTTTGAACTTGTAAATTATCGAATTTCTGATCCGCGATTTGATTGCTTATATCGTACATAATTTATGTTTTATTTAAAAAAATAATGGTTAACAGAATTAACCGGACAAAGAATGACCGCATACTATTAACCATTAAATTAAATTCTATTACTGTACTTTGAATCTTGTCAACAATTCCTCCCAAGCGTACAATTTCCCATTATTTTCGGTTTCAATATTCTCAGCTTCAACTCTGGATTGAAATGCTGATCAGTACTCGCCCATAGGACTTGGAATATCCTTACTAATTAAAAAGGTAGTTTTTTTGGCATCAATTAATTCTCCTGGAGCCAAATAGTCATTCACCAAAAAAAGCTCGACTGTGGAAACATCGATATCCTTCAGATGATTCATCATGCATTCTACCGCATCAAATTTAAAGGCTTTGCCCTTTTTTGTTACTATTTCCGCGGCGTGCTGACGATCAACAATGGTCATGGAACAAAAATGACAGCCATCTGAACCATAATCTATGGGTTTTGGACTTACCTCACAAGAAACCACGACTAAAAGTGCTATGGCCACAAAAAGGAATCTACTTATCATTCGCTTTAACTTTTATAGGTGTTACAGCGTCCGTGGTGTTCTTCGATTTCCAAGCTCTTTTACCAATAAAAAATGCAACTACAGTCAACATCATACCAACGAACATCATGTAACCACCTGCATGGGGAAGAGAGGTTACATCAAAATTAAGCATTTTCGCATGGCCAAAAAGCGGTGGTTTATAGCTCATGGGAGTTCCATCCAGATTGGTGAGTTTCATTATGGCATTAGGATCAAGGTTAGTTCCATAATCTACCATCCAAGCATTAAAATCGTACATTCCCAAGACTCCCAAAATACTCATGAGCACAAACCATCCCAAAAACCATTTATAGTTTACTTTTCCAAAAAAGCCCAAAAGACCAATCAATACCCCCAAGGCCACCATTCCTCCGATAACCAACGGGAAGGTGCTAAACTCCCACATATCCTCGGCTTTTGGTATATGACGCATACCAATATAGTGGTTAAGCCCGTCAATATTCTGTATATCGAATTCACTGGCTCCCTGAATACCATCGATATGGATATTCATACCCAGAGGTTCTGGATATTGCGGTGCACCTAACATGATATTCCATAGAGGGAAAATATACAATCCTAATAGGAATAAAGGGCCAATAATCATTAATATACTTGCTTTTTTCATCACTTATACTTTTGAAGGTTTACGAATTACGTTTGGCTTTGAAAGGTTGCTGGGATTCTTGAAAAAAGCGGGCAGGTCATGGACACTACCCGCTTTTATAATTGAAATAAAATAATATAACTAGGTGTAAACTAATCCCCACCTAAAGACCATGAAAGGTCAATATCTGAATTTGCAGGTGACACCCTGACATAACCCTGCATTTCTTGGTGTAAAGCCGAACAGAAATCTGTACAATAGAACGGCCATACTCCGGGTGCTTTAGGCTCCCATACTGAAGTCTTGGTCTGTCCTGGCATAATCAATATTTCCGAGGTATTCTGACCTATCATGGCAAAACCATGCGGTACATCAAAATCTTGCTCATGGTTGGTGATATGGAAATAAACTTTATCCCCTACCTTAACGCCTTCTATATTGTCAGGTGTAAAGTGACTTCGGATCGTAGACATATAAATGTGCACTTCCTTGCCGTTACGCTCAACACGTGCATCACCAGTAGTGAGTGTAGCATACTCATGTTTATTTTCATCCAATCGGTAAATTTTTCGCGATTTTGGAGCCAACAATTCGGCAGGAATTCCGGCAGCATAATGTGGTTCCCCGTGTGTTGGAAAATCTAATAACAACTCCATTTTTTCACCGGAAATATCATACAATTGTGCAGAGTGCTCCATTTCAGGACCTGTTGGCAGATACCTGTCTTTGGTAATCTTATTCATGGCCACGACATATTTGCCGAAAGGCTTTCTGGAGTTCCCTCCTGGAATCATCAAATGCCCAACAGAATAATAGGTTGGTTTTCTATCGATAACTTCCCATGTCCCCAATTTCCATTTAACTACTTCCGAAGAAATAAAGAAGGTAGTGTAGGCATTCCCCTTGTCATCGAATTCGGTATGTAAGGGCCCAAGGCCTCCACTCTTAACTTGACCGGCTAATACATCTTCGAACTTCAAGATAGGGATACCATAAGCTTCACCGTCAAATTTCTCACCTTCGATAGCGGCCAACATTTTTGTAAATGAATGTACGGTTAAATCTGCAGATAATTTACCATTACCAATAATGTACTCGCCAGATGGATCCACATCGCAACCGTGAGGGGATTTAGGGGTTGGTAAGAAATAGACTGCCCCGGGCACTTGGGTCGGATCTACGGTCAACACTTCTTTTTTCATGGTTGAGGTGGCTGAATGCGTATGTTCGTCATACACATTATGTGCATAATTGGCAGGCATTTTAGTGCCACCGCCATTGTTGACATATTCCTCTATTTTTTTCCAGTTAATGGCAGCGATAAAATCCTTGTCGTTCTGCGAGGCATTCACCTCCAACAAAGAATTCGCTTCTTCGGTATTATAGGTTGTAAAGAAAAACCATCCGTGTGAGGCGCCTCTACCAGGGTGTGAAAGATCATAATTGAATCCGGGCATCAACAATTGGAACTTAAGATCCATTCGACCTTCTTCGGGATCTACACTGATAAAGGATAAAGCTCCCTTGAAATTTCCCTTATATTCATTGATAGGCATATCCCTTTGTGGAACAGGAACCGAAAAACGGGTACCAGCCACTACGTATTCGGTGTTTTCGGTTATAAAAGAAGAACTATGATTACCTGCACTATTAGGTACTTCAATGATTTCTTCAGTTTCAAAAGTGGTAAGACTTATTCTAGCGATACGTGGGGTGTTGTTACCGTTGATAAATATCCACCTTCCATCGAGTTCCCCAGTGGTTTGTGAAATATCGGGGTGGTGCGAATCATCCCAAGGCACGAATCCAAAGGAAGTGTTCAACATAGGCTTGGTTTCTTCTGAATAACCATATCCCGTTGTTGGAAATTGTGAGAATACAGGTATTTCCTTGAACATTCGTCCTGAGGGTAGTCCGTATACGGTTAAGTTACCGCTATAACCACCTGATAAGAATGCATAATAATCATCTTGTTCGCCTGGCGCTACATAGACTTTTTCAGCAGCACTGGAAGACAACGCTCCATTAGAAGAGCCCTTGCCTTGATCGCCGCAACTTGCGAAGATCATAACAAGCCCAAAAAGGCTAAGCATTGAATATCTGATTTTTTTCATTGTGTTTATTTTAATTGTTTATTTAGTTGTTTTATTCTTCTGTTGGAGGCAACATTACTTTGTCTATGACATGCACAATACCATTACCCCCCTTAACACTTCCAATAATTTTAGCACCACCAACATATACATCGTCGCCTTTTACCTCAACCATTACATTTTGGTCATTGGCCTGTCCTAGTTTCTTGAATTTCTTCAAAAACTCTTTACTATAGTTACCAGCAGTTACATGGTATTTTAAAATATTTGCCAAGGCATCCTTGTTTTCAGGTTTTAATAGGTTGGAAACCGTTCCTTCAGGAAGGGCATCAAAAGCTGCATTCGTTGGCGCAAAAACCATTAATGGACCTGCATTTACCAATACGTTCTCCAAATCGGCAGCCTGCACTGCTGCTACCAACGTGGTGTGGTCTGGCGAACCTATGGCGATCTGTAGTACATTAGGCGTTGACCCATCATCTTCTATAAAGGCTTGGCCTTTCTCTTTAGCTTCTTCCGTTGTTGCTGTTGAAGAAGTGGTAGTAGTTTCTGTTTTGGCCTCATTTTTACACCCGATGAATAAAATCAGCATAAAAAATGAACCAATAAGCATTCTTAATTTGGTTGTTGTTTTCATATTTATTGTTTATTATAATGTTCTAAAGTATTCCAAAACAGCTCTCGCTTGTTCCTCGGTAAGTCCTTGATTGGCCATGGGCGAACCATTGAATTCTATCAACAAATCTTTGGCCAATGGATCTTCTTTTACCATCTGATCAGGATTCAGAATCATGTTCATTACCCATTCCGGAGTTCTTCTTTCCAAAATATTATTCGGAGCCGGACCAATGAATTTTTTACCAATTCTATGACATGCCAAACACATTTGGTCATAGACTTCTTTTCCTTTAGCGGCCATAGCATCATCAACATCACTTAATGTTATAGAAGTAACGGGGCCAATGCCTTTGTTCGTTAAATCTATACGTTCAGAAGCTTTAGTTTCAGAAGCGGCAGGAGTTTCAGCTGCTTTTTCTGTTGTTGCCTTTCGTTTTACACTAAAACCCTCTTTTTTCTTTTCTTCCTTACCACCACAACTTACCAGTAGCAAAGAAAATAGAAGTACTGCACTTTTAAATAAAATCTTCATTATTTTATATTTATTGAATTAATGGGTAAAAATAATATTTATTGAATTATAAGGCAAAAATATGATCAGTCAAGTCATTAAAATATGATATAAGTCATATTTCGGACAAATTTGTCTTTTTATCTTTACTCCTGTAATAAATAATCGATGAATGTTTTCAAATTCCTCTAAGTACGCACTTAAAGCGGTGCTTTATCTTGCAGTAAATTCGGACGAATCAAATAAAATATTGGCAAAGAACATTAGTGAACCCATTAATGTTCCTCAAGCTTATATTGCCAAATTATTACAAGAGCTTTCAAGACATAATATTGTTTCTTCCACTCGAGGCCCCAATGGTGGATTTTACATAAACGCTCAAAATAGAGAAACCCCATTGATTGATGTTATCACCGTCATTGATGGCGAGAACAGATTAAATTCCTGCCTATTGAGTGTGCAAAATTGTAATAGCGAAAAGCCCTGTCCACTACATAGTTTTGCAAGTCCTTTTAGGACTGATTTATTAGAAAACCTCGAAAAAAATACCATTGGGGACATGGCGAAAGATATAAAATCTGGGAAATCATTCTTGCCTTTGTAAGCGAAATACCTTGCTTCCGTTATGTAAAAAGTGTAACTTTCTTTTAGATTTTTACCAACTAATAACACCATACCATGGACAAGGGCAATACTAGAAGGTCATTTCTAAAAAAAGCAACATTAGGTTCCGCTGCAATAACGTCGGCTCCCCTTGTATTTGCTTCTTCTTACCAGCAAAAATTATTGTTATCGAGAGATTATCACAGTGAAAGCTTTTCTCACAATGATCATATCAACCTTGGGTTGATTGGGTCGGGAATCCAAGGAATTCATGATACAACAGCTGCTTTGAAAGTTGATGGCGTTAAATTAGTTGCCGTTTGCGATCTTTATACAGGCAGATTAGATCGTGCAAAAGAACTTTGGGGAGATGATATTGCCGTTACTAGAGATTATCGTGAATTATTAGATCGAAAAGATATAGATGCCGTTATTGTGGCAACACCAGACCATTGGCACAAGAAAATCACGATTGACGCCATGAAGGCTGGAAAAGCAGTCTATTGTGAAAAACCAATGGTACAAAAATGGGAAGAAGGTCAAGAGATAATCTCAGCACAAAAATCAACAGGGAAAATTTGTCAAATTGGGAGTCAGGGTATGTCTTCGCTTGGAAATGAAAAAGCAAAAGAACTATATGAGGATGGTGCCATAGGTGAAATCGTGATGCTCGATTTTTTCAACGATCGTTATTCTGCAGTAGGAGCTTGGCAGTACCCGATACCACCAGATGCAAATCCTGAAACTATTGATTTTGATACTTTTTTGGGTAATGCACCAAAAGTACCTTATGAGTTAAAACGATTTTTCAGGTGGAGGAATTATCAAGACTATGGGACTGGTGTTGCAGGTGACCTTTTTGTACATGCCTTTTCTACCCTCAATCACATCATAAGTTCAAATGGCCCAAACAGGGCATTGGCAACAGGCGGATTGCGATACTGGAAAGATGGCCGTGACGTGCCCGATGTAAGTATCACACTTTATGACTATCCCAAGACCGATACCCATGCTGCGTTCAACGCAGCATTTCGTATAAATTTTATTGCCGGAAGTGGCGGGGGCAGGGGCTTTAAACTAATCGGAACAGAAGGTGAAATAGAAGTCGGCCAAAATTCTGTAAAATTGGTCCGCTCAAAACTGGATATGATACCGGGGGGATATTCTATGATTGCCTATACCGAGGCTACCCAAGAAAAAATAAGACAAGGTTATGCCTCACAAAATCTAGAAACCAGGGCATCCTCCCTTAATGTAGGTGAAACCACCTGGGAAGCACCAAGTGATTATAAAGGAGGCCATTACGATCATTTTTACAATTTTTTCCAGAGTATACGAAATAAGAAAACCGTCATCCAGGATCCAACTTTTGGATTAAGGGCGGCAGGAGCTGCCTTACTTGCCAATGAAAGCTACTATCAAAACAAACCTGTGAGTTGGAATCCAGATGCCATGAAATTATTGTAAACCCGAATTATGAAAAGAACAACCTTTTTCCTTTGCCTTCTGCTTTTGCCCTTTTTTAACTATTCCCAGTCTAAACCCCTTAACATTGTGGTTATAGGAGCACATCCTGATGACTGCGATGTTGACGTAGGAGGTACTGCTATCCTATTTTCCAAAATGGGCCATCATGTAAAATTTGTTTCACTTACCAATGGTGACGCAGGTCATTATGCCATGGGTGGTGGTGAGCTTGCTAAAGTAAGAATTGCCGAGGCAAAAGAAGCCGGAAAAAGATTTGGGGTTGAATATGTTGTCCTTGATAATCATGATGGCGAATTAATGCCCACTTTGGCAAATCGATTAAAGATAATTCGTGAAATTAGAAAATGGGATGCTGATATAGTAATCGCACCAAGACCAAATGATTATCACCCAGACCATAGATATACCGGAATACTAGTTCAAGACGCAGCATTTATGGTCATAGTTCCGAATATAGCCCCAGAAGTTCCTGCGCTTCAAAAAAACCCTGTTTTTTTATATTGCGAAGACAAATTTCTAAAGCCAAATAAGTTTGAACCAGATATTGCAATAAGCATTGATGATGTTTTTGATCAAAAGATCTATGCTATGTCTGCACATGAATCACAGTTCTTTGAATGGCTTCCTTGGCTTTCGGGAAATTTGGCAAATATACCCAAAGACGAAAAAGACCGCTTGGAAATACTTGCTAAATGGCGTTATAAGCCGCTAGATAAAACAACGATAGAATGTTTGGAAAAATGGTACGGTGAGAAAAAAGCATCAATGACCAAACATGCAGAAATATTTGAAATATGTGAATATGGTTCCCAGCCAACAGCTGAAGAGCTTCGTAAATTATTTCCTATGCTCCCAAAAAAGACTGAATAAAAGATAAAAAAAGGGAAGCCAGATATGGCTTCCCCTTAAACATCAATTTAACATAAATAATTAACAACTAAATCTTAAAAGTAACAACTGGTACGTTTGAGTGGTTTGCAATATCCTCGCCAATACTGCCCATAAAGAAATGGGATAAGCCCTTTCTACCATGGGTAGGAATACCTATGATATCGGTATCGATTTTCTCACCATAATTAAGTATGCCCTTCTCAATGTTGTAATCATTATAAATCTCCACTTCAGTACTAACGCCTGCCTTTTTCAAGAACTGGGATATTCTCTCATAGGCATCTTCAGTACTAAGAAAATCATCCCCTGGAGTATTAATATAAACTAACTTTAATTCTGCAGAAAGTAATTTCGCAAAGTCCTTTGCTTTTTGAAATGCCACTAAACTTTCATCCTTAAAACCGCAAGCGAACAAGAATTTATCTACTTTAAAGTCTGTATGTTCTTTCTTTATAACAAGTACTGGAATATCGGCATTACGGACAACTCGCTCTGCATTTGACCCAACAAAAATCTCTTTTAGACCATCGGTACCATGTGAACCCATGACGATCATATCGGCTTTATTCTTTTTGGCCACATCATTAACTTCACTGAATACTTTAAAGTGTTTTACTACAGGTGTAATTTTAATCCCTTTTAAATACGGTTTGTTCAAAAACTCATTAAATCTTTTTTCCGCCAACCTAATCAAAAAAACGGTCTGTTCAGGATGAAACCCTTCCGAGGAGGTTGCCAATGCCTGGTTTAATTCCAGCATATGTAGGGCCAAAATTTCGGCATCGTATTTTTTAGCCAATGATGCGGCTACTTTTAAAGCATAATCTGATTGTTCCGAAAAATCTATGGGCACAACTATTTTTTTCATGATCTAAGTTTTAGAGATTAATAAAATTAAATTGTCATCGAAAATAACCGTGTTTCTGGTTCTTTTCTATGTAGTAGAACGTCAAAAGCCATACAAATATTACGAATAAATGGCTGGCCTTTCTCAGTGACCTTCAATTCATCTATTCCAAATTCCACTATTCCGTCCTGTTCCATTTCTTGAAGTTTGCCTTTTACTATTGGCAATTCAGGGAAATAATCTTCTTCATTTTTCCAAGAAGTTTTAAAACGGCACATCAAATTCAAGATATGCTTTCTTATCTTTTGATCTTCTTCAGTCAAAATATGACCTCTGTAAATAGGAATTATCTTATTGTCAACTAAATGCTTGTACTCCTCAAGGCTTTTGACATTTTGAGCGAAACTGTACCAACTATCGCTAATACTTGAAGCGCCCAACCCTACCATTAACTGCGTCTTAGAAGCCGTGTAACCCATAAAATTGCGATGCAATTTCCCAGAGATCATTGATTGGTACAAACTATCACTTTTCAAAGCAAAGTGATCCATGCCTATTTCTTCATAACCCACTTTGGTCAGGAGTTCCTTTCCTTTTTCGTATTGTATTCTCTTTTCCCTGGCAGATGGTAAATCCTCATCTTTGAAACCTCTTTGACCATTACCCCTTAACCAAGGTACGTGGGCATAACTATAAAATGCCAATCTGTCTGGCATGAGCGACTTGGTCTTCAGGATTGTATGCTCTACATGCTCCAAGGTTTGATGCGGTAATCCAAAGATAATGTCATGTCCAATGGAGGTATAACCAATCTCTCGAGCAATTTGGGTTACCTTTTTTACATTTTCAAATGGCTGAACCCTATGAATGGCTTTTTGAACTTTATCATTATAATCTTGGACACCATAACTTACCCTTCTGAAACCAACATCATACAAGGCCTGTAAATGCTCCTTAGTAGTATTGTTTGGATGGCCTTCAAAACTAAATTCATAATCCTTTGCTTTTTCAGCGGACATAAAAATTCCGTTAATCAGAGTTTTCAGGTTTTCTGGTGAGAAAAATGTAGGAGTACCACCCCCTAAGTGCAATTCTTTAATGATAGGTTTTGATTCAAAAAGATTACAATACAATTTCCATTCCTTTAAAACGGAATTTATATATGGAGTTTCAACATTGTGCTGCTTGGTTATTCGTTTATGACAACCACAAAAAGTACACATGCTTTCACAATATGGTAAATGTATGTAAAGACTAATACCCTCTCTTTCATTGCTCTCGTCAAAACTTTTCTTAAGCGAGTTTTTCCATTTCTTCCCAGAGAATGTCTCCAAATTCCAATAGGGCACCGTTGGATAGCTGGTATATCTAGGTCCTGGAATATTATATTTCTGCACTAGGTTACTCATGGGTATACTTTGTATTAGTACAAACATACAATTGTTAGTCCTCGTATAATATGACAAATATCAGGTTGGTCTGACTAGCCTGGTACACATAGCCCGTTCCAAAATTTGAATAAAACTTGATCAATAACAAATTCAAAAATTATACTTCATTCAAATCTATAAAATGGGATGTACATCGAAATTTATCAGCAATTTGAGGTTAAATGACTTATTTTTGCCCCATTAAAATACAAAACACATGACATTACTATTAATGGCCGCTGGAAGCGGAAGCCGATATGGAAAGTTAAAACAGTTTGATGGTTTAGGCCCAAACGAGGAATTTTTAATGGAATTCAGCATTTTTGACGCCTTAGAAAATGAATTTGACCATGTTGTTGCTATTACAAAGAAAGATAATGTCGCCTTTCTAAGAGATCATTTATTGGCGAGATTACCTAAAAATATTAAACTGGACGTCATTGCACAAGAATTAATGGACATTCCCGAAGGATGCAGCTATGTTGGGGAGCGTCAAAAACCATGGGGCACCGCACATGCCGTATGGACGGCACGAAATTTAATCAACAATCCGTTTGTGATAATCAATGCAGATGATTATTATGGCGAAGGTGCTTTCAAGAATGCTGCCAAGTTCATAAAAGATAAGGAATATAAAGACGCATACGGACTAGTTGGATACACCTTAAAGGATACACTTTCAGATCATGGATCGGTTTCCAGAGGAGTCTGTGAGGCCAATGAAAAAAACACTTTACTATCTGTTGTTGAACGTACTCAGCTAGCACCAAAGGGCAATGCTGTGGTAGATCAAGATTCCGGTGTCGAATTTACTGGCGATGAATTGGTTAGTATGAACTATTGGATTTGCAGACCTAGCATTTTCAAGGCTATTGAACAAGATCTAAGAACATTTCTTCAAAAAGGTGATAATATAGAAAAAGGTGAGATTTATATTCCGTTTGTAATTCAGGAAATGGTACAGCGCAACGAAGTAGTGGTAAAGGTTGTTCCCTCTGATGGTAAGTGGTTTGGGGTCACCTATGCCAGCGATAGGGAAATGGCTGTATCACAATTGCAGGAAACCACCGATAAAGGAGGATATCCTTCCCCATTGTGGAACTAGTTCGATAATTTGATGGGGAGCAAAAATAACAATACTGTTAGTGCTATGCTACAACACTTTTGTGTTGAGCGAAAAGCTATGCTCTAGAAACCATTAACAATGGTTATATTAATGACACCTACATGGTTCTTGAAAAGGAGAATCCCGTTTATGTTTTGCAGCGAATCAACCATAATGTTTTTAGTGATATAGATGGTATTATGGCCAATATAAATAATGATCGTTGCCTAAGTCTTTTTGATTTTACCCAAAAGGCTTTGAATGAACTTGATTATATGCAAAAAGTAGTGTCGGGGAAATTAGCCTAGACTAAAGGTTACCCTTTTGATTGAAACCCTCACAGTCAAAATAATTTTTACAACTTTCGTTTCAAATAGCTTAGCTTCGATTTCATTTAAAATCTGCACCTCCAATTATCCAACAAAATAGGATAGTATAAATATCACAACGCCCACTAACAACACCGATAGGACAATATCAATAACTGTAATACTTTCCTTATTGATTTTTCTGTCTTCAGGAGACAAGGTCCCAAAGGAGAGACCAGCAATGGTGGCATAATTTGGTGGATCAGTTGCCAAACTTACACTAACACATATTACAAAGGAAAGAATGAACATAAAGATGGCCATGTGGGCAAAATTAATTGTTGCGAAATCCAATAATACGCCAGATAGATTGGCCTGATAAATTTCCGCCAGAATCCTAAGCGTTGCCACAATCAATCCTGAGAAAAGCGTAACAATAGCAGCTTCTGAATTCACTCTTTTCCACAAAATACCCAATAGAAATACTGCCACAATCGGAGGGGCAATATAGGACTGAACACTCTGCAGATATTGGTACAAAGTACCTCCTCCAATTTTTTCCATAATAGGAATCCAAATAATACCCAGTACAACCACAATAGTAGTAGCTAATTTTCCAATATTCACCAATAAACGTTCTGGAGTATTGGGCCTAAGTTTTTTATAAATATCCATTGTGAAAATAGTAGAGCAGGAATTGAAAACTGAAGCTAAGGAACTCATTAGTGCGGCCATCAACCCACCAGCAACCAAGCCTTTTAAGCCAACAGGAAGTAAAGTTTTTACAAGTACAGGAAATACTTCATCTGCTTTATCATATGTTATAACACCTTGCTTAGCCAAAGCAAAGGCAATAATACCTGGAATAAGGAAGATAAAAATTGGCAATATCTTCAGATAAGCACCGAAAATTGCCCCGCGTCTTCCTATTTTAATATTGTTAGCCGCCAATGTGCGTTGAACAATATATTGGTCCGTACACCAATACCAGACACCTACAATAGTGCCTCCAAAAAGCATTCCTGTCCATGGAAAATCAGGGTCTGTCATAGGCCGCCACATATTAAAATGATCAGAACCAACAGTTTCTTTAAGTGTTTCCCATCCGCCAACTTCCTGCAATCCTAAAACAGTGATTGTTACAGACCCCATAATCAGCACAACCGTTTGAAGGGTTTCGGTATATATGACGGCTTTCATACCACCAATGACGGTATAAGCCCCTGTGAACAGTACAATCCCAATTGCCCCATACCAAAAAGGAATTCCCAATAACTCGGATACTACAATTCCCCCAGCGTAAATCGTAACCGAAACTTTGGTAATTACATAACCGGCTAAAGAAAACACTGATAGGAACCATCTAGAACGACTGTCGAATCGTTTTTCCAAAAACTCGGGCATGGTAAAAGCATTACTCCTAAAATAAAAAGGCAAAAAGAGCCAGCCAAGGAGAAGAACTATCCAGGCATGTAACTCATAATGAGCCATTGGCATCCCCGATTCTGCACCTGTTCCTGCCAAACCCACCACATGTTCAGAACCAATATTGGAAGCAAAGATCGATGCACCGATAACAAACCATCCTACATTACGCCCAGCTAAAAAATAATCCGCTGTATCTTTGTTTTTTTGAAGGATTACCCAAATAGCAACTGCAATAAGTGCTACAAAATAAATGCCCAATACCCACCAATCTGCACTTTCCAATATTGAAGTCATGTGAGCAGCTTTTCCTAAATATATTGATTAATAATATTCTCAAACAATTCCTGTTTACCGCTCGTTAACTCCAACTCACCATTACCTTGTGCCAAATCGTATAAATCTTCCAAACTCAATTTTCCGTTCTCAAAATCTTTCCCTTTACCAGAATCAAATGAGCTATATCTTTTTTGACGAAGGTTTTCATAATCTGAAGATGAAATGATCTTATCAGCAGTCAGTAGGGCTCGTGCAAAAGTATCAGCCCCCCCGATATGAGCATGGAAAACATCATCAATATCCGTAGAGTTTCTTCTGATTTTAGCATCAAAATTAATACCTCCCCCCTGCAAGCCTCCTGCTGCCAAGAATACCAACATGGCTTCAGTCGTTTCTTGGATGTTATTTGGAAACTGATCCGTATCCCAACCATTCTGATAATCTCCACGGTTAGCGTCTAAACTTCCTAACATTCCCGCTTTGGCAGCTGCCGCCATTTCATGCTGAAAAGTATGTTGTGCCAAGGTAGCATGATTCACCTCAATATTGATTTTAAAGTCTTTCTCCAACCCATATTCCCGAAGGAAACCTATGGCAGTCGCCGTATCAAAATCGTACTGATGTTTCATAGGTTCCATAGGCTTGGGTTCAATAAAGAAATTTCCTGTAAAACCTTGTCCTCTTGCATAGTCTCTAGCCATAGTTAAAAACTGGCCCATATGATCCAACTCCCTTCCCATATCAGTATTTAAAAGCGACATATATCCTTCGCGACCTCCCCAAAAAACATAATTCTCACCTCCAAGAGCAATTGTAGTGTCCAATGCCAATTTTATTTGACCACCTGCCCTAGCCAACACATCAAAATCTGGATTGGTCGCGGCACCATTCATGTATCGCGGGTTTGAAAAACAATTGGCCGTTCCCCAAAGTAATTTAACCCCTGAAGCAGCTTTCTTTTCCTTTATATACTTCGTAATGGTTGCTAATCTTTTTTCTGATTCAGCAAATGTTTTGCCTTCTTGAATCAAGTCAAAATCGTGAAAACAGAAATAATCGAAGCCCATTTTTGTAATGAATTCAAAAGCCGCATCGGCTTTGCCCTTAGCTGCCTGCACTGGGTCTGAAGATTGGTCCCACCCAAAATTTTGGGTGCCTGGACCAAAGGGATCCGAACCTTGTCCGCAGAAGGTATGCCAGTAAGCAATCGCGAATTTAAAATGCTCGCGCATGGTTTTTCCTGCTACCACTTGTTCCGGATTGTAGTATTTGAATGCCAAAGGGTTATCAGATTCCTTTCCTTCAAATTTTATTTCATCAATACCTTTAAAGTATTCTTTGTCTCCTATTAGTGCCATGATTGTATTTTAGTTATTTAATATAAGTTCCAATTCTTGTTTCCAATTTTCATATGCCTTAACGTAGGGTTCTTTGTCTCTAGCAGGTTTAAATGTCATTACGTAGTCATTCTCCATGATGTATGACCCAAACTTTTCAAAATCGCCATCATGTAAGCCAGCGGCCCTAGCAGCACCAATGGCTCCGGTTGTATTATACAATTCTATTTCGGTTTCCATTAACGTTGCTATAGTATTGGCAAAAATCTCTGATCGGAACAGATTATCATTGCCAACGCGCATCACTTTAATTCTAATACCATCAGATTTTAGGATTTCCATACCATAAACAAAAGAAAAAGCTATTCCTTCCAATGCTGCTCTACAAATATGGTCCTTGCTATGATTGTTAAGATTGATATTTAAAAGTCTCGAACCAATATCCTTATTGTTCAACATTCGTTCAGCACCATTGCCAAACGGAAGTATACATACGCCGTCTGAACCAATTGGTATTTCAGATGCTAGTTGGTTCATTTCGGTATAAGACGAAACTGCTAAATTGTTCAACAACCAACGATATTGAATACCTGCCCCATTAATGCACAAGAGTTTCCCAATTCTAGGGTCAGTTCTCTTAGTATAGTTCACATGTGCAAAATTATTCACTCGTGAACTTTCTTTAACCGACAAACTATCAGTTACTGCATAAACCACTCCTGATGTACCCCCTGTACCAGCAACTTCGCCAGGTTTAAATACATTGAGCGAAAGTGCATTGTTAGGTTGATCCCCTGCTCTATAAAAAATTGGTGTTCCAGCAGCAATACCGCTTTCCTCTTCTCCTTTTTCGCTTATTGTTGATTGCAACCCAAAGGTTTCAACAATATCTGGAACCATTGATTTGTCTATTCCATAATGATCTATGAGGAAAGCTGCAACATCATCATTTTTGAAATCCCAAAATATGCCTTCAGAAAGACCAGAAATGGTAGTGTTGATAACATCAGAAAACTTATAAGCTATATAATCCCCAGGAAGCATGAACTTATGAATCTTACTAAATACTTCTGGTTCATTATCCTTGACCCATTTTAACTTTGAAGCCGTGAAATTAGCCGGCGAATTCAAAAGATGCTCATTGCATTTGGCTTCCCCCAAATCTGAAAAAGCCTTATTACCAGTTTCGACAGCCCTACTATCGCACCAAATAATAGATTTTCTCAATGGCTGACCCCTTTCATCTACTAAAACAAGTCCATGCATTTGATATGAGATACCGATTCCCTTAATCTGCTTTTTTGAAATATTGTGATTTGATTTCAATCGTGATATGGCTTTGCAAGCATGTTTCCACCACTCATCAGGATCTTGTTCTGCCCAGCCATTTTTAACGGCTAACATACCCATTTCAGTTTCTGGTTCTTGAACTACTGCGATACTTTTACCCGTTGAGATTTCGACCAAAGCCGCCTTTATTGAAGAACTGCCAATATCCAATCCAAGATAATACATGTGCAAAATTTTTAATGTCGATGCAGAAAAAAAATTCCCGAACCTTATAAATGTATTACAATCTATGTTTTAATCCCTATTTTTTTAGATAATTATCCTATTCAACAAAATGAGAATTTAAGAAACAAACCGCAAATAAATCATTATAATCAACTGAATTACAAGTAATTATATATTTTCATGATTTTACCAAAACTTTCGAAAACGCTTTCGAAATATTTTGCTCACAGCATCCCCTTTTGAGTGAAATTGGATTTAATTTAGCTAATATTAAAAAGGATTTCTTACGGCTTCTTAACCCCCCCATTTTGTATTTGGTTCAGGTCCCATTTCAAAAATCAATTCGCCACCTTCCACAATCGCATCGTGTTGTATGTAACTCAAGGTATATGGCTTACCATTCAAGGTTGCCGATTGAATGTAAGCGTTCTCCTTGGAATTGTTATTGGCAATCACCGTGAATACTTTTCCATTTCCAACGTTCATTTGCACCTTACTAAATACAGGGCTACAAAGTTGATATAGTGGATCTCCTGGGTTTCCAGGGTAAAAGCCCATCGAATACTATTGATGAAGACTTGGATTCTGGAAAAGTAAATTGGAAGAATCCAGTTTTAGAAGCCGCAGTAAATTCAGCTTTTATATCGTAATCATCCAATTGTACCGAGTAATAGTGTGGCTTCGCAATCTCAGAATCATGACTAAATTTAGAAGCACGAGCGTCTGCATCTATTATAACTTTACCTGTCATTGGCATTATAGACATAGGTCCCCAATCACCAACAACGGCACCATTTGGATATCGTGTACCCCTAAATCCTTGAATCTTTTCTTGATCGTACCAATAAGGCACTGGAACTGTAATTAGCTGATGGATTACCAACAATTGGAGACACATACCCTAATGGCTCTTCAACCTCTGTGACTGTTATATCTGCGATGCTTGGAGCGGTACCAATTCGGGTATCTACATAGCCTAAATATTCTTTTTTGGGAAGTGGGTTCACATTCTCCTGTGTCTCGCTTTCTTCCGTTTGTTCTTTACAGCTGAAACATACCAATAAAACTGTGCAGATGGCTAAACCCATTTGAATAAAATATTTCATACTATTTGATTTTTTCAATACTGATAATATTTTCTGAAATCAAACTTTCAATGGCTTCTTTATCATAGCCTATTTCCTCTAAAATATCTGCTCCGTGTTCACCAATCATTGGAGACGGCCTTTTAATTTGACCTGGGGTTTCACTCATCGTGAACGGCACATTGGTTACTTTTACTTTGCCCGCTTTTGGATGTTCTACCTCAACAAATGTATTGTTATGAATGACCTGAGGGTCATTTTCCACTTCTTTCTGATCAATTATTTTCGCCACCCATAAATCAAGTCCAAGCATTATATCCAACCATTCCTCGGTGGTTTTGGTTACTGTAATAGCTTCTATTATTCCATGGATTTTATCCCTATCATCAAAAAGTACTTGTGGGTCATCGTACTGCATGAGTGAATCATCACCTAATGCTTCAACCAGCTTCGGCCAAGGACTCATTGCGATAGTCAAATAACCATCGCTTGTTTGATACATTCCAAAAGGAGCACCGTTTCCTGGATGTCCTATTTTGGATTCCGGGCGTTTAAAAGTCTGTCCTAAATTCTGAATTGTAAAATAATCCTGCATTTGAAAGGCAATAGCCGATGACAATAAATTGGTCTTTATTTCTTGGCCCTTACCTGTTTTTTCACGGAAATATAAGGCTGCCAGAATTGCATATACCGAGTTTAAAGCATTCACTTGATCACATAAGGCAGTTCCTAACGCCACTGGTCCATCAGAATTTTTCCCGCTAGTCATGATAGCTCCACTCACACTTTGCACAAGTAAATCTTGTCCTGGCCTTGTCAGGTATGGACCATCGTCTCCCCATCCACTGGCAGAACAATAAATGATTCGCGGATTTATTTTTTTCAAATCTTCATAACCATAACCCAATCTGGCCATTACCCCAGGGCGGAAATTCTCAACGATTACGTCTGAATCCTTAACCAATTTGTAGATGATTTCCTTTCCTTGTTCTGATTTTATATTTACCGCAAGTGAACGTTTATTTCTATTCCAAGCCATAAAACAAGGGGATTCATCCCCTGCAATCCATTGGTTGAAAAAGGTCATACCCCTGTAAATATCGCCACTACCATTTCTTTCGATTTTAATTACGTCAGCACCCAAGTCTCCCATCATCTGAGTGGTATAGGGGCCTTGTAACAATTGCGAAAAATCCAATACTTTTACTCCTTCTAACGCTTGTTGCATCACTATTTATTTTTATTGTTTTCAAAATATCTAGGGAGGCTTGTTAAGCCTCCATCTATCTTAATATCCTCACCTGTAATAAAACTTGCCTCATTGGATGCAAGAAAAACGGCTGTCATGGCAACTTCTTCAGCCTTACCCATTCGAAGCATTGCAGCCTGGTTTATACTGCCTTCAAGGAACTGTTCTCCTTCTTCAGCTGCTCTTTTTTGATTCATTGGGGTAAGAATAGCCCCTGGTGAGATTGTGTTGAAACGTATATTTTCGTTTCCAAACTGTCCTGCAAGTTGATTACTCATGGAAAGAATGGCACCTTTAGCAGCAGCATAGGCGGTCCAATTGTCCCAACTTCTAAAAGCCTGAGTGGATGATAATGTAATCACACTCCCCGATTGTTGTTTTATCATAAAGGGCAATGCCAATTTTATGCCCCTAAAAACACTCTTTAAATTAACATTCATCAAATGATCCCAATCTGACTCGGGCATCTCCCGTATATCTCCCGAAATAGCCACCGCCGCATTATTCACCAATACATCTATTCTTCCGAATTCCTCTATTGTCTTATCAATAACAAACTGAAGGTCTTTGGTTACGCCCACATCACATGGATAACTTCTGACAACCCTTCCATTCATTCCTAATTTTTGGGATTCTCCGGTACATTTATCCGCATTGATATCGCACATAACTATCAATGCCCCCTCATTGACAAAGGCCTGACTTATTGCTAATCCTATACCGTCAGCCGCACCAGTTATAATAGCTACTTTTCCTTTTAAACGATTCATGTTATTCTTATTTTGTTAACCAATAATCTTCTATTTCTTCCAGTGTTTTACCTTTGGTTTCTGGCAGTACTTTTACCGCTAAGTAAATTGCTGGAATCATACAAGCCGCAAAAAACCAGAATGTACCATAGGGCTTAAGGTTTTCTAGAAACCAAGGTGTCATTTGCCCAACGAAAGTAGTGCCAATCCATACTGCCATTGTAGCGATGGACATTGCTGCACCACGTATTTTCAATGGATATATTTCTGAAAGCAACACCCAAAGTACTGGGCCAAAAGAGAAGGCAAAACAAGCAATAAAGGTGAGTATAAAAGTCATTAACAAGTATGTATTGTCAATCTCAAAATAAAACAAGAAACCTATGATAATAAGTGAAACCATAATACCAATGATCCCATAGGTAAGTAACGGTTTTCGCCCTAAATCATCAATTTTCCAAAGGGCAATAAAAGTGAACAACACGTTAACAATGCCAATTACAACCTGACCACCAAGTGCCTCTCCCAGTTGCAAACCACCTGCTTCCAAAATTCTAGGGCCATAATATATGATTGCATTAATACCACTTATCTGACTTAACACCGCTAAGGAAATACCTATGACCATAGCGAGCTTAAAAGGACCGGAAAAAACCATTTTGATACCCCCTGATTCTTTTGAAAGAACAGTTTCTACATGTTGAATTTCCTCATTTGCCTCTTTCTCACCAACAAACCGAAGTAATATACTTTTGGCCTGTTCTTTTTTTCCTTTCATAGTTAACCAACGCGGGCTTTTCGGAATTATAAAAAGTAACGTAAGGAAGACTATGGCAGGTATAATTTCACTTCCAAGCATAGCACGCCAAAATTCAGAAACGAATATTTTATTTGTCATTCCTATGCTTTCCACTAATTTTTCTGATTTCGAAAGCTCTAACAAATATGCATTGGCAAAATAAGCGAACAAAATACCCAAGGTAATCGCCAATTGATAAAGGGCAACCAATCTACCTCGGTTCTTCGCCGGTGCAATCTCTGATATATATAAAGGAGACAACATTGATGCAATACCTACTCCTATACCTCCAAAAATTCTATAAATAACCAATCCGTTAAACGAACCCGATACCGCACAACCTATCGCGGAAAGCGCGAAAAACATTCCGGATATAATCAATATGTTCTTTCTACCATATTTATCACTGAGAACTCCAGCCATGGAAACACCAAGAATGGTTCCCAAAAGTGCGGAACTCACATACCACCCTTCCATAACAGTGTTAAGGCCGAATTGCGCTTTTACCAATCCTATAGTTCCAGAAATTATGGCGGTATCATAGCCGAACAAGAAGCCACCAAGTGCAGCAATTAAAGCTAAAAAAGTAATGTTGTTTTTCATGAGCGTAAGAGTTTAAAAGGTAATCAAATACCTTAAGGAAGTATTATTCTTTTAATAGGATGAATTTTGTTTCAAAATGTTCAATTAATAAAGGAGATGTTAATTGTTTTAATTCTTCGCCAAGTACATTGACCTCAAATGCTTGTATTGCTCCAGTTTGATCAAGCAATTTTTGGATGTCTAATATGGCATGATCACCTTCCATTTCCCTTAGATGGAGAATTACACCATTAACTAAAGGAGAAGGTCTTGCATTCACAAGGAGTAGATTAGGTACATCCAAATCCATCAATGAGCGAGATGTTACTTCAGAGGTGGTTTTTGAATTTTTAGGAGGTATTACGCGTGCGAGCATTGGCACTCTGCTATCCCATCCGAATTTTGTGGCAAAAGAATTGGAAATGTTTGATGATGACGTAAGATAATATCGCCATTTCATCTCGCCTTCTTGACTAGCCCTAAAGTTGGTCGTCCAGTAATTATTGAGTACCCAAGAATATATATGGGGCTTTTCTGGTTGATGCTTATAATAGAACCTTCCGGTGTTAATATCACCAAATTGAACTAATGGCACATCGCTACTACTATATAAAATCTGTGCCTCATCATTTTTTACCGATGCAAAATTTTGTACTACGTTCCAATCTGCTGAAGTACCTTCTAATTGATTGATTCCGGGGCTTACAATACCTCCTTGAACATCAAAAGATAATTTATCATTATCTTTCATTTTGAAAGGAAAAGCTATAAAAACGCCTTCTGGAGAAGTTACAGGAAGCTTGACCATATTGTAAGAAAGTTCAATTCTCTTTGAGGTATTGTAGAGTCTGATTTCCATGTCAACACCTCTCTGGTCCGCGCAACCATCGATTTTACCATTGATCTTCACGCTGTTCAAT
>RCNC010000618.1_pt1 | contig 22994 bp, 23 predicted proteins | sample 2041301 | NCBI WGS metagenome assembly RCNC01 (sample SAMN09708231, study PRJNA481090) | Marine sediment metagenome, whole genome shotgun sequencing project. | biome: marine sediment; feature: ocean; material: sediment; isolation source: Sewage treatment plant 13A marine sediment (STP13A) ...
TTTGCGGTGATTTTAACCAGTCCAGCAGCGGCTCAGTAGAGGTTTGCGGTTGTAATGCGACTTTGACCAGATTCTGTGCGTTGGCCGACTTTTCCTTCCATTTATCGGGCGCGGCGATGATTTCAGCGAGCAGCGGAGCCAGCGATTCCGGTTCATCGACGACCCAGCCCGCATCATATTCTTCGACCAGTCTGGCCAGCGGAAGGTAGCGATTGCAAAGGATGGGCAGCCCGTGGCGGAGGAATTCCAGTGAACGAAAAGACTGACTGTATTGCCGCTCGATGTTCCACTCGGCCAGTTCGATTCCGATATGAGCTTTTTGGCTGAGAAATTGACTGTATTGCCGGTAAGGCAGCAATTCACGGATTTGCACCGCGCCGGTTTCACCCGCGCCGGCCTGATCGCCTGCTGGGGTGCTGTCATGCCAGCGATAGTCACCGCCGAATTGAACCAGTTGCATACCCGGGTGATTCCGTTGCGCAAAAGTTTCCAGCTCAGCATGGTAAGGCTCTGCCGAACGCCACGGCCAGGTCACACCACCGCCGACGAAAAGCCAGCCATCCCGGGCAGGGTCTGATTGCGGCGGATCAGTAATTTCAGCTCCTAAAGGAACGACTCTGATGGGGTTGGAGCCGCGCAGATCAAACCCGGCTTCTATCAGCAGGTTGACCAGCAAGTGGCTCTGCAACTCGTTACCCACGAGTACCAGGTCGCAGCGGCGCAGGTTGTGAACCAGTCGCTTGAGGCTGGCAGTGACCGTTGAAGGGGATTCGTACAGTTCTTCCAGCGAGCGGGGGGCCACGTAATCCAGAATTACCGGAACGTTGCTCTCATGTGGCAACAGGCCGAGCAATTCCCAGTAGGAGACGATGATGGCCTCGGGTTCCTGTTTCATCAGGATGCCCTTTAAGTCGTCCTGATTGCGGAAGGTTGAACCCGATCGCCTGTATGGCGTGGAATCCTTGCTCAGCCAAACCTGTTCAACCTCGTGGCCCGCGCCTTCAAGCGCTGAACTGATTTGCTGGCTTCGAATAGCATTGCCGCTCACCACTTCGTGGTTCAGCAGTGGGGCTTCCTGGGTGATCAGTAAAATCTTCATCAGAATGATCTGGCGGCTTATCGCCCCACCAACATGAACGTCGCCAGGCCGATGAACGCCAGAATCCCGACCACATCGGTGACCGTGGTCAGTACTACGCCCCCGGCCAGCGCTGGATCAATGGACATCCGTTTGAGAATTCCCGGGATCAACGCGCCAGCCAGCGCGCCGGCCAGCAGGTTAAGCAATATCGCTGCCCCCATGACCAGGCCAAGAAAACTGTCGCCATACCAGAAATAGGCAATGGCGGCGACGACAAGGGAGAACACGAAACCGTTGAGCAGGCCCACGGCCAGTTCTTTGCGTAACAGGGCAGGGGTATTGCTGGAGTTGACCTGGCCGGTAGCCATTCCGCGGACCATCAGGGTCAGGGTCTGGGTTCCCGCGATACCACCCATGCTCATGACAATCGGAAACAGGACCGCCGTGGCTACAATCTGGTCCAGCGTGGCCTCAAAGGTATAAAGCACCAGCGCGGCGAGTATAGCGGTCACCAGGTTTACACCCAGCCATACCCAGCGGCGCCGGGCTGACTGCACGATCGGTGCAAACATGTCTTCTTCTTCATCCAGACCCGCACGTGACAGTATCGAATGCTCTGCTTCATCCCTGATCACATCGACCACGTCATCAATGGTGATATGGCCCTTCAGGACCTGGTCGGAGTCAATCACCGGTGCTGACACCAGGTCGTGGTGTTCAAACTCGATGGCGACCTGGCTTTCATGCATGTCGACCGGGATTCTGATAGCCGTCTCGTTCATCAGATCACTTACCAGGCTGGCCGGGTCCTGTGTGAGCAGGTCTGAAAGCTTCAGGCTTCCGAGGTAACGGCCCTGTCGGTCGATGACAAAAAGCTGATCAAAGACTTCGGGTAATTCGCCGCGCACCCGCAGGTAACGCAGGACCACGTCCAGGGTTACGTCCGGGCGGATGGTCAGCACGTCGGGGTCCATCAGGCCACCGGCAGAGTCTTCCGGGTAGGTCAGGACATGTAACAGGCGCTCATGATCCTGGCGGTCAAGACTGCGCAAAACCTCGCTGGTTACCGCATCGGGCAGGTCATCGAGAATATCGGCGAGATCGTCGATATCGAGATCATCAACGGCTGCGACCAGGTCTTCGGGGGCTGTCCCCCGGATCAGGCTGGCACGAACCTCGTCGTTGACTTCAACCAGTACGTCGCCGTCCAGCTCAGGATCAGTCAGTTCCCAGACTGCAAGCCGTTTGGCGATAGGGAGTGATTCGAGCAGGTCGGCAATTTCAGCTGCCGAAAGGCTCTTCAATGAGTGGCTAACACGGGTTTGCGTGCCTGAATCGAGCGCCGTGGTCAGGCGATCCAGTTGGCGCGCTGTCTTTTCTTCGTGTAACTGTTCCGCCATGCGGGACTCCCATCTAACCGCAGGCATTATAAGGGAAACGGGTCTGGCAGGTTATGACTTACCGCGTTGAGATTCGTCGAGTAACTCGAGAAGCGGCTGGTTTTCCTGCTCGTCAGGATCACCCAGCCACCGCTTGATGACTTTTCGAGCAAGGCCTACATCGGTTTCACGGATAATTTGCTTCACTTCCAGCAGGCGTGCCGGATGCATACTGAATTCGCGCAATCCGAGTGCCAGCAAGAGGCGTGTGTAGCGTGGGTCACCGGCTACTTCGCCGCAAACAGAGGCAGGAATACCCAGTTCATCTGCGCCCTTCAAAATGTATCTGAGCAGGCGAATAACACCCGGATGCTGCAAGTCATAGAGGTGTGCGACCTGTTCATCACCCCGGTCCGCAGCCAGCGTGTATTGCAGCAGATCATTGGTGCCCACCGAGATGAAATCCAGGTGGCGTCCCAGGTCAAGTATCGCCATCGCTGCGGCGGGCACCTCAATCATTGCACCCAGCTGCATGTCCATGTCATAGGGCTGATTGCGGGTATCCAGCTCGTTCCTGGCCTCTTCAAGCAATGCCTTGACCCGCCGGATTTCCAGGACACTGGTAATCATCGGGATGAGACAGCGTACCGGCCCTGAATCACTGGCCCTCAGAATGGCTCGCAGCTGTGTCTTGAACAGTGCTGTGTCCTGCAGGCACAAACGGACAGCGCGCAGCCCAAGTGCCGGATTGGCAGAGCGCCGCGGGTCCGAGAAGTCGAGTGAATCGCTGGTTTTATCCCCACCAAGATCCAGTGTCCTGATGGTCAGTGGTTTTCCGTTCAGGGTCTTCAGCGCGGAACGGTATCGTATGAGCTGGGTTTCTTCATCAGGCAGCACCCCCTGCAGGTAAAGAAACTCGGTTCGATAAAGGCCAATCGCTTCGGCGCCTACCTCAAGGGCCTGGTTCAATTCTCCCGAGCGCTCGGCGTTGGCCTGCAGGCTGACGCTTATGTTGTCAATGCTCTGCGCTGCCCGGTTACGCAGCGATTTCAGGGCTTTCCGAAAGCGCAAGGCTTCCAGTTGGATCTCGCGGTAGCGCTCCAGTGTTGCCGCATCCGGGTCTGAAAATACCAGCCCCCGCCCGCCATCCACAATGACCGTGCTGCCCTCCTTCAGCCGGCTACGGGCGCCTGGCACGCCAAGAACTGCGGGGATCCCAAGGCTGCTTGCAAGAATGGCCGTGTGGCTGTGCGGCCCGCCGTGTTCCGTGACGATTCCGGCGACACCGCGCTCGTGCAGTATGGCCAGTTCAGCCGGTGTCAGCTCTACTGCGATCACCAGGGTGTTGGCCAGCCGGTCAGGGAAGTGCTCGAACGGCTGGGTTGCCGCCTGGTCACTGAGTTTGCTCTGGATCAACCGGACTACCTGGGTTACATCTTCGCCACGGGTCCGGATGTACTCATCATCCATGCTGCGGAATTCGGAAAGGACTTGCTCCAGTTGGACTTGCACCGCCCACTCTGCGTTGCAGAGCTCGCTGCGGATGTGTTTCTCGGTACTCTTGCCAATTTTTGAGTCGCCCAGCATCAGGACGTGGGACTGGATGATCTCGACGGCTGGCATGGCGGCTTCAGGGTTAATCCGGTCTGCCAGCTCAAGCAGTTGTTCGCGGGCAGCGTTTACGGCGGCCCGGTAACGCTTGATCTCGTTTTCCACATCACCAGCGCCGATGCGGTATTCACCAATGTCGAGCTCATTTCGTTCGGCCAGATGGATTTGGCCGATAGCGATGCCCTGGGCGACCGCATGACCTTTGAGGGTGATACTCACTCATCTTCTCCAAATCGATTGACGATCAATTCAGTTATTGCGTCCAGTGCCTGGTTCTCGTCAGTACCATCTGCCTCGATGATCAGTTCTGTGCCGGTAGCCGCGGCCAGCATCAGTACACCCATGATTGATTTGCCATTGACCGCCCGGGCGCCTTTCTTGACGAAGATTTTGGCAGTGAATTCTGAAGTGCAATTGACCAGCCTGGTGGCGGCACGCGCATGCAGGCCCAGGCGGTTGATGATGGTGACTTTCCTGGAAATCATGCCTGGAAAATCTTTACAGCGCTTCGACCGCCGTCGACGGCTTTCCGAGTGACCATTTCAAGTGGGTTGTCACGGTAGTTCCAGACTCGAATCAGCATACCGAGATTGGCTCCTGTCACCATGACAGCGTGGTAATCATCCAGTACCTGGGCCACCAGGTTGGCCGGGCTCGCACCCATCAGATCAGTGAGGACCAGTACACCATTATCGGTATCTAACCGTTCGATCGCGTCGCGGATGTCCTGTAGTGATGCCGGTAGATTCCCCGACTGGTTGAGCGCCAGGCAGGCTACGTTTTCCAGAGTCTGCCCGAGTACAAAGCCGGCTTCTTCGATAAGCGCTGCACCGGTCCCGCCATGCGTGACGATAAGAATACCGACACTCATTCCTGCATCTCCCTGTGGTGGATCAACACCTGCCCGAACTCTGTGCCCAGCCCCCGGGCCAGGCGGTCCACCAGGTAAACGGAGCGGTGCTGTCCGCCGGTGCAACCGATGCCAACCGTCACGTAACTGCGCTGGCTATGCCGGAATTCAGGTAGCCAGGTTTTCAGGAAATTCAATATATCGGTAAACATACCCTTAACAGCCTCATCCTGCTCCAGCCAGTCCCTGACCGGTTGGTCCATTCCGGTGTATTCGCGCAAGCCATCCACCCAGTGAGGATTGGGTAGAATGCGTGCGTCGAAAATGAAGTCAACGTCCTGTGGCACCCCTCGCTTGAAGGCGAAAGACTCGAGCACGATGGTCATTGACGTGTTTTCATTTCCCGCGCAGTTCCAGACCTGGCGGCGCAACTGATGAATGTTCGTATCGGAAGTGTCGATAACCCAATTCGCTTTCTGGCGCAGACTGTCCAGCAGGCTTTTTTCCTGTTCGATCGCCTGCGGCAGGGATATCTGGTCGCTGGTCAGTGGGTGGCGACGGCGCGTTTCGCTGAAGCGCTTGATGATGGACTTGACGTCGGCGATCAGGAACAGTAATTGCCAATCCAGCCCAGCCAGAGACTGTTCTTCCAGCCACCGGGGGATTTCTTTCAGGTCCTTTCCGGGTGACCTCGCGTCCACCCCCAGTGCGACTCTGGAGTACCGCTCAGGGTTGAGTTTGATCTGATTGGCAAATTCCCGGAGAAGAGCAGCGGGCAGGTTGTCAACGCAGTAGCAGCCCTGATCTTCCAGGGCCCGTAACGCCGTGGATTTACCGCCACCGGATAACCCGCTAACCAGTATCAGCTTCTGTGGCTCAGCACGCATGTTCAGTTGTTGTCACCCGGGTTCTGCCGCTGAAGAATGCGTGAATGCCTCTGTATGAATTCAGACGCCGCGTCATATCCTTTCATCTTGAGCATGAAATCCCGAACTGCCGCTTCAGCGATGATGGACAAATTTCTTCCGGCCATGACCGGTAGAGTGATTCGAGGTATATCCATTTTCAGTACCTCTAAAGAACTGCTGTTGCCGCGTAGCCGGTCTTCGCTGACCGGGTGCCCGGGGCGCCCGGGGATTTCCAGGTGGATGATCAGCCGAAGAAACTTGTTCATCTTGACCGCGGCATCTCCGAACATGTGCCGTACATTAAGCACTCCCAGCCCGCGGACTTCGAGGCAGTCCTGCAGGGCCTCAGGGCAGGTACCATCGATGATTTCGGGTGAGATACGGGTAAACTCGGGGGCATCATCGGCGATCAGACGGTGACCGCGGTTCAGCAACTCCAGAGCCAGTTCGCTCTTGCCGGTGCCAGGGTCACCGGTAATTAACACACCAAGGGTGAAGACCTCCATGAAGACTCCGTGCAAGGTGGTACGCTGGGCCAGCGCCTTGGAAATATAGTACTGAAGGTAATTGACCAGTTCTTCTGCCGGCAGTCCGGAACGAATCAGCGCCGTGGATCTGCCGCAGGCCGCATCCGCGATCCTGGATGGAATTTCAAGACCGTCGCCGACCATGATGGCCAATGGTTGGCTATCCAGTATCAAGAAGGCCGTTGCCTGTTGTTCAATGGGGTCCTGTAAATCGAGATAACTGATCTCTTCGCGGCCCAGGACCTGTACCCGATTAGGGTGGATCAGATTGAGGTAGCCCGCCACTGCCGGGCGTGATGTCATATCGAGCGTTGACAGGGTGTATTCGTCCGGCTCATCACCTGTGGAGACCCAGTGCAGGTCCAACCTCTCGCTGAGGTCTTCAAACAGACTACGGGCTGTTATCGTGCGGGTCACACTCAACAGTATTGCAGATACATGAAAACCACATCAATGCCTGGAGCCGGAGAGAAGTTTTAGCAGGCTTCCTGAATTATCCGCCGTGCGCAATTCTTCGAGCAATTCCTTGTCGCTGAATAATTCGGCAACCTGTGCCAGCAATTTCAAGTGATCTTCTGCGCAGTTATCGGGTACTGCCAGGGCAAATAGAAGGTCCACCGGTTGCCCGTCAACGGCGTCAAACGCCACCGGTTTTTTCAGCCGAAGGAACGATACTTCGACATGCCGGGTACCCTTGACCCGGCCGTGAGGAATGGCCACGCCCTTACCGAGGCCGGTGCTTCCGAGACGTTCCCTGGCGCACAGGCTTTCAAAGATTTCTCTCTGGCCGAGGCTGTCACTGTTGCGGGCCAGTTCCTCACTGATCAGTTCGAGTAGCTTTTTCTTGCTGCTACTGTGAACATCACAGTGTATTTTTTCCGGGCTCAGCAGATCACTAATAAGCATTTCTAAATGGCCATTCCAGTACTTTTATTCGGGATGCGTCAGAGACGGCTAACCCAGCGAAGCCGTTCTTTTTGCAGAGTTGGAGTGGTTGCCGCGCAGACGATCCTTGTAGCGCCGAACCTGCTTGTCCAGCTTATCGATAAGGCCATCGATGGCCGCGTACATATCGGCATCTGTATCCTGCGCGAAAATTTCTTTGCCGGCGGCATGAACAGTTGCTTCAGCCTGCTGTTGTTGGGGGTTTTCAACTTTGAGAATGACATTGATGGAAATCACGTGGTCAAAATGTCTTGAAATCCGCTGCAGTTTTTCGGTCACGTAGGCACGCAACGCAGGAGTAACTTCAATGTGATGTCCGGTAATGTTTATTTGCATGTTGATCTCCATTTTATGGTCACCAGTCAAGCCGGCGTGATACCGGAAGTCCGGGCTTCGTTTGCCTTATTTGAAGGGTGAGAACGAGAAGGATTATACGATCCATGTCTTAATCTTATACCTGATTTCAAAGGTTGCCTAGTCAAAGCAATAATGCGGATCATACAAGGCAATTTCAAGGTTGCCCTATACCGGCCGGTAGAGGCGACGGCGTTCATTCGATGAGCCGATGCCAAGCGATTCACGGTACTTGGCCACTGTTCTCCTGGCGGCGCGTATTCCCGTCCGGCTCAGAATTTCCGACAACTCCTGGTCACTCAGCGGGCTGCCAGGCGGTTCTTTGTCCAGTAGCACCTGCAAGTGGGCCTTCACGGCCGTCGCGCTGATGGTTCCGCCGTTGTCTGTTTGCACGTGGCTGGAGAAAAAATATTTGAGCTCGAATATCCCGCGCGGTGTGAGCATATATTTGCGGGTCGTTGCCCGGGATACGGTCGATTCGTGCACACCGATCGCTTCGGAAATTTCCTTGAGAACCAGTGGTTTCATTCCTATTTCGCCTTTTTCCAAAAAATCCTGCTGGAAGTCGACGATACTCTGCGACACGCGCATCAGCGTCTGGTTTCGGAGCTCCAGGCTGGACATCAGCCAGCGAGCTTCCTGCAGCCGCCCGCGCAAGTAGTCTGCATCCTTGCCGCCGGACTTGCGTAACAGGCCTATGTAGTAATTGTTCAGTTTCAGCCCGGGCTCGTTTTCCGGGTTGAGCGTCACCCGCCATTCGTCATCAATCCGGGTGGCGTAAACGTCCGGCACCAGGTATTCATCCTGGCGGTTGTCATAGCGTGACCCAGGCCGTGGCTCGAGCGACTGGATTAAATCAATCGCTGCTTCGATGGCCTCCTCGCTGGCACCCGTTCTTTTCCTGAGTTCATCCAGGTCATGCCGGGCCAGTAGTTCCAGGTAGTCCTTTGAAATGCGCAGGGCGAGGTCGCGGGTCTTCGTATCGGAGGGCAGGGCAGATAGCTGAACACGGATGCATTCTGCCGCATTACGGGTGGCCACACCAACCGGCTCCAGTCTCTGGACCCGGTGCAGTACGGCCAGGATTTCGTCTTCTTCGACCAGCAGTTCCGGCGCCAGGCTGGCCCTGACGTCCTCGATGCTTTCGTGCAGATAGCCATCTTCATCGAGCCCGTAAACAATGGCTTCAGCGATGGCGGCATCCTCATCGCTGAAGTGCGACAGGTTAATCTGCCAAAGCAGGTGTTCGCGTAACGAGTCGCTGCTGGTGTCGGCAATTTGGGATTCGCCGGAGAAGCTATCGTATGGGCCACTCTCCATCCATTGTTCGTCGCCGAGGCTTTCAACCTCCCAGTCCTGTTGTTCAGCGGCCTCGGTTTTTTCGCTGCTTTCCTGTTCGGGTTCGCCGCCTGGTTCCGCTTCGCCACCCTCCTCGCGTTCCAAAATGGGGTTGGAGTCCAGTGCGTCCTGGATGTATTCACGAAGTTCGATTCTATTCAGTTGCAGCAGGCGAATGGCTTGCTGTAACTGTGGCGCAAGCGCCAGTTTTTGGGAGAGTCTTAGTTGTAGATAAGGTTCAGCCATGCTGTGATCAGAGGCTGAAATCCTTGCCCAGGTAAACTTGCCTCACTTCATCATTGGCGATGATAGTCTCCGGTTTACCTTCTGCCAGCACCTGGCCCTCATTGAGGATATAAGCATGGTCACAAATCCCAAGCGTTTCCCGCACATTGTGGTCGGTGATCAGCACGCCGATGTTTAAATCGGTCAGGTGTTCGACGATTTTCTGAATTTCAATGACAGATATGGGATCGACCCCGGCAAAAGGTTCGTCCAGCAGGATAAACCGGGGGCCGGCTGCCAGTGCGCGGGCAATTTCAGCCCGGCGCCGTTCGCCACCTGAAAGGCTGATGCCTTTTTGCTCCGCGATGTGCCCAATACCGAGGTCTTCCAGCAGTTTCTGTTGTTGCTCTGTTCGTTCCGCTGCGGTGAGGTCCTTGCGGATTTCCAGGATGGCCATGATGTTATCGGCCACCGAAAGCTTGCGGAAAATTGATGCATCCTGCGGGAGATAGCCCACACCGAGTCCGGAGCGAACGTTGACGGGCTCATGTGTTACGTCCTCATCATCTACCAGGATTTGCCCGTCACCCACCGGCACCAGACCCACGATCATGTAGAAGCAGGTGGTTTTCCCTGCACCGTTGGGTCCCAGCAAGCCGACGACTTCGCCCGGCTCTACCTGCATGGTGACGCCGCGAACGACCTCGCGTTTGCCAAAGGTCTTGTGAAGGTTTATTGCTTTAAGCATTCGCCTATCCTGTTTCCCCGTTTTCATCCGGGCTGACGGCTTCACTTTCACTGCCGGACTCTTCTGCGTCGTTGTTCCCGCCTACCTGCGGACTGTCCGGCACCACTTCGGGCTCCATCCGGATCCGGATACGGCCGTTACTGTCGCCACCACTGCCCTTGAAATGCTGGGCATTCATGTCGTACTCAAGTACCTCGCCGCTGATGTTGTATTGTGGGTGAACAACATCTGCTGCACCGCTGAGCGTGACGATTCCCGTGGCGACCATGTATTCGAGTTTGCGGGCCTCGGCGCTGACCAGCCCTTCTTCCTCAATTTCCTGCTGCAGGTGCACCGGGTTGCCGTTCAGCTCGATTTTCCGCACTTTGCCTTCAGCTTTCTCAACCTCGGCAATGTCCGCCCGGATCAGCAATGTGCCCTGGCGGATTTCCACGTTACCCTTCAGCGTGGCAATGCCGTCGCCCAGGGTTCCATCGGTTGAGTCGGCGTTCACTTCCAATGGTTGCTGGCGGTCAGTCTCGAGCGCGGGTAATGCGCCGGGAATTACGAGCAACAGTGTCGCCGCTGTCATTAGTAACCGCTTATGGAGTTTCATAGTGCGCCTTTACGTCCTCAAAAAGTTCAAAACTGTTGGATACCATGTCGAGATACATTCCTGTCGCATCCAGCCGGTCGTTTTCCTGCCAGATACTGACTCCAGCGTCGGTACTTGCTGTCCGGGGCGTCACATTCAACATAACGTCCTTGGTTTCAATTTCCAGTAGTTTTCCGGTAACTTCGTTTCTCCGGGTGAGGTAGACATCACCGATCATGGAAACGTGTTCGCGATTCGCGGTGATGATTGCAGACTCTGCCCTAATGTACCACCGTTCATCTTCCTGAAGAATCCGTATTTCGGCCTGTTCGACCGTGCCGACTCCGCTCTGCGCGTTGCTGCGCAAAACCGGTGCCGTCATTTCAATATTAATCGCGCCGTTTACGTCCAGCAAACGTCCCTCAAAATCATACAATGCGTAGTTCAACCGGGTATCCAGCATGCCGGACGGCGCCGCCGGTGCATCCACCTGGTCATTTGACAGGTAGAAGGTTAATGCGGCCAGCATGGCCAGCAGCAGTATTCCGTGCCGGGTTCGACGCCGAATCACTGGTTCAGGATTCCATCGAGTACGGCCTGGTCCAGTCCGCGGGCAGCCAGAATGAGGTCACATACTTCGCGAACGGCGCCGCGGCCTCCTTTGAGCGAGGTTACCCAGTGCACGCGATTCTTAACGACGGCGTCAGCATCTGCCACGGTCACGGCAAGGCCAACCCGCTCGAGCACAGGAAGATCGATCCAGTCATCACCGGCGTAGCAGATATTCTGTTCATCCATACCGGTATCAGAAAGCAATTCGTGGAAAGCGTTCAGTTTGTCGTTGCGGCCCTGGTAGACCTGGGTGATGCCGAGCTGTGCAGCCCTCTGCGCTACGATCTCCGATTGCCTGCCGGTGATCAGGGCCAACTGGATACCCTGGCTTTGCAGGGCTTTCAGGCCCAGCCCGTCACGCGTGCTGAATGCCTTCATCTCGTTTCCCCGGTTGTCGAAGTACAGCCTGCCGTCGGTCAGTACGCCGTCTACGTCCAGCACCAGCATGTTGATACGCGCTGCTCTTTCTAGCAGCAGGTCGTCTATTCCGGAAATATCGATAACAGACATTCAGATCACTCCGGCCTGCAACAGGTCCTGGAAGTTCAGTGCACCCACCAGACTGTTATCTTCGTCAATTACCAGGATGCCCTGGATGGAGAATTGCTGCATCATTTGCATGGCTTCCATGGCCAGCGCGCCCGGCGCGATATGCTGTCCACCTGTGGTCATGACGTCACTGACCGGGGTCACATGCGGATCCAGGCCTGAGTCCAGCGTGCGGCGCAGGTCGCCGTCCGTGAAAATCCCTGTTACATGGCCCTCGAAATCCAGCACCGCAGTCATACCCAGGCGCTTGGCGGTCATTTCCATGATCGCCTGGCTGATCGGTGCGTCATGTTGAACACGGGGGATTGCATCGCCGGTATGCATGATGTCACGGATATGGAGCAGCAGGCGTTTGCCCAGTTGTCCGGCTGGATGCGACAAGGCGAAATCCTCACGGCTGAAGCCTCGCGTTTCCAGCAGGGAAATTGCCAGCGTATCACCCATGACCAGCGCTGCTGTGGTGCTCGAGGTCGGTGCCAGACCCAGCGGGCAGGCCTCTTTCTCAACGCCAACGTTGAGGTGTACATCTGCGTGCTTTGCCAGAGTTGAAGCCGGGTTGCCCGTCATCGCTACGATTCTAACGCCGATGCGTTTCAGAACCGGAAGGATGATGTTCACTTCATCGGTCTCACCGGAACTGGAAAGGGCAAGTACGACATCGCGCGACTTGATCATGCCCAGATCGCCGTGACTGGCTTCTGCCGGGTGAACGAAAAAAGCCGGTGTTCCGGTGCTGGCCATGGTTGCGGCAATTTTGCTGCCGATGTGGCCTGATTTTCCCATGCCGATGACGACTACGCGACCACTGCACTCCAGCAGGTACGTGCAGGCTTCAATGAAGTCATCGTCGATTCGCTGTAATAGTCCGGTAATGGCGCCGGCCTGCGTCTCGATGACAGCCTTTGCAAGCGCTTGAATGGCATTCCTGTTCATCCTGTAACCTCTGGCGCAACGCGCCCGGCGGTGACCCAAACGAGGATCTGGTATGCCACAAACATGGAGAGCAACAAGATCCCGGATTTTCGACTGATCCGGCCCGGCCCCTGGATCCCGTAGGCCATGAAAAACAGCAGCATGGTAAACAGGAACATGACCGGGAAATCCTGCTTTAGCATCATTACATCGACATCCACTGGTTTGATGACAGCGGCAATCCCCAACACGCCCAGAATATTGAACATGTTTGAGCCGATGACGTTTCCGATGGCGAGGTCATCCTCTTCACGCAGTGCGCTGGTTAACGCCGCTGCCAACTCCGGCAGACTGGTGCCGAACGCCATGATGGTCAGACCGATGACTGCCTCGGATACTTCCAGGCTGCGGGCGATGAAAATTGCGCCGTCAACCAGGAATTTCGAACTGACCGGCAGGATAATCAGACCTACCACAAGCCAGAAAACAGCGGTCTTTGTTGGCATATTGCTAGGTATTTCGGCGGCAAATTCGTCGGCAAGAGGGTCGCCCGTGCCAAGTCGCAGACCGTAGCGGATCATCCAGATGATCAGTGCGACCAGGCCGGCCAGCAGCAGCCAGCCTTCGGTGCGGTCATATAAGAAGTCGGCGGCCATGATCAGGGCGGCGATCATGATCAGCATCAGCAGGGGGTATTCGCGCTTGAGTGTTTCCGATTCCACTCTCAGTGGGTAAACAATGGCAGTCAGGCCAAGTATCATCCCGATATTGGCAATGTTGGAGCCGATCGCATTGCCCACCGCGAGGCCAGGGTTGCCGCGGGATGCAGCGACGCCGGAAACCACCAGTTCAGGGGCGGAAGTTCCGAAGGCGACAATGGTCAGGCCGATGATCAACGGCGATACGCCCAGGTTGCGAGCCAGTGCCGACGCACCCGCCACCAGACGGTCTGCACCCCAGACCAGCAGGATAAATCCTCCCGCCAGTTGCGCGATGGAAATCAGCATATGGCGCAATTCTCTTTCAGTATCGGTTCCTGTTCCATTATGATGTCGGGCGTCTGCAGTAGTACAGCAGAAGTAATCAGGAGAAGAGGAAGCATAGTCTATGGATACAGCACGAATAGAGCAAATGATTCGGGCCGGTTTGCCCGATGCGACAGTGACCGTAACAGGCGCAGACGGGGTCCATTTTGAAGCCCATGTCATCTGTCCCTCGTTTACCGGCAAGCCCACTTTGCAACGTCATCGCCTGGTTTATGCGACGTTGGGCAAGTACATGGGAAATGAAATTCACGCGCTGGGATTAAATACCCAGGCACCGGATGAGATCGGCTGAAATGGCAAAAATTGAGATACAGGGCGGTGTGCCGCTGCAGGGCGATGTCCGGATTTCCGGAGCCAAGAATGCCGTGCTCCCTATCCTGGTAGGCTGCCTTCTGGGCGACCATCCTTCGCGGATAAGTAACGTGCCTCATTTGCAGGATGTCACTACCACGATGGAGCTACTGGGGCGGATGGGGGCCGAACTGAGTATTGGCGACGGCATGCAAATCGAAATTGACCCGCGCAGCATGCAGCATTTTGAGGCGCCTTATGATCTGGTCAAAACCATGCGAGCTTCTATCCTGGTGCTGGGTCCGCTGGTGGCCCGCTATGGTCAGGCAGAGGTTTCGTTGCCGGGCGGGTGTGCGATCGGCTCCAGGCCGGTTGATCTGCACCTGCATGGTTTGAGCCTGCTGGGTGCAAAGGTCGAGGTCGTCAACGGCAACATCGTCGCAAGGGCTGATCGCCTCAAGGGCGCCCGTATCATCATGGACACGGTGACAGTTACGGGTACCGAAAATCTGCTGATGGCGGCAACGCTGGCTCAGGGGACCACGGTGATCGAAAACGCCGCTCAAGAGCCGGAAGTTGTTGACCTGGCTGATTTTCTCATATCGATGGGGGCGTATATCGAAGGCGCAGGTACCAACACCATCACTATCGAAGGCCGTGAGAGTCTGCATGGCACAGAGTATTCTGTTTTACCGGACCGAATTGAAACCGGGACCTATCTGGTGGGCGCGGCAATAACCGGTGGCCGTGTGCGTTGCACCCGGACGCGACCTTCACACCTCGATTCGGTGCTGGACAAGCTGACTGAGGCCGGGGCGGATATCACGGTCGGCGATGACTGGATTGAACTGGACATGGGGGGGCGCAGGCCGAAGTCTGTTGACCTGACAACGGCACCATACCCGGGATTCCCGACCGATATGCAGGCCCAGTTCATGGCCCTCAACACGATAGCAGAGGGTACTGGCGTGATCAGTGAAACCATTTTCGAAAACCGGTTCATGCACGTGCAGGAGCTGCAAAGACTGGGTGCGGACATCCAGGTCAAAGGCAACACGGCTATTATCCGAGGCGTACCGAAGCTGATGGGTGCCCCGATCATGGCAACGGACCTGCGTGCTTCGGCCAGCCTGGTGTTGGCGGGCCTGGTAGCGCAGGGTGAGACGGTCGTCGACCGGGTATATCATATTGATCGCGGTTACGAAAATATCGAGGAAAAACTCAGGGCGCTGGGTGCCCGTATCAGGCGGAACAGCTCACCTTCAGCCTGAGTCAGCTTAATTTACGACGCGGGCGCCGATCACCTCGACGCTGACCCTGCGATTGAGCTCATTGGGGTCAGGGATCGTAATGCCCAGTGCCATCTGGTCCTGAGCGCCTCCGGCTAGTGGCCCGCGGTAGGTTTTCTTGTTTTGCCGGGTCTGCCCCTGGCTATCAAGCCAGGCGTAGCTGATGACAATATTTCTGATGGGTACCCGTGTGAGGTTTCCAAACTGAACCCAGACCTGGTTGTCGCGGTCAACGACCGCACGGGATCCTACGTATTTCGAGGGGTTGTTTTGCAGGTCCAGAAGGACCAGTTCCCGGGTTGCCTTATTGCTGGTTTCAGACTCGGACTGGGCGGCCGTCTGGAAATGCTCCAGGGCGGTACTCATATTGCCCTGTCGCTTATCCAACATGCCCAGCAGGTAGTGTGCCTCGGCCGTAGGCATCAGTTCCAGGCTCTTATCCAGACTGCTACGGGACGGGGTGGTCTGGTTGAGCGCGTACTGCATCTGTCCCGCGCGCAGGTAACCGTAGAAAAAATCGGGGTTGGCACGGATGGCTTTCTGATAAGAGCTAAGGGCCCGCTTGTCACGGTCATCCAGCGCGTAAAGATCACCCTGCAGGTCATGAAACAACGACTCCCTGGGTTCCATTGCCAGCGCTTTATTCAGTTTCTCCTGGGCCAGGCTCGCGTTATCGTCTGCGACGGCCTTTTTTGCTTCATCGTAGGCATCGTAAGCGGGCTGCACGCGTTTCAGGTAAGCGATTTTCTCCCGGTAACGTTCCCGGCCCATTTCACCACCTTCCGGCAAGGTGAGGGCGGTCTCGCGGTTATTCTCGACGCGCCCCATCGAGGGCGGGTGAGAAGCGAAAAGGCCGCTTATCCAGTCAGTGTCCCGCTCTTTTGAGATTTCGACGAAGGTTTCCTGCAGTTCAATGGCGCCTCTTGGGTTATAGCCCGCTTCGGACATGTAAATCATGCCGTATTCATCGGACTCCCGTTCCGCGTCCCGGCCGTATTTCTGGTTCAGTAACTGGCTGCCGAGTGCGGGCACCATCATGGCCACTTCACGTGCCGCCTGCGAATCAATCGTGCTGCCGAGGATGACCATGCTAATGACCGCACCCGCTTGTGTCAGCGCTCCCTTGGATTGCGCGCGCGCGCCGTGTGCTGCGTCTGAGTGAACGATTTCATGTCCCAGCACGGCGGCCAGTTCGGCTTCTGAATCGAGCTGGATCAGCAGGCCCCGGTTGATCACGATTTTGCCGCCGGGCAGGGCCCAGGCATTCGGCGTCGAGTTATTGAGGATACTGAATTCGTAGTCCAGCTCTGACTTTCGGCGGGCCTGGTTCGCCAGGCGCTTGCCCACTCCCTGAACATAGGTCGTCAGTTCCGGGTCGAGGATGAACTCGCCGCCCTGCGATTGTTTCATCGGAGCATACATCTGGTTGCCAACCTGCTGCTCCCAGTCGGTCCCGTAGATTTGGAAATTACGATCCCCGGTCACCGGGTTGACGGAACAGGCAGACAGCCCGAACGCTGCCACAATTAGTGAAAGAAGCAGTTTTTTCAGGTTCATGTCGCGCCGCCTTTGTAGTTAAGGGTGAAGCCTGCCATCAGTTTGAAGTTGCAACGGAACGGCAGCTTTCGTGCCGTCAATGATGACTGAGCCGGTGTTGCATTCGACCTCGTGTCCGGCCAGGAATTCAACCGTAGCCACCAACAGGCTGTGTTCCATCGGCGACAAACGTGATGCCAGGCTTTCCGGGCTGTCCTCTGCCAGGATAGGTATCACTACCTGGGAGATTACCGGGCCGCCGTCGAGTTCTTCAGTGACGAAGTGAATGCTGGCTCCGTGCTGCCGGTCACCGGCGTCGATCGCCCGATGGTAGGTTTGGGTACCCCGGTATAGCGGTAGTAGCGATGGGTGCAGATTGATCATCCTGCCCTCGAACGGTTCCAGCAGGTTTGATCCGATGATGCGCATAAAGCCGGCTAGAACGACCAGGTCGGGCTTACCAGCCGCGACCAGCAGTGCCAGTGCATGATCGAACTCGGCGCGGCTGGCAAACCCACCGTGTTCCAGCACACTGATGTTGATTCCGGCTTTTGCGGCGCGTTCCAGGCCGAGTGCTCCGGCCACGTTACTGATTACATGACCGATTTCTACATTCAGACGGCCTGATTGCTGTGCATCAATCAGCGCCTGCAGGTTGCTGCCGGAGCCCGAAATCAGGACGGCTAATTTCAGCGGGTGACTCTTCAAAGATAACGTACCCGGGAATCGTCGCTGGTGGTAACCACGGAACCGATATCAAAGCTGGTCAGGCCTTCCTTTTTGGCCAGCGAAGATACGGTTTCAGCCTCGGCATCAGGCACAATCATGACCATGCCGATTCCGCAATTGAATGTCCGCAGCATTTCGGCGTCAGTGATCGAACCGTTTTCCTGCAACCAGGAAAAGACAGCGGGCCGAGTCCAGCTTTCGGTGGAAATTTCTATGCCGACTCCATCCGGTAAAACACGGATGATGTTTTCGGTCAGTCCGCCGCCTGTTATATGTGCAAGGCCGTCAATGCGGGTGCTTTTCAGCAGCTTGAGCACGGGCTTCACGTAGATGGTCGTTGGCGCAAGCAGTGCGTCACCGAGTTTCACCACTTCGCCTGATGATTCAGTGAGTGTTGCAGCAAGGTCGGCGCCTGCGTGTTCGATGACTTTTCGGATCAGCGAATAACCGTTGGAATGGGGGCCGCTGGATGCCAGTCCCAGGATGCGGTGGCCGGCCTCGATCCTGCTACCGTCAAGCAGTTCGGATCGTTCAACAGCGCCGACCGAGAATCCAGCCAGGTCGTACTCGCCTTCGCCGTACATGCCGGGCATCTCAGCTGTTTCACCGCCAATCAGTGCGCAGCCTGCCAGACGACAACCGTGAGCGATTCCTTCGACTACCGCCTGTGCCTCATCCAGGTTGAGTTTTCCGGTGGCGAAATAGTCGAGAAAAAACAACGGTTCAGCACCGCATGTCAGGATGTCGTTGACACACATGGCGACCAGGTCGATTCCAATAGTGTCATGCTTGCCCAGCTGCCGGGCGAGCATCAGCTTGGTGCCGACTCCGTCGGTCCCGGATACCAGCAGGGGCTCCCGCCATTTTTGCAGGTCCATGTTGAACAGGGCACCAAACCCGCCAAGTCCAGTGAGGACTTCGGGGCGCAGAGTGCTTTTAACGGCCGGCTTGATGCGCTCGACCAGTTCGTTGCCTGCGTCAATATCAACACCGGCGTCGCGGTAGGAAAGGCTTTCAGTGGCTTTTGTCGTGTTATTCAAAGTGGGTTCCGGTTGCTAGTTTCGTTACGGACTGGAAGAGCCATATGTTATCTTATTTATTGATCCTGCACCCGGTACCCCATGAGAACATTGATCCTGATTTTACTGCTCACTTTGCTGCCTTTTACCAGCAGCGAGGCAGCCACGGTCGAAATCTATACAGGTGAGGCGGTGGTCGACAGCAAGGACGCCGCTGACCGCAGGCGTGCACTCCCGCTTGCGCTCAAGCATGTATTTGAAAAATACAGCGGCCTGAGGGATTTTACGGCGTACCCGCAACTGGACACTGCGCTTGCAAGTGCTTCTTCGATCGTGCTCTCTTTCTATTACCGGAATGCTGAAATAAAGCTGGCTGATGGCAACGACGGTGAGGAACTTCGACTGGTCGCGACTTTTTCAAGCGACCAGGTCGATGAACTGGCACGCTCCTTACAGTTACCCCTGTGGCCACCGCGGCGCGACCCCGTGAATGCGTGGGTGGTTATCGACAATGGCCTGGACCGGCAGGTCATGCCGGTTGAGTTTGCCTATGCATGGGAAGCTATGGGTGAAGTCGCTGCCAGTCGCGGCTTGCCGGTCAACTGGCCCAGCCCGGATGCTGATGGCCTCTACATGGTGGACGCCCAATTGCTATGGGGTGGCTACACGGAGGATTTACAGGTTGGCCAGGGCATTGGAGCAATGATTTCGGCGGCGCGTCGTGAAGGGCCCGAATGGAACGTTCGTAGCAACCTGACGTACCGTGGGAAAAGCACCACCTGGCGGGTCCAGAACATCGAATTGCAGGCTGCACTGGCTGAAAGTATGCAGCAGGCCGTAGACCAGGTTGCAGCGGCTAATACCATCGCGGCGACCGACCTCGGTAGCTGGATGCACCCACTGGAAATTGCCGGGTTGGCGGGTGCGGATGATTACAGTCGCTGCCTGGGCTATCTGCAACAGCTCAATGTCGTTAACCGGGTTTCGGTCCGGTCTGCCAAGGCAGGTACCGTCACCTTCATGCTGGAGTTGAACGCGCTGCCCCAATACCTGGATGATGCCCTGCTCAATGGGCAGGTTCTGGCGGCTGACGAAGACGGCCTCGGTTTTTACCTTCTGCCCTGAGTAAAACGATCATGAATGATTCTCGAAACTGGTTCATCCTGGCGTTGATTGCCTGCGGTGGCTGGTTGCTTTATCTGCTTGCACCGGTCCTCACTCCGTTTGTTTTATCTGCCGGGCTCGCCTTTCTGGGCGACCCGCTGGTAGACCGACTGGAGCGCATGAAGTTTTTTAAATGGCCGGTCAATCGTACGGTCGCGGTGGTCCTGGTTTTTCTGCTGATATCGACCGTATTGACGCTCGCCCTGGTGATCTTCCTGCCATTGCTTAGCGACCAGGTGCAGAAACTGGTAGTGAAAGCACCTGAGATGTTCGAGTGGCTTATCGGCACCGCGCTGCCCTGGGTGCAGGTCAAGCTCGGCCTGACATCTTTCCAGCTGGATGCGGCGAGCATGACCACAGCGCTTCAATCCTACTGGAAAGAGGCCAGCACGGCCCTGCTTGGTGTAATCGGGACGGTTTCGCGGGGAGGCCAGACGGTTATGACCTGGCTCATGAACCTGGTGCTGGTTCCGGTCGTGACTTTCTATCTCCTGCGTGACTGGGATAAGTTGATCGAGGGCATTCGGACGCTGATACCCAGGCATATCGAGCCTGTGGTTAGCAAGTTGAGTAAGCAGATTGAAGATGTGCTGGGCGCATTTATCCGCGGCCAGTTGATGGTCATGCTGGCGTTGGGGATAATTTATACATTAGGGCTCTGGGCGGTTGGCCTTGACCTGGCGCTGATCATCGGGATGGGTGCCGGCTTGTTAAGTGTCGTGCCCTACCTTGGAACTTTCGTCGGGGTGTTCGCTGCACTGATTGCGTCTGTGTTCCAGTTCCAGGATGTGTTGCATCCGGTGCTGGTAGGCGTCGTATTCGCTGTGGGGCAGGCACTTGAAGGCATGGTGCTGACTCCCAAACTGGTGGGGGATCGTGTGGGCCTGCACCCGGTGGCTGTAATATTTGCGGTGCTGGCCGGCGGGCAGTTATTCGGATTTCTCGGAATTCTATTGGCGCTGCCGGTGGCGTCGGCGCTGAACGTCCTGGTTCGCTATATTCATCTGCAATATCAACAGAGCGAAGTGTACTTGCGCGAGCCCGGTTCAAACGAAGGCGATTGAGTGTTGTTCTCGCCACAAATCCCGCTGCAACTCGAGCCGCGCCGGCCCGACCGTTTCGATGATTTCTTTGCCGGCCCTAACGAACACACGTTGGCTGCGGTCCGGCAGTTGCTGGATGAACCCGGAGCCAGCCTGTTCCTGTCCGGTCCCGATGGTTCGGGTAAATCGCACTTGCTCAATGCGCTCTGCCACGCAGCCAGGGAAAATGGCCTGGCGGCATTCTATATCGCGCCGAAACGCCTTCCCGAGGAAGCTGCTGCAAGTCTTGAAGGGCTGCAGGTGCTCGACCTGGTTTGTGTCGACGACCTGGACAGTATCGCCGGCAACCCGGTTTGGGAAAATGCGTTGTTTGCCTGTTTCAACCAGGTCAGGGCGGCACGGGGCAGGTTGCTGGTCAGCAGTTGCGAACCCCTTGAGGCCCTGGAATTTCACCTGCCTGATCTGAAGTCGAGGATGGCCTGGGGTGTGCGGCAAAGCCTGCGTCCGCCAGATGACTCAGGAAAAGCAGCGATTCTTCAGCAGCGCGCCCGGACGCTCAGGATCGAGTTGCCGATGGACGTGCAGACCTATCTGCTCAAATACAGCAAACGCGACATGTCTTCACTGCTCCGGGCTTTGGAGCGATTGAAGGATGCCGCGTTTGCCAGTAAACGAAAAATCACTGTGCCACTGGCCAGGGAAATTCTCAGATCCTAGCCTGAACTACTGCGGTTTGAACGTCACCCGGTTGTCAATCACAAGCCCGTCGCCGACGAAGCCCATTGATATGTACCCACGCCCCGCCATTTCCTGGTAAGAAGCGTTCAGGGCTTCGATGTATTTGTTGCTATGCTCCCGCATACTGTTATCACCCTCGTCGTTGATACTGTCATCTGACACAGGATGGCTTTTCAGCACGCTGGTGTATTCTTTGTACGCCGCCATGTCATAGCTGGTCGAAAAGAACGTACCATCATCCGCCGCGGCCTGATCGAGGTAATCCGGCAGGCCGGCTTCCTCACCCTCTCCGACGGCAATACCGATCGCATCTTCCGACATCGCTGCATAAGCAATAACGCCCGGAACTTCGATCAGGGATTCCGGCAGACGCACCGGAGGACTGCCGGGTTGCAATGCCAGTTCTGCGAGATCGGGTAGGAACATCTGGGCCATGCCAACGAACATCTGGGGCTGCTCGACGTGCACGGCAAGGTGTCCTCTGGCATTTTCCGGAATGGTGTCCTGGTTCATCATGATTTCACTGAGGCTGATCCGGACTCCGCGAAAGTTATTGACGAAAGGCGGTAACGGCTGGTTAAGTTTCTCCAGAGCCTGAATGGCGCTCAAATTCATATTTTGTAAGTGCTCGCACTGGTAAGGCTGTTCGGATATGGCCAGTGCCTTCTGACGCAAGAAGTCCCTGGCAGCACCAAATTTCATGCCGAAAGCGAGGTCCATGATGCGGTCTGACAGCTTGTCCGCGACTGGGATTTTGGCAACCAGGTCAGCCAATGTAGCGGCCAGGCTGGAAGGGGTTTCCACGCGGTATTGCATGGCAATCGTTGTAGCGGAAAGCTCCTGCACGCCCATGGTCATGCGCGGCGCATTATCAATGATGCCGTGAATTTCGGTGACACATTCCTGCGTCAGGGTTGCGGGATCAAATTCTCCGCTTGCAGCCATCATGCGTGCAGCAAGGTTTTCAGGGCGTAGGAATTGGTCTGCGAGCGCATGCATTTCGAGTATGCCGGACCCGTGAGAGGTATAGCCATGCGTCCTGTTCAGTTTAACCAGTCGTTCGCCTGCATCAGATGACGCGGGCATTTCCAGGCCCAGGAATGCGGGTAATAGCTCATCCTCGGCTGTTATTGGAAACAGGCCGAGTGCCAGGTGGTCTTGCATGATGGAGACATACAGGCCTACGGGTACATCCGACGAATCATCATCGGCCAGTCGCCAGAACGCTACACCCTGAAAATCCTGTTCAGGTGCGCTTATTTCAGCATTCTTCAGGATGCGCAGTATGGTCTCGCGTAGCGTTTCTGCATTCGACAGACCCACCCGTACGACCGGAAAAGCGCCAAGGCCGTACGCTACTTTTTGCGCTCCCAGGTCAATGCCCAGGCTCTCCAGGCCGGAACGACTCAGGTTGCCGTCGAATTCGCTCAGAACCGCGCTCATCAACTTTGCCTCAGGGTCTTCGCTGGCTGCCGCACCGTTGGAGTCCAGTTCGGCCCTGGCAGTCGATAAATCGGCTTGCAGCA
>RCNC010000619.1_pt1 | contig 22976 bp, 22 predicted proteins | sample 2041301 | NCBI WGS metagenome assembly RCNC01 (sample SAMN09708231, study PRJNA481090) | Marine sediment metagenome, whole genome shotgun sequencing project. | biome: marine sediment; feature: ocean; material: sediment; isolation source: Sewage treatment plant 13A marine sediment (STP13A) ...
AAAAGTCATCAGGATTACCAGAAATTTATTTTTAATTGACAAGTCTATGATTTTTTCTATCATCTCAGGTTCCTCGTTCTGATTCTAAATTTGTATGAGTCAATCTGGTCATATCCGTAGCCTCCGGCAATTATTTTTGATGTGTTTTCGGAGTTTCAGTCGTCTCATCCATTTTCATATCTGACATATCGAGATCATCCGTTTCCTTCTTCAGTGTTTCAGTAGGAACCGAGCCATCCCTCCGCTCACGAACTTCCAGCATCTTTTGAATAGCCTCGCGCAAACGGCTTTCCGAATCGAGCATGAATTGAGCGGAAATCACAATCTGTTCATTTTCCCGGAGGCCTTCCAGTACCTGAAATTCATTATCGTTGCCTTCCAAACCAAGCTTGACTTCACGGGGCTGAAATTTACCCTTTCCCAAGGCTACAAAAACAACCTTGCGAACACCGCTGTCAATGACCGCTTCCTGAGGAATAACCAAACTATCCCCGGAAACGGCAGACTCCAGATTCACATTGGCATACATGTCCGGCATTAGCTGATAATCGGGATTAGGAAACTCCAATCTGAGTCTGGCCGTTCGGGTCTTTGCTGTAAGAAATGGATATACATACAGCACGTTACCGGTAAAGATCTTACCCGGGATGTAGGAAAGTTGCATCTTGGCAGGCATTCCTTTTTTAATCCAGGGAAACTCGTATTCATAAATGTCCACATCCACCCACACCTTTGAAAGATCGGCGATTTCATACAGGTGTTCGCCTGCCTTCACATGGTGACCCTGAAAGGCGATCTTTTTGATGACCACGCCGCTGCCCGGGGAATATATGGTCAACGTCTTTTGAACGTTACCGCTATGTTCAATTTTTTTGATCTGCTTTTCGGTTAAGTCCCAGTACCTCAGTCGGGTACGGGAGGCCTTCAAAAGCCGCTGGGCTCCTTCCCGGATGCTGGGGTAAGAGCTTTCTTTTAAACTTGCGTTATGTTGAAGAGATAGAAGGTACTCCTCCTGAGCTGTTACCAATTCTGGGCTATAAATATCGAAAAGGGGCTGGCCTTTTTTCACTTTCTCGCCGATAAAATTCACATGCAGTTTTTCAATCCATCCGTTGAACTTGGTATTGACCGCATAGATCCGTCTTTCATCGTAGGTAATGTTGCCGAATGCTCGAATGGATTTAACCAAAGGTTTGCGTTTTACCCGCCTTATACGAACCCCCATGTTTTGAATGGTTACCGGATCAATACGGATGGTCGAAGCCGCTTCTTTTTCTTCGCCCTCTTCCTCGTAAACCGGCACTAAATCCATCCCCATGGGGGATTTGCCCGGTTCGTTCCGAATATAGGTCGGGTCCATGGGGGCAGCCCAGTATTTGACCTTTTTGCCGGTTTTGGGATCAATCAATCCTGCTTTGAGTTCGTTTTCCGTGGTCACGACTTTTTTAACCTTAAGAATCGGTTTACCGGTGTGGTTCGTGTCGAAAACATTCCAGGTGACCAGTGCTGTCAAGACGGTGATCAAAATAAAGGCTGCGATAAAGAGGGATCTTTTTATATGTTTTTTCATGATGGTTTTTCCTTATTCAAATGAGATACATTATCACCCGGATTTTGAGACAAAAGCGGTGCGCCCAAAAACTCTTCAAGTTCTGCACGTTTTTTATACAGGCTGAACAAGTAATTTTCTGACTGAAGTTCGAAGCGAAGCAAACGAATTTGAGCATTGATCGTACTATTAAAATTTATTTTACCCACCTCATAAGCGGTTAAGGATGACCGAGCCCACTGCTCGGCCTGGACGATCAAAGCCTCTGTAATCAGCTTGTAGTTTTTTTGTAAGTTTTTGATATTGGTTACCAGAGCGTCTATTTTATGAGGGAGACTGTTCACCAAATTTTGATAAGACTGTAAGGCAGCCTTGTGGCGAAGCTTGCTTGCGCCCAGCTTTTTGTTCTGTCTGGTTTTCTGCCAGAGGGGAATATTCATGACAACAGAGGTTGAAAGAAAATTTGCCCGGTCCTGGCCGTCCTCATTTTCGTCCCGCTGGCCATAAGCCACTTTGAAATCCATATCCGGCCAGTAGTCCTTTCGGGCCAGCTCAACTTCTATACCGGCCTGGTCGATTTCAGCCAGCTTGACTTTCAGCCAGGGATTCATCTTCAAGGCAAGAGTTTGCAATTTCTTTTCTTCGAACATCGTATTAGGATATTTTAAGCTTTCAGGAGGTGTAACTGGGATGAAACTCTCCCGATTCAACAGACTGTTGATCTGATCTTCCTGCACACGGCGCTTTTTGTCCAAAGTGATCTGTTCATCTAAAAGTTTGCTCAATTCTACCTGGGCCTGCAAAACATCTTGCTGAAGACCCTGCCCCGCTGCATATCTCGTCTCCGATACCCTGAGTAGCTGGGTCAACATTTTAATGAGTCTCTCATTTATTTTCTGCCCACTGGCAGCAAAACCCAGTTCGTAATATGCCCAAGCAATTTGTCGGGCGAGTTCCAGCTTTTTTGCATTTAGGATCGCTTCTTGACGAATCGCCATCATAGCTGCCCTTTGGGAACGGAGGCTTAATTTACCGAACCACGGTATTTTCTGGGCGATAAAAATCTGCTTCTGGGTCATCGCCTCCTGATCAAACCTGAATGTGTCGGTTGGAAGATTCAGCAAACCGATACCAATGCGAGGATCATTCAGTGATCCCGCAAACGAAACTTCTTCTTTGAGGCTTTTTACTTTAGACGCCAGACTCTGTATATCCTGGTTTTTTCCCAAACCCTCTTCAATAAGCATGGCCAGCTGCGGAGGCGCCCAGATGGAAGGCTCAGCCGCTGAATTGCTGGAGACAATGAAAGCAGCTGCTGCCACTACAAACGCGAACGATAAGATTTTAAACAAAAACTGCTTCATGTCGTGCCTCCTATAATCCTGCAGATATAAAAAATTCTCCTTTTATTGTGCTGTGATTTAGTTTTGCAAAAAGTATGCCACGTTGTGGTGATTATATTTAACGGTCTAATTTTACTGGTGTTATTCGTTTCAGTATGAATGGAAGCATTTTTCCCTTTGGGAAAACCGCTAAAAAGTGGATACAAATTACCCGGTTTCATCGTGGATGGCGAGCCGGGTGGATAAAAAATATCCACCCTATAACGCTGAATTTGGTTTTAACTCAATCTCTCTTTTCTTCCCGATTTGATGTGGAAGCACTTCGATATTTTTAAGATCCTTTCCCCAGGTCTCTAAGGGCTTTCCGGATGCCCACAGTTTATCATACAGAGCAATTCCTTTTTTGGCAGCCTAAAAGGCAGTGAATTCAGCACCACCGTGACCTTTTGGGCCGTGGGCGGGTGTGATAGAAACCCTCGTAAAAATATAAAGCGCTTAGACGGATGATCGGTTTTCAAAAAATTATAACTATCTTGGGCATGTCATTCATAAAATTTCTGATGAACTTAAAACCTGATAAACTCATCAGGTTCGTCTGAAAATACAGCTGAACAACACTTTCTTTGTTACCAATTAAAAAAATTTAAAGTTTTTGCAAGAATTTTCGCCAACCTGATTTATTGAGCCGATTGGAGAAATGAGGCCATGACTTGTAGATTTTTTGTGGCCTTTCCAGGCTGGGAATTAGGAAAAAAGCAGACTCTACTTGGACATTAGGTGTGCCACGGCCTTTTCAAGACCGTCGATGGAGAGTTCAAACATGGGGAAAATCTGGCGTATCATTGAGATGGTCTGGGTATAACCCCACATGGATGAAGAAATAGGATTAAACCATACGGAGTGAGGAAAAGCATCGGCAATAAACTTAAGGCATTCGATGCTCGGTGTTCTACTTCTGTCTTCTAAGTGTATTGAACCGTCGGTGGCCATCAATTCGTAAGGGGCCATGCTGGCATCGCCCACCAGCACAATACGGGTTTCAGGATCTAACCGGGCGAAATCTTCAATTCTTTGCGGCTTTTTGTAACGTCTGGGATCTTCCCAGACATTAGAGTATATGGTGTTGTGAAAAAAGTATGTCTTTACATCCTTGAACTGTGCCCGTGCATAATCAAAAAGGGTTTGGACAACCGATATATATGGGTCCATTGACCATCCGCCGTTATCAATCGCCAGTATTACCTTAAGGCGATCTTTTAAGTCCCTGTCATAAACAATTTCTATTTCCCCGCCGTTTTTCATGGTCTGGTAAATGGTAGCATCAATATTGATTCGATCTTTTGGACCGGACGGCACCATGTTTCTTAGCCTTTTTAAGGCTTCCCCTACCATGGACTGGGTGAGGGGGCCTTCAAGGGAGTAATCCTTGTATCTCCTGTCCATGGCGACTTTAACCGCCGACTTGTTTCTTGATACCCCTCCAACCCGCATGCCTCCGGGGTGATTTCCCGAGTGACCCACAGGTGAGGTTCCGCCTGTCCCGATCCATTTTTTCCCTCCCTGGTGAGCTTCGGTCTGGTCTTTTAGTCGTTTCTTAAAATATTCGATCAACTCTTCGGGGGAAAGCTTGCTGAGTTCGGATTCGTCCATGCCAAGGGCATCTGCAAGAACTTTAGGATTTTTCAGCCATTCGTCCAGCATGGCCCTTGCCATTTCATCAAGTGCAACTCCATCAAAATCAGGCAACTCTGCCCCGTGAAAATGATGGGCAAAAACCTGATCAAAAAGGTCAAAGTAACGCTCGCTTTTAACGAGAATGGCCCTGGCGGATGTATAGAAATCTTCAAGGCTGTTAACAAGGCCGTTGGAAAGTGCCCTATGAAAAGTCAAAAAGGAAGTCGGACTGACAGGAATCCCAGCCTCTTTTAGTATGTAAAAAAAATCAATAAACATTTTAGTATCGGGTTTTCCGCCGTCCGGTTTAAATAAATCTCCGGCGTTCTACAGAATTAACAGCTTTATTATAATCCTGGCTTTTCTTGAATAGAACTCCCAGAAACGGCATTTCGCCTTTTGCCAATTTTTTAGGCTTAAAGTCGGGGTCGGCGGAAAGCGCTCTAATCCAGTTTATGAGTTCACGGGTTGCAGGCCGTTTTTCTATGGCATCCAGTTCTCGAAGTCTGTAAAAAGCGGCAACGGCATTTTCCATAAGCTCGTTATCCAGGTCGGGAAAATGAACCCGTATAATTTTGCGCATCATCTTGGGATCAGGAAATGCGATATGATGAAAATTGCACCTGCCAAGAAACGGGTCCGACAGGTCCTTTTTTGCATTTGATGTAATAATAAATACCGGTCGATGTGTGGTTTTAACAGTTTTATCAATCTCAATGATATCGAATTCCATTTGATCCAGCACATCGAGCATGTCATCCTGGAAATCGGTGTCTGCCTTATCGATTTCGTCGATCAGCAGGACCGACCTGGCCGGAGCCTTGAAAGCCTGGCCGATCTTTCCCATTTTAATATAATCTTCTATATTGCTTACATCCCTGTTTGAATCGCCAAAACGACTGTCATTCAACCGGGTCAGTGTATCGTACTGATAAAGAGCCTCAACCAGTTTCATGCTCGATTTTACGTTCAGCACAATAAGGGGCATATCCAGGTTCTCCGCAATAGCATGGGCAAGCATGGTTTTGCCTGTTCCGGGCTCTCCCTTGAGTAAAAGTGGCATTTCAAGTGCCATGGATATATTTACGATTTGTGCCAGTTCATCATCCAGAACATAGCGGGTTGCTCCTGAGAAATTTTTCTTTGAATCTTCGTTAGCCATTTAGAACCTCATTTATAGTTGCGTGTGACTTGATTATGATGAATTCGTAAAAAGTCTTTGAATCATCGCCGGATGGTGCCCGCAGGAAATGCCCTTGGGGTGCTAAGTAAAAAAGACTCATATACCCCCGTTAAAAATCAGCGGGATAAAAAGGCGTAGCGGTTTTTCAGGAATGAGACTATACATGTAGTAGGTCGAATTCCTGAAAAACTGCACCAACGCAGTAGATGAGATTTTTTACGACGCCATCAAATATGATACATCGCTTTCAATCGGTCGGAAACTTCAGCAGTTAATTTAAGCACCTTTTTTGCTAAATCAAGACTCAAAGAACCTGTTCCGCAACTTGGTGTTATCAGGGACTGATCCAGTATTTTCGTCCTGTCGACCCCAAGGGCCTCAATCTCCCTGGCTTTTTCTTCCCACTGGGTTACCAGGGAATCGGCTGTTTCTTTTTCAATATCCTCAGGATTGCCTGTGGGAACAATTCCCCATGCCAGGATTTTACCGGCTTCGATAAATTTTTTAATCAAATTCGAGTATAAAATAAACTTGTCAAAAAAAGAATAGGCATCAAAGCTTATAATGTCCGCAGGAGATTCAAGCAAAACAGACCAGTCCGTGTTTGCGCAGACATGTACCCCTGCAAGTCCGCCTTCGGTATGCACGGCTTCAATGACCTCACCAAAGCAATTTGAAATATCATCACCGGAGATGCTGGTAAATTCCGATGAGCCGAAACCGGCAAGTGCGGGTTCATCAAAAAAAATAATGACGGGGCTTTTAAATTTTGAGAGCTGCCTTACCTGCCACATTGCCTTTAGTGCCAACAGTTTTATCGCTACATCTCTTAACTGCTCGTTGTAAAAAATCGCTCTTTTATTTTGATCACACAGAGCTGTGGTAAATGTAAACGGTCCGGTTATCTGTCCTTTGACCGCAACAGGTAGTGTGGAAAGCGAATTTAAATAGTCCGTGAATACATGAAATCCTTTTGCTGTATCGTCGGTCAGGACAAATCTTGAGTCGCTGATATCCTTCTCCCCTTCAATGACAGCCATGTAATCTTCATAAAACTCAACAAGCTGATTATCAAAATTGACGTCAGTGGTATCTATGTGCACCTTGCCTTTTTCAGTTTTAAGGCCAGGTAAACCCGGGATAAACTGTTCAAGCATCCCTTCTTCCCTGTGAGCAGGAAGTTGAACCCACAGCGGAATTTCAGGTGTATGATTCATCACCAGTTCTGTTGCCTCCTGGTGATCTTTTATGGGAAGACTTCCTATCAGTAACGGAAGGCAGTTGGCATGAAAACTATTTAACATCGTTGGCGCTCCTTTTTTAGATAAATTCTCCATTTTGTTCACGCTCATTTAGGGTTATAATATCACGGGACTTATTCCTTTTCAAGAATTAGATAAATGACATTCTATCAACATCCTTTAAGCAACAAATGCCCTTTTGAACCAAAATAAAGATTTGACATAAAGTATTAGACGATATAGAATGTTCTCAATTTGAGAATGAATGCTTGGAAGAGGCGATGCACGTTATCAGTTACAAAAAAATCCGCGATTTTTGCGCTGAACACGATGATGCAACAAGTTCTTTGAATCGTTGGTATCGAATTGTCAAACATGAAACGTTTCAGATGTTTGCAGATGTCAGACAGCTCTTTCCGAGTGCCGATCAAGTTGGAGATTTTGTGGTTTTTAATATTGGTGGCAATAAATATCGACTCGTTGCATTCATTCGTTACCCTCTAAAACGAATATTTATCAGGCATATTCTTACGCACAAAGAATATGACCTGAATAAATGGAAGGAGGACGTATGGTTCGAGAGTTCACACAAATAATCAAGATATGGCCTTCTATTGCACCGATCTTGTCACCACCACAAAATGATGAAGATCTGGATAAATTGATCGGACTTGCGGATTGCCTGATTGATCAGACACAAGGGAAGGAAAATCATCCGCTTATGGGACTTTTAGATATAGTTGGAACATTAATTTCCGAGTATGAACTAAGCAATATTCCGGAACCGGCAGGCACTCCAATTGGTTGTTTAAAATATTTTATGCAGGAATATGGATTAAAACAAAAAGATTTAACAGAACTCGGTAGTCCCGGAGTTATTTCTGAAATTTTGTCTGGAAAACGAGAATTGAATAAAAGACAGATTAAAGCTCTAAGTAAGCGGTTTGGATGTAGTCCTGCTGTTTTCATTTGAACCTGTATGGCGTATTTAGCTCCGAAACTCAATATCTCACAGCCAGCTGTCAGTCTGAGTGTTCAGCGTGTAGAGCAAATAGCACCAGAAAATGTATATTCACTAGTGGATGGATAGAATCTTATAATTTTAGGGGCGTCCCGCAATCTAGGGAAGGGCAAAAATGAACGGACTGACACTCAGCGAGTCATACTACCATGACTGCGGGAAAGCGGTTTTCGAAAGCACTTTCAAATCCTTGATGGACCGAATCGCGGTGGGCCTGGTGGGCCCCGGCTCCGAATGTTTTGGGTTTGATGATGAATACTCCCAAGACCATGACTGGGGTCCCTCCTTCTGCCTTTGGGTGACGGAAGCGGATTTTCAAACCAATAGGAGGGAGCTTCAGGACTGCTATAACGCCCTGCCGAAAGAACACCTTGGATTTGGGCCGCGCATGATGAGCCCGGGAGAAACGGGCCGAGTGGGTGCCATGGAAATCAGCGGCTTTTATCAACGTTACACCGGTTTGAACAAGCCTCCGACATCCCTGAGAGAGTGGGACCTCCCTCCGGAGAACCTTGCTCTGTGCACCAACGGCAGGGTCTTTTCCGATCCCCTCGGGGATTTTTCCCGATGGCGGAGTACGCTTCTCGATTTTTACCCCGAAGACCTGAGGCTCAAGAAAATGGCGGATTGCTGCATGCACGCCGGCCAATCTGGCCAGTACAACTGGCAGCGGGGAATCCTAAGAAAAGACCCCTTTGTCACAAGCACCGCTAGGGTAACCTTTTGCACAGAAATTATGCGGCTGGTGTATCTGTTGAATAAAACCTACGCCCCCTACTATAAGTTGCTGTTCAGGAGATTCAAACAGTTTTCGGGACCGGCCGCCGAACTCACTCCCTTGATTGAAAAAGTCCTGACCCGGTGTGATGATGTGGATCACGGGGATACCGGCTGGAAGGAACTGCAGGATACCATGGAGCTTGTTTGTCAAAAGGTGATCCGGGTACTTCAGGATCAGGGATTTACCAATAGCAAGGCTCCCTTTTTAACGGATCACGTGCCGGCCATACTGAGTGGTATCAAGGACCAGAATTTTGGAAAACAACTGTGGGGAAGGGAATAGAGATGCAGGAGAAATCACTAATCATAGACAATATCCTGGAAGGTGAGTGGGAGATGTTCTCCACCGTTAACGACCAGGCGGATACCGACCCGTTGACCAAAGATAGCCTCTCCTGCCGGGATTTTCCCGAGGAGTTCAGGCTTCACCGAACCTCGAAACTGATGGCTTGGTCCACGGAAACCCTGGCAAGTTATTTGGAGGATATCACCGAGGCCAGGCGTGCTGGGAAAAACCTGATGACCTATAAATATGCCAGGATGGACAACCTGATTTCATGCGAAAACCCGAGCCCGGCCATCGAAAAGATAATGGAGGTGCAGCTTCAGTGGCAGCGGGAATTCATTGAGAAATACCCACGGATCATGGCTGGCGGACGATCGCTTTCCGGGGGGAAGCCCGGAATCGACTGGGCCTCCTTTGCGACCTACCTGCGCTGCGAACTGGAAACTTACTCCGAAAAGACCCTTCTGTCCCTCTTCCAGGATATGGAAAAACTCCGGGTGGAAGGGAAAAGTATGTCTGAGGAGATTTACACCTACCTGGTTCGGGCTGCGGGGTTTCAATCCCTGGAGGAAGCGGAAAACAAACAAAACCTGGAAATCTGACGGCTCCGGCCATCGGCACAGAATCCGAAGGCCCGGGATCTCTTGCATAACGTAAATAGAGGTGATTTATTTTTACCATAAGTTCGGGTTGCGGGTTGCGGGACGCCCATAAAATTATAAGTTTCCTATCATATTAGCAATGAAAGTTATAATATTAGAGTTGCGGGACGTTCCTTGATATATTGACAAGTCGAATGATTTAGGGTTCGGAACGTTCATTAGTTCATTATGCTGATTGTAAAGATTATTTATACTGCTTTCATGGTTTGGCTGATTTTTGTGCTTTTTGTCTTCCTGGGAAGCCTCTGGGAATCACGATAAAATACCTTAGTTGAAATTCTTTCGCAGCGAATCAATATCTAATGATAGGATTTAAACAAGGTATCTATCCAAAAGGTATAATATTGAACAACTGCAAAACTGATAATAATTCAATAGTAATCAATGAAGCGCAATTAATTTTAGCAGAAAAGCGTACATCTTTAGCCGTGATGCGGGCAGGTATTGCTGTATTAGCTTTACCTCTGTCGGTTATGAGCCTTCTTATAGCTACTTCGAAATATTATGATGTTGTTCATGTATTACATTTTCTTATTCCATTGGGGATACTTAATCTTGCATTAATTGTTATCGGTACTTACCTGATTATTCGTTCGATAATTCGGATGCAACATTATGATCGTCTTATTCATGAAATTAAATTAAAACATAGTGTAATTGGGGAGTTTATTGATTAAATTTAAAAAATTATCCTAACCAGGCTAATTCAGATGACGCAAATAGACGCGTGGCTGATTTGCTCCGTTAGCCATACCATATGATAAAGAGTCCAATTAATCGGAGCTTGAAATGCTCCTAAGAGAAGAAACAACTGCGGATATTGATGCAATCACGGAAGTCACAATTGCTGCGTTTAAAAATCTTCCTGTCAGCAATCAAACAGAGCAATTCATAATCAAAGCATTGCGGTCAGCGGATGCACTGACTATCTCTCTTGTGACGGAAATTGATGAGCGCGTTGTCGGGCATATTGCTTTTTCACCAGTAGTAATATCTGATGGCACAAAAGAATGGTATGGTCTGGGTCCGATTTCTGTATTGCCAGAATACCAGAAGCAAGGTATTGGGAAATCGCTTATCAACGAAGGCCTGTCCTTGCTTAAAAAAATGGGCGGACAAGGATGTGCTCTTGTAGGAGATCCGAACTATTATAAACGTTTCGGTTTCAAGAATTTTCCAGAACTAGTTCATGAGGGAATTCCACAAGAAGTTTTCCTTGCCTTAGCGTTCAACGAAAAAGTGCCGCAAGGCACTATTGAGTTTCATGAAAGTTTCTTAGCAACAGGCTAAAAAGCGGATCAAGTTCGACTCGCTAATCGCTCGCGACTTATCCGCGGCGTTATTTTTATCAAACTTCCTTTGAAAATAGCGGGATAAAAGGGAAATTGTCAAGCAGTGTCAAGACCCTCCTCCACCCGAATCTGCAATATGTAACTTATGTTCTTATTGACGTTACGTCCCTTAGCCTGACTCGCCATTTAATTTTCCGGATGGATCATTTGGTCAAGTTCCTGGAATAGTTTGTTGATTTGAGATTCCGCCCAGAGAGGTAGGCGATCGCTGATCTTTTTTTCCTCTCTTTTGGTGTTTTATCCTTAAAAGCATGGATCTCTTAAAATTTGAGAAAAGCCGCGATTCTTAAGTATAGCAGATATCACAGGTTTCGGAAATTGTCTGATATGTTGGAGATGGTGCAGGTTTATTAGGACTCTGGAAACCTGAGATATATGCCAGGTATCGCTTGTTTTGAGAGGTTATATTATTGAATGGTAACTATAATATATCGTAATTCCAGGCCGAGTAACCCCGATGATGATATCACAAAGCGGTACTGGTATATCGATTAGGTGTTTCTCCTAACCGCAGTTGATACGTATAGGTTGGATATATGTAGTTTTTAAAAGTGCTTATCTATTGCAGATATATATAGTAAGATATCTTATTAATATGAAATGCATGGTGTCTTGTGCAAATAGTTATTATCTGCCAACTGCTTTAACATAAAGTCGGCAGTGTCTGTGCGTGAAATCTTATTCGTGACTGTTTTGTTATCAGCTGTATAGCCGTGCTGGTAAGAACCTGTGTGCTCACCGTCGGTTAAAGCTGCAGGGCGAACAATTATCCAATCCAATTGGCTCTCTTTGATATAGTTTTCCTGAATTTCATGATCCCCAAACGCGCGGCGTAGCATGAATGGAACGATGAGATATTTCATAAGGAACGGCAGCGTGTCACTACTGTCGCCAACGCCACCAGATGATTGGCAGATGAATCGCTTGACACCAGTTTTTTCCATAGCACGGATAATGTTTTTCGTTCCGTTTGCCCTCAAATTACTTTTGTCCATAGGCGGCAGACCCAGCGTGCATAACACGACATCCTGTCCTTGTATCGCACGCTCTAACGAAGCAAAATCCAATACATTTCCCTTTATTACCTGTAATTTTTCATGCTTTTGGTCGAGTCTTTCAGGACTGCGCGCAAACGCGGTAACGTCATGTCCCTGTTCAAGAGCTTGTGTCACAACTTGGCGACCGGTGCCACCTGTTGAGCCGAAAATAATCAATTTCAATTTTTTCTCCTTTTAAGTTAGTTTCATTTACAGATTTTCAGACAAGTGCTAATGTACTATGTTTAATTATGTGATGCTTAACTATCGGTATGTTGATTATACAGGCAATCCCGCCTTACGCATACCGTCAATAAAAAGCTTTTTATATGCCTCGTCTTTAAACCAGCTATGCTTAGCATAACTTTCCGCTGAGAATTTCGGATTTATCCTAAGCACTTCTGCTGCTTCAGCATGTGCATCCGCCTCCCGCTCTAATTTCACATAGCATAAAGCTAAGTTCAGGTGAGAAAGCATATCATCGGGTTGCAGCTGAATCCCTTCTTTATACTCGTGGACCGCTTTTTCATACTGTCCTGTCAAGCGATAAGCATCGCCTAATCTACCTAAGTACCAGCCCGGCGTGATTGGATTCAAGTGTATTGCATTTTTAAGCACACTTATTGCTTCTTCCGGCTTACCGGCATCGTTTAAAATCATACCCAAGCCCGCATTGATCTCAGCGTTATTTGGAAAAAGGTCACGAGCTATTTCTAACTCCGAAATGGCCTTATCAAATTGCCCTTTCTGTGAATAGGCATAGCCAATCAAGAAGTGTGCGCCAGCATCGCTGTCTCCACGGTCAAGAACTTTCTGCGCCAGTTCAAAGGCCTGTTCGATGGATTTTTCAGGTGTTTTGCTCGTGTTAAAAATCCCATCCATGAGAAGGGTCCATGCAACCATTTCCTTTGCTGACGAATAATTCGGATCCAAGTCAAGGGCTTCCTTTGCCTTTTGCCTTGATAAGATATTGTCATCGGGAGAGAAGGCCCTGAAATGCTCTAATGCTTGCATCACCTTTATGTAGGCTTCAAAGCTCTCCGTTTCAGGTCCCCAATTCGCCGACTCTCCTTCGGTCAATTTTACCTGCAGGACAGTGGCAATTTTCATTGTGATCTCATCTCTCATAGCAAATATATCTTTCAGCTCTCTGTCGTATTTTTCCGCCCAAAGGTGATGACCATTCTTTGCATCAATAAGTTGAGCTGTAATCCGTATCTGGTCGCCGAATTTCTGGATACTACCTTCCAATACATACCGAACTCCCAGCTCGCGGCCTATCTCTTGGATTTGCATCGATTTGCCTTTGAATGTGAATGAAGATTCTCGAGCAATTACAAACATACGGGGGATTTTGGCCAGAGTGGTAGTAATATCTTCAGTAAATCCATCGCTGAAAAACTCTTGCCTCGGATCACCACTCAAATTTTTAAATGGCAGCACAGCGACGGAGGGATTATCAGGCAACTCAAGTTTTTTATCTAAAATGAGTTCATCAACATCTTTTTCAATTAATACCTTATAAATCCTTACAGGTTCTTTGATATTCTTTACTTTTTGCTCCCCCTGATATTCGTATCTGAACGGAAGTTTATTTTTAACTTGATCATAAGCAGTACCCGAAATACAGATTCCGCCTCCATCTGCCAAACCTTCAAGCCGGGCAGCGATGTTTACCCCATCCCCATATATCCGATCTCCTTCTTCAATTACATCTCCCAGATTAATACCTATGCGAAAGTTCATTCTGAAATCTTCGGGCAATTCATTATTTCTGGATTTTATTTCCTGTTGGACATCCCATGCACAACGCATTGCATCAACAACACTGGCAAATTCAGCCAGAATATTGTCGCCCGGTGAGTCTATAACTCTGCCGTTGTGGTCTATAACGAGTGTGCTAATTGCTTCACGGTAAGTCGTGATAGTTTGAACAGTTGTGTCTTCGTCCTCACCCATGAGGCGGCTGTAACCTTCGACATCAGCACTGAGGATGGCAGTAAGTTTGCGCTTAAAACCTTTCTGTGTCATGAGAAGCTATCCTTTTCTAAAGGTCTTAAAACGGAGATGGAGGGAGAGATTCAGTTCATTTTTCAAATATTATAAATAACCCAAGGGGGTTATGCGGTCAAGGATAATTATTGTAAGAACAATTGGAGGCAAATTTTTTATGCCCAGAGGGTTAAATCTTTTTGGATATCTTGATGGAAAACCAAATATCACGCTGGTTGCGATTCATGAAGAATGTCCATTGTTTTCGATCAGTTAAAAATCTGCCCTAATTCTAATATTTTTGCAAGTGTTAAAATTGTGATACCATCACAGTTTGAAGGGAGAGTGGAATTGGTATACTGATATCATATTTGCCGTTTTTGTAAACGTGTGATCACTTGACAGTATCACACGTTTTGGCCAACCGGTGATACATGGAGAATATCTTATAAAAATTGAGCTTACAAAAACCTGTGATATCTTGTCAAACACCACATCGTATGCACTCGTCTTCTTTTATAAAGGCAAAGTCTTTTTCCATTGAAATTGCCCCAACATAACATTCATCGACACATGTTTGGCATCCTGTACACAATTCTTTATTTATCCATGGCATTTGGGTTTATCTCCTTTTTTAAATTCTATTTGCTCTTTAATTATAACATTGGCCTAAAGCCAAGGGGTTCTGCGCTCGACTAAAGGATAAGAACCTGTTTGCCCATCATTGTTCCACTCTCTTGTTTAATGTGCATTGCCTGGATATTCTCAGGTGTTAGACCGGTCAAAGTCTTCTGCCGTGTTGTAACAAGGATACCTTCATCTAATAGTCCAGCTACAGTCGAAAGCAGTTTTCCCTGCTCGGACATATCATCCGTTTCAAACATTGATCTGGTATACATCAATTCCCAGGAAAGGGTGACGCTCTTTAGTTTAAACACTGTGATGTCCATTGAATCGACCGGGTCATCGATAAGAACGATATGACCTTGAGGACGGATGCATTCAGCCATCACCTTCCAATGCCTTTCCATATGAGTCGTACAAAAGATGGTGTCAACTGAATCGGTTCCAGTTGCCTTTAGCTCTTCATAGAGACTATTTCTGTGGTTCAGGATAATGTCAGCACCTAAATTCTTGCACCAATCAACTGTTTCCGTCCTTGATGCTGTTGCAAACACTTTCACTCCAGCCCAACGAGCTAATTGTATTGCTATGGAACCAACTCCTCCCGCACCACCTATTATCAGAATGCTTTTACCAAGGTTAGCATTTGCTTCGGGAACAAAACCCAATCGCTCAAACAAACCCTCCCACGCAGCTATTGAAGTCAAAGGCATTGCCGCGGCATCTTCAGGTGAGAGCTTTTTAGGAGCTAACGCAGCTATCCGCTGATCTACCAAATGATATTCGCTATTGCTCCCTGGTCGGGTTATATCACCCGCATAAAAGAGCTTATCCCCCGCTTTAAATCCGGTCACGCCTTCGCCAGTTTTTTCGACAATCCCATAGGCATCCCAGCCAAGCACACTATCTTCCTCTGACCGTTTGCGAACCTTTGTATCTACAGGATTCATCCCGATGGCAATGACTCGAACCAGTAGATCCTGTGTTCCCGGCTCAGGTATTGGCTGCTCTTTCAAAATAAAGGCTCCAGCGTCTTGTGCTTCGCTACCACTTTTTGCAACTATAGCTTTCATGAGTTTCTCCATTGTAATTTTTATTTATTTTAACAAATCATTATCCCAGACTTATTTCCAGGTTGTTTTAATTATATGACTAATTACCAATAACGCAAATTAATAGTTGTCATACATTGCCAAGAGTGCTTGGCTTGGACAACTTCAAACCGACTAAAGAATGATTCCGGTATTATTCAGTTTGATTTGAAATGGGGAGTCGGGGAGCGGGGCAATATGCGTGCCCTCAATTGCATATAACTTGTCACAACTCTAACTAAAGTGCATGTATATTGAGAGTACCACAGGTTGACCTTGATTGCAGATATCCTAAATATCACAACTTTTCAAACCGGTCTGATTTTGCCGATATGTTGGAGATACATCAGGTTTTAAAACGGATAGAAAAGCTGTAGGACAGAACGCTTGAGCTGACAATGCAGCAACGTTTTTTCGTGTATACTTAATCAGTATAAATTGATTACGGAGAAGTGGCTTTTTTTTGTCTTCTTACTATGGTTTCTAATTTTTTGTATAGCCTTTAAAATGAGAAAGCGTGGACTTTAGAATCAGTCCACGCTTTCTCATACAGAAATCTGATTATACGATATTGATCGTCTTATATTGTAATTTCCCAGTCCATTAAGACTAAGTTATTTAGTAGCTTCGCTCATCGGAATACCCAAAGCATTAGCTACTCCTTCCCCATAAGCTGGGTCGGCTTTCATACAGTTTCCAATATGGCGAATCTTAATTTTTTTTGGGGCGTCACCCATTGCTCGGGCAGTATTCCCAAAAAGCGCCATTTGCTGCTCAGAATTCATCATACGGAAAAGATTGCCGGGCTGAGAATAATAATCATCATTGTCCTCCCGGTGATTCCAGTGGTCGGCTGCTCCTTCAAGGTCCAGTGGCGGTTCGCTGAAATCAGGCTGTTCCTGCCACTCACCATAGCTGTTCGGTTCATACCCAAGGGTACCGCCGTAGTTGCTATCTACCCGCATGGCACCATCGCGAGAATAGCCATGAACAGGGCAGCGGGCCTGGTTGACCGGAATTAAATGATGATTGACACCAAGGCGGTAACGTTGGGCGTCACCGTATGAAAAGAGTCGGCCCTGCAACATTTTGTCAGGTGAGAAGCCTATGCCGGGGACGATATTAGCGGGGTTGAAGGCAGCCTGCTCAACTTCTGCAAAATAATTTTCGGGATTTTTATTTAACTCAAGAACGCCCACATCAATGAGTGGATAATCCCCGTGCGGCCAAACTTTGGTCAGATCGAACGGGTTAAACGAAAATTTTGAAGCATCTTTTTCTGGGACAACCTGAATTTTCAAATCCCATTTAGGAAAATCTCCTTTCTCGATGCTTTCTAAAAGGTCACGTTGGTGGCTTTCTCTATCCTTACCTACGAGTGCTTCAGCTTCCGCATCAGTGATGTTTTTAATTCCCTGCTGGGTCTTAAAATGAAATTTCACCCAAAATCTTTCGTTCCCAGCATTAATCAAGCTGAATGTGTGACTGCCATACGCGTTCATATGCCTGTATGATAAAGGGATGCCCCGTTCGCTCATGGTAATCGTGACTTGGTGAAGTGACTCCGGCAGCGAAGTCCAAAAGTCCCAGTTATTGCGTGCACTGCGCATATTGGTTTTTGGGTCCCTCTTTACGGCGTGATTGAGATCAGGAAACTTGAGTGGATCTTTCAAAAAAAATACCGGTGTATTGTTACCTACCAAGTCCCAGTTACCCTCTTCGGTATAAAACTTCATCGCTACACCGCGGATGTCGCGCTCAGCGTCGGCAGCCCCCCGTTCGCCGGCCACTGTGGAAAAACGGAGGAACATCTCGGTCTTCTTTCCAACCTCTGAAAAAATCTTCGCCTTGGTGTACTTGGTGATGTCGTGCGTGACAGTAAAGGTGCCGTAAGCCCCGGAGCCTTTGGCATGCATACGGCGTTCGGGGATGACCTCACGGTCGAAATGAGCCAGCTTCTCCAGGAACCACGCGTCCTGAAGCAGCATCGGTCCACGCGGTCCTGCGGTCAATACATTCTGGTTATCGGCAACAGGTGCGCCGACGTTGTTCGTTAGTTTCTTGGACATGTCTTTATCTCCTTTCTTTAAATGGTTAGCTTGGTTTTTCTTCTGCAGTGCATTTAAGGCAAACACCTTTTACTTCTACCTTCGTCGTTTCTGCTTGACCAATAGATTGAATCGATTTTGGCAGTGTTAGCTTGTCTAATTGATCGCTGTAAAAATCGCGTGTCAGTCCACACTGGATACAAACAAAATGGTGATGGTGGCTGAGATTCGCATCAAAACGGGTTCGCTCGCGGGGAGGCCCGAGTGTTGTAATCAATCCAAGTTCCTTGAGCCACCAGAGTGTCCGGTAGACCGTATCCAGAGATATCGTGGGCATTCGCTCGCACACGCCCTGGTAAACCTTCTCCACATCTGGGTGATCACCGGTCTGCGCCACTTCACGGAAAACTTCCATGCGTTGATGGGTTAACTTTGCGCCCGACTTCCTGCATGCTTCATTGAAGCGGGCCATACGCCACTCGATATCTCTTTTGGTTACTTCCATTACATAATTCCTAAACAAGAATTCATTCCTAAATAGTACAGCTATATTAAATAAAAATAGATGTCAATAGTAATTTTATTGTTTGGTCAAGAATATGTTAATAGCTATCTGAAGTGAAAATTGTGAACATCAATATAATGGGGTCTGAATTTTTCGTCAAAAGTACATATAATTGAGACTATCCCACAAAAATTCAGGTAATAAAAACTTTAATATCTTGCCACTGTACGGCATAAAATGGCAATTGACTAATGCTGAAATATTCATCGCTTTTTTCCAAAATATTTATTATATCCGTATATAAATTTAAAGCCAGTTCCTTTTATCAAAACATCTTTGAAAAATGCCGGAAAAAAGGGTAAATGTCAAGCAGTGTCAAGACCGTCCCCGGTCACTTTTAACATTTTCAGGGGGTTACTTTTCTCACCCCCTTACACTTCTACAAAGGGTAAACGCATTTAGAAAAATACAATCGGAATAAATCAGTTTACAAGGAGGAGCTTAAGGGTTTTTCTCCAGCCCAGGACCAGTTCCAAAGATAGCATTATTTTTCAAAATGCGACCGCCCTTCTTTTTCTCGAACGGCTATGAGTCTAAAAGATTGACACTAGGGTATGCCGGTGTTATATATTTTACATTCTAATTTTGCACTCATTCAGTCCAGAAACCTGATGTATGCTGATTCAAAGCAGAAAACAGAAGTGCGAAAGAAAACCCGGGGCCTAATGTCAGGAGCACAAATAAAATGGCTGATGTTATATCACTTGATAGCAAGTTAGAGCTTGCCAAAGATAAAAAAGCTGAGTTAATAAGAAGGCGAAAGGTCCTGGCTGTTCAAAAGGTTCTTCAGTGCACACAATGTGTTTTCAAGTGTGAAAAATGCGGCAGACAGATCAGCCATAATTACCAGGCTGAAGAAAAGGACAAAAAAAATTTAAAAGTGCCTTATCGTTTATGCGGTAGCTGCACAGAAGAGTATATTGATTATATAAATCAGCATAAAGGTAAAGGAGACCCTGACAGTTACTGGCACAATGAGTCATGGCTCGATCTTTGGAAAAAATGGATAGATTATCAAGGCGCTATTGATCGCTACTTAAAATCAAAAGAGTTTTTGCAGCTTTTGCAGGAACTTAAACAAACCAGGCCTGATTAATAGGAGGAGCTAAATGTTTGGAATAGGAATGCCGGAACTTATAATAATACTTGTTATTATCCTTATTATTTTTGGAGCAGGTAAACTCCCTGAAATAGGCGCCGGCATGGGTAAAGCCATAAGAAATTTCAGGGGTGCGTCAGATGAAGAAGAAAAAAAAGCACCTGAAAAGATTGAAAACGAAAAGAAATCCGAAAATACATAACCACAAAAGCGGCTAAAGCAGGTTTTATTTCCCCCCACGAACGCACGAAGACACGAAAAGACATTTTTGTTTCGTGTCTTCGTGCGTTTTTTAAACTTTTTTCTTATAAACGCCTAAAACGGAATATCATCATCCTGTGGTCCCTGGGCTGAGAGCCCTGGACCTCCGCCATCCGGGGTACCTGCAGACGGGCCGGCTGTAGTAGCGGAATCTTTTCCTCCTAAAAACTGCACATCTGATGCAATAATCTCTGTGGTGTAGCGTTTATTTCCGTCCTTGTCTTCCCAGCTTCTAGTCTGAATTCGCCCTTCAATATAAACCTGCCTTCCCTTTGAAAGATATTCGCCGCATATTTCTCCCAGCTTTCGCCAGGCAACGATACGATGCCATTCAGTACGTTCTCTTTTTTCTCCGGAATTTTTATCCTTCCATTCTTCAGATGTTGCAATTGAAAAATTTGCCACAGCCGTGCCGTCCGGAGTATAGCGAATTTCAGGGTCTTGCCCTAGCCTGCCGATTAAAATGACCTTATTTATACCTGACATATTTACCTCCTGTTAGAAAATTTGTTTCCATTTTCCAGATTAAATACATAAAATAACATCAAATGTCAATTCGAGTAATAAGTCTTTTTTTTCCTGTTGAAATTTAGACTTGAAAATTATATCTCTTTTAAAAGAATCTGTGTTTGCAAATTCCACAAAATTACTGATCAGGGTTTAAATTGAATAAATCTATCAAAACTCCCAGCAGAGGATATTTATATGTAATCTTTGCTGCTGTCTTATGGGCAGTATCAGGGTCTTCGGCAAAGTTTTTATTTAACTGCGGAGTTACGCCTTTTCAACTGGTGCAGCTTCGTATAACGATTGCGGCTTTGGGTCTTTTTTTGTGGCTTTTACTGCGCAATCCCTCTTTGCTGAAAATCGACCGCAAGGATATATTTTACTTTGCATTGTTTGGCACTTTCGGGATGGGAGCACTCCAGTTTACATATCTTTTTGCAATCAGCAAAATCAATGTTGCAGCAGCAATTTTGCTTCAATATATGGCACCGCCATTTATTGCCGTCCACGCAGTGGTTTTTGCCCGTGACAAACTGAGCCTTCCGACCATCATGGCTCTATTGGGTGCAACATTCGGTTGCTATCTGGTTGTAGGAGCATATAGCCTTGATGTTCTTGCAATGAATATTGCCGGAATCGTAAGCGGGATTCTGTCGGCGATCAGTTTTGCCTGGTACTCAATTCACGGCGAATACGGAATGCGGCGTTATAATCCCTTGACTGTCCTTTTTTATGCCCTGCTATTTGCGGCACTGATGTGGAATATTTTACACCGGCCGCTTGAGGCTTTTTTTCATCCATACAATGTTGTACAATGGGGATGGATTATGTATATAGGGGTTATGGGGACACTCATACCTTTTGGCCTTTACCTGGAAGGTGTAAACCTGATAAGGGCTACACGTGCAAGTATTACAGCAACACTCGAGCCGATAACCGCAGGTGTGATATCCTTTATATTTTTAAATGAAACCCTGGAACCTTTGCAAATTATGGGTGGGGTGCTGGTAATCGCATCAATTATCATTTTGCAGATAAAACAGGAATACGATGAAAAAGCACCTGCCCTGATACGGTCTAAAAACAGATCAAAAAGCGCCACCGACAAATAATATTTATATGTCACGATTGAGGAGTAATAACTGAACAAATAGCTTTGTCCGGATATGGAAAACAGATGTATATTAATTTAGCAAGAGAATATCCGGCAAAATTTGAAAGGATAGGGTAGCAATGATCTCTACCGATAAAAAACAGAAAGAACCTGCTGTCAAATTAAAATTAATAGCACTAATCAACTATCTGTCTGATGAAATGCAGATAAAGCTTTTGAGATATCTCGAGAACAAACTCAATATAAAAGTAGGTAACAATCTAAAGGTTGAAAAGAGGGGAAACAACAGGAGAGCCTGCTTAATTTCCGCAGATTATAATGTCGGAAAGGAAGCTTTCATCGGTTACATTCTTGACATAAGCGCATTCGGCGTATTTATTGAAACCAATGTAATTTTTCCTGTCGGGCAGAAATTATCAATGAGTTTTTCATTGCCAAACTATCAGAAGCCTTTCAATTTTAAAGGACAGATAGTCTGGAGTGGTTCTCAGGGGATCGGTGTGAAATTTGATTCTTTATCTCCACGTCAGAAAGAGATACTAAAGACCTTTTCGGAGCAATCTGAAGATATATTTGAAATAATCAGTTAGAACACACGTCCTTCCCCGTATGACGGGATCTTCGAGGGGCGTGGCCGGGGATAGTTCGCTTTGCCCGGGTAAATCTTAAAGTATGCATAAAGAGCGAAGTCTTTTTTGAACGTCGAACATCGAATGCTGAACATTGAACATCGAATGATGAAATCGCTTCACTCTGCCGATTTATAAACTGGTAGAATACCTTATTTAAAATTCGACGTTGGACGTTCGATGTTCAACGTTCATTGCCTTTTAGCTTGACGGCCATGTCCTTGATATTGGGTTGTTGAGCAAACCCTAAGAAGACGGTTCTACAGGGTCTTGGGAATCCGGAATTTCGGGCGGTTCCTCCCGATCTTTTTTTCTGCGAATGATTACCTTTTTCCATAAGCCACCTTTACTGAAACATTGCCAACCCCAGCGGAGCCATTTCAACAGGGAATGGGCAAGCCACAAAGCCCACAAGAGCATAAGGATACGGAAAACAAATAGCGGCAGGGACAAAACGTGTGGCTGAGGCATGGTACCGTCAATTCTGTCCTGGGTCCAGTGGAGCCAGAAATCGGATGAACCGTTACCTGCTATTTGCATGCTCGGGATGCCAAGAAGGCCCTTTTGAATCGATACGTAAAGACCGATCAGGGCAGCAACTGTCCAGGCCACAAGAATGATCTGTGTTGCATTAAAAGAAAACCAGCTTTTACTAAACCGATGCTTTTGGCGCAGACCGAGAGCAAGAAGCCAGCCGACAATCATGATAGCGGCCAGCGGGTGTACCTGGGTCAGTCCCATTCCAAGCAATAGCCATTGCCGGGTTTTGATCGGCGTCCATGTAACTTTACCCAAACCAAATGCTGCCAGGATAATAACCGCAAAGTAGCTCCAGAACAAAACAGCAGGGCCAAGACGGGGTCCGGTTGTCATCAAAATCCATCTATTTCTGGGCATTTGAAAGATCACATCAGCATT
>RCNC010000621.1_pt1 | contig 22973 bp, 21 predicted proteins | sample 2041301 | NCBI WGS metagenome assembly RCNC01 (sample SAMN09708231, study PRJNA481090) | Marine sediment metagenome, whole genome shotgun sequencing project. | biome: marine sediment; feature: ocean; material: sediment; isolation source: Sewage treatment plant 13A marine sediment (STP13A) ...
GACGCATCGGGTGAGGACTGCAGCAAAGGTGCCGTCTGTGATTCTGTTGACGACACCATGCCGCCTCCACCGCCTGTGGAAAGACCTGTCGTCGCAGCCTCCACTCCGCCCACACCGACGCCCGGGAAAGCACCCGAAGGCGCTACCGACTGCAAGCAGTTGCGCCGTTGCGACGTAGACGGCAACTGCATCTGGGATACCCTCTGCGTGTGCCTGTAACAAAGGAAACGGCAGGGTGATCTTCAACAGGGATGACCCTGCCACACTTTTCAGACAAGGCTCCAGCATACTGTCGAGAAAAGCGCTTCTTTCTATTCTCTCCCCCGGTTCAAAGCACCCTTGCATCCTTGCACCCAACCCAATAGTATCAAGGTTAGCGCGTTTTCCGCGCATTCCAGCATGCAAGGGAAGCAGCATGTTCAAGCGGTTTCAGGCTCCAAAGGTCCTTACCCCCTATCCCCCGATCGAAGAAGACATCAAGTGCCCCCAGTGCGGGTTCAACCACGACGGGTGGGCCTTCGAGCCGGGATACGCCAAGCTCTGCGTGAAATGCGGGACGGTGCTGGAGGCGTTGGAAGACCCCGAACGCTTCGAAGACCCCGAACGTTTTGAGGAGCAGAATGCTGGAGGAGCGGGATTCTTCGGCAGGATCGTGGGCGGGATGTTCGGAAAGAAGCAGGCAGAACCGGCAGGGGGTGAGACCCGCGAGCAGCCGGAGACAACGAGCCCGCAACGCGAGGCATCCGGAGAGTCCCCGGTCGAGCTGGAGGTCTTTGCCGAGGCGACGGGGGCGGCTCAAGAGCGAACAGATCCGGCCGAGCCACCGGAAGAACCGCAACACGAAACAGAAGGGGGCCGGGAGGACGTGGACCCCTACGACGAGCCTCCGGACCCGGAAGCCGCGCGCGTGGGCGCCTGCAAGAGGAATGGCCGGCTTTTCGCAGCGCAGGGTCGCTATGAAGAGGCGATCGAGATGCTCGAGAAGGTGGTTGCCTTCGAGCCGAACGACCTCGAGGCCTGGGGAGAACTCGGCCGCATCCACTACAAGGGGACCAAGAATCTTCAGCAATCCATCGAATGCAGCCGGAAGGCCCTGGGGATCGACGAAGATCTGGTATCGGTGAAGTGCAATCTCTGTCTCGCGCTGTTGTTCGACGGCCAGTTCGATCTGGCGAAGAAGGGATTTCTCCAGGTGATCCGATCGGTTCGAAACAGCAGGGGCTACGACGAGGAATTCCAGGAGAACTGCAAGGCCCTGCTGCACGACTGCCTCGGCGAGCTGTATGTTTCCAAGAAGGCGGCCTCGGGCGAACGGCTCGCCCACATCAAGGATACCATCGAGTTGCTCGAAATCGAGAAAATCTATTTTCACTAGAAGGAGGAGATCATCCACTCCAGAGCGCCCGATCTCAGTTCAACGGCTGCCTCAGGGCAGATCTCCATGCAGCAGTAGCATCGGATGCACTTGTCATAATCGTAGCGGGGAACGTTCCTGCTCCCATCCGCCTTTTCGATCGCTCCCGCCGGGCAGATCGCCTTGCATTGGTAGCAGAGGGTGCACTTCTCCCCCTGCGGTACCGGCTTGCTCGTCAACAGGTTCCGGAAGCCCTTGCGGTTGAAGGGCCAACGGTCGTAAGTTGCTGTCGATATGCTGTGTCGAGCCGGCTTGAAATGATCGACTCGCATCCTGTTGATGTCCTCGCCGACACGGTCGATCTCGGCGGGCGATGACAGGCCCAGGTTCCTTTCGAGACCGCCCACCACGCTCGGAATGGCCCGATAGTCGAATCCAAGGAGGTCGGCAGCGACAAGGTCCGCCGCCACCGGGCTCGTGCTGGCCAGAACCGCACCGATCTTTCGCGGCGTCCCGGAGGGGCCCGGGCCGTTGCCCTCTTGGCCCACCACCGCATCGACCAGGTGCAGAATCGGCTTCGGGCCGCTCGAGCCATACATCAACGCCTCGTTCAGATCAAGCAAGAGTTCCGCAAAGGCTTCCTTGCCGGGCGCCTTCATGTGCCATCGGGATTTCTCGAGCCCCGGAATCAGCCCAAACAGGTTCTTCACCGCGCAGGTGATGGTGGTCAGACCGTGGGTCTTGAGCTTGGGCAGGTTGATGATGATGTCCGCATCGACGACGGGCCCCAGCACCTCAAATCTCTTGAACCTTCGATCGTTCGGATTGAGGATCACCCCCTTCCGTCCGTTGGAGGGGACCGTCACGTCCAGTTCCTCCACGATCGGCAGGTATTCGCCCTTCTTCATAACCCTCTTCACAGACTCCATGGCAGGAGACTCGACGAGCACGACCCGACCGCCGTGATCCCGGACGATTCTTGCCACGGCCCTGAAGAAGGCCGGATGGGTGATGATTGCCCTGTCCACCGCGGAAGTCATCAGGAAATTGGGCTTCAACGCCACATTCTTGTTCTCGAAACTCTTCAGGGAGAAACCGATGTTGGCCAGGCTTTGGCCGATCGCGTCTTCCAACAGGTCGCTGCGATACTCCGTACATTTGACGAGAGACACTTGAACCATGGTTGCTCCTCCGCATGCCTGCTATGCCTTGCCAACGGACAGTTGAACCTGCCCTGCGCGCATCACTTCTCGAACAGGCTCGCGTATTTCCCGTAGCCTTCCTTGTCCAAATCTTCTTTCGGAATGAACCGCAACGAGGCGGAATTGATGCAATACCGAAGTCCGGTAGGCCTGGGGCCGTCCGGAAACAGGTGGCCAAGGTGGGAGTCCCCGTGCCTGCTCCGCACCTCGACCCGCGCCATCCCGTGACCCTCGTCCTTGTTCTCGACGACGTTTTCCTCCACGAGGGGTTTCGTGAAGCTCGGCCACCCGGTGCCGGAGTCAAACTTGTCGGTGGAGACGAACAGGGGCTCACCGGAGACGACATCTACATAGATGCCTTCCCTCTTGTTGTTCCAGTACTCGTTCGCAAAGGGCCGCTCGGTGCCTTCCTGCTGAGTCACCTGGTACTGGAGAGGTGTCAGGTTCTTCTTGATCGCCTCATCAGGGGGCCTCTCGTAGTCTTTGGGTACGCCCTTCGTCCTCTTCGTAGTCATCTCGTCGCCCCACGTCTTTTCCAGATAGCCTTCACGTCCGGACCCATTTCGATAACGCTTGTAATGAGTAGGGTTCGTTTTGTAGTAGTCTTGGTGGTATGCCTCGGCCTCGTAGAACTTCGTCGCCTCCGCAATCTCGGTGGCGATGGGCCGCTGGAATTTACCGGAACCCTGCAAGGCCTTCTTCGAGGCTTGCGCAAGGCCCTTCTGCTCCTCGTCGTGATAGTAGATGCCGGTCCTGTACTGCGACCCCCGATCCGCAAACTGTCCGCCCGGATCGGTCGGATCAATCTGCATCCAGAAGACGTCCAGCAGCTCTGCATACGTCACCTTGGAGGGATCGTACAGGATCTGGATCGCCTCGGTGTGGCCCGTGCTCCCGGAACAGACTTCCTCGTAGGAGGGGTCCTCCTTTTGACCTGCAGTGTACCCGGAAACCACCTCGATCACGCCGTCGAGCTTCTCGAAGGGCGCTTCCATGCACCAGAAACAGCCTCCGGCAAAGGTTGCCTTTTCGTATGAGTCATCTCCCTGGACCTTCTGGCGCGTCGGGGACAGGACCGTAGCTGCCAGTGCTACAACAGAGACTAAGAGTAATACTTTCATGATCATTTCGCGACTCCCCTCGGTTGATTGTCGTCTCCGGTTAAATTGCTTTCTCTTTATATTATGTATTAGATACCTCAAGTGTGACAGGCGTTTCACAGGTTGGTCTTCCCTCGTGGCATAGGGATGAGAATGAGAGCCGTAACCAGACCTCCCGCAGGACCCCTTCGCATCTTCAAAGACGCTCAGGCTGCCACGTTCCTGGATCAGCCCAACCGGTTCCTGGTCCGCTGCAGGCTGGGGGGGCGGACCGTGAAGGCCTTTCTTCCGAACCCGGGCAGGCTCCGGGAGCTCCTCCTCCCGGCCAGCCCGTTCATGGGGATCGCCTCCTGGTCGATCCCCGGGTTCGGCTTCTCGGACTGCAGCTGCAAGAGTCACCTGTTCGGAATGAGGGACAACCCCCTCGACGACGAAGCCTTTCACGATCTTCTGGCCTGGTATAGGATGGACCGCCTGGCCACCTCGTCTTGACACGCAAATACTCCTGTTCCTATAAGAGAGGCAAACATCTACAGACAAACAACACTCCGGAGGGAATTCAGTGGCAAAGAACTTCAACGCATGGCCGGAAGGATGGCCCAAGAGCCTGAACTACCCTGACATTCCTGTCCACGCCTTCCTCGACCAGACCGCAGAGCGGGTCCCGAACCGGATCGCGATCATTTTCGGAGGGATGGAGCTGACCTACGGCGAACTCAGAGAACTGAGCGAGCGTTTCGCCACGGCCCTGGCCGGCATGGGCGTGGAAAAGGGGGACCGTGTCGCCATCCACCTGCCCAATTGCCCGCAATTCGCCGTTGCCTACTATGGGGCCCTGAAGATCGGGGCGGTCTTCACCCCGCTGAGCCCGCTGCTGGCCCCGCGGGAGGTCAGGCATCAACTCAACGATTCGGGTGCAGAGACATTGGTTTCTCTCGACCTGCTCTACCCGGGCATCAGCAACATCCTGCCCGAGACGGGTGTCAAGCGAGTCGTAACGACCAGCATCGCGGATTGCTACAACGCGATCATCGCCCCGCTCAAGCCCCTCGGAAAGACCGAAGTCCCGGACACTATCGACATGGCCTCCCTGTTGAATGAGCACGAACCCAACGTACCGGAGATCCCGATCGATGTAAGAAAAGACCTGGTGCACCTTGCCTACACGGGAGGAACGACGGGCCTGTCGAAAGGGGTCGCCCTCACCCACTTCAACGTGGTGGCCAATGCATTCCAATTCGGACACTGGTTCACCGGGGCACAGATCGAGATGATCGACAGGAAGATAACCCCTACCTTTCCCCCGGGCGTGGACCCGGAAAGAGACCGCGGCACGACACGGGACAGTGAGATTTCGCTCGTGGTGGTCCCCTGGTTTCATGCCATGGGCACAGTCGGGTACCTGAACATTCAGGTTCTCGGGGGGAACACTATGGTGGTCTTTCCGAGGTTCGAACCGAGGGAGTTCCTTGAAGCGGTGGGCAAGTACAAGGCAACCCTGCTCGGGGGAGCCCCCCAACTCTTCATCCCCCTGGTCTCCCTCCCGGACTTCAAGTCCTACGACCTCTCCGGCATCAAGATGGCAGGCTCCGGTGCGGCCCCCCTGGCCATGCCGGTTCTCGACAAGATGCTCGATGCCTTCACCGGGGTCGTGATCGAGGCCTACGGGTTGAGTGAGTGTACGATGGGGGCCACCTCGAACCCGCCGGATCGCGCCAGCACACGGCCCGGATCAGTAGGGCTTCCGGTGTTCGATACCGAGTGCAAGGTCGTGGACGCGGAAACGGGTGAGGACCTTCCCCCCGGCTCGGTGGGCGAGATCTGCATCAAGGGGCCCCAGGTCATGCAGGGGTACTGGAACAGGCCGGAAGAAACCGCCAACGTGCTCAAGGCCGGCTGGTTGCATACCGGAGATATCGGCAGGGAAGACGAGGACGGCTTCTTCTACATCACGGACCGAAAAAAGGATCTGATCATTTACAAGGGATACAATGTCTACCCGAGGGAGATCGAAGAGGTGATCTTCGAGCACCCTGCCGTGCAGCAGTGCGCGGTGGTGGGAAGGCCGGAGATCGAGGTCGGGGAGGCCCCGGTCGCCTTCGTTGAGTTGCGGCAAGGGGCCGAGGCAACCCGCGAAGAGATCATGGAACACACCAACTCGCAGATCGCCCACTACAAGAAGATTCGGGAGGTGTTCTTCGTGGACCAGATTCCGGTGAGCGGCGCCGGCAAGGTTTTGAAGAAAGAGTTGAGGGAACAACTCAAGAAGAGCTAGGAGGAAGGGCAATGAAACTGACGAATGTGAAAACGTATGTTGTGAAGACCGACCCGCCCAATCTAGGTGGATTCTTGTGGTTCTTTCTCAAGCTCGAAACCGATGAGGGGATAGAGGGGTGGGGGGAGACCGCCTGTCTCTGGACCCTTTACGGCCTCGAGGCGGGCTATGAGAAGATGGTGGAAAACATCTTCAATGCCTACCTCAAGGACCAGAACCCGATCAACAGGGAAACCCTCAACCATATTCTGTATGCCGGCCTGACGGCGCAGCATGCCGATTACATCACCGTGGGATTGATCAGCGCCTTTGACATCGCGTTGTGGGACATTTGCGGAAAATACTACAATGCCCCCGTCTACGATCTGTTGGGCGGGAAGTACAGAGACAAGGTAAGAACCTACACCTACCTCTTCAACATGGACGACGGAGGCAACCTCCTGGACGCGACCGCGGATTGGGCGTCGAATCCGGACAAGATGGCCGAGATTGCCGCCGTACGGGTGGAAGAAGGTTTCTCCGGCGTCAAGCTCGACCCCCTTCATCAGTCACTGCCCGGACAACTGCCCCTTCCACCGTGGGAGATTACGCCGGCCGAGTATGATCATGCGGAAAAGGCGATCGGGGCCATACGTGAAGCGGTCGGCAACAAGGCAGACATCTGCATCGGCACCCACGGGCAAATGACACCGGCCTGCGCCATTCGTCTTGCCAGGAGATTAGAGAAATTCGATCCCCTGTGGCTCGAAGAACCCTGTCCCCCGGAAAACTTCAAGGAAATGGGCAAGATCGCCCGAAGCACCTCGATTCCGATCGCCACGGGTGAAAGGCTCGTCACCATCCACGATTTTCAGAAGCTCTTCGAGGAGGGCGCCTGTGCCATTGCCCAGCCCGACCTCGGCAGTTGTGGCGGCATTACGGCCGGCAAGAAGATTGCGACATTGGCGGAAGCCAACTATGTGATGATGGCCCCCCACGTCTGGGGAGGCCCGGTCATTACAGCGGCAGCCCTTCAGCTAGATGTGAACATCCCGAATTTCCTCATACAGGAAAGCATCTACAAATCTCGGCATTTCTTTGATGAATTCGTCAAGGAACCCTTCGAGTGGGAAGACGGATACCTGATTCCTTCGGACAGGCCCGGCATCGGTATCGAGTTGGATGAAGGAAAACTCGAGGAGTACAGGTGCACAATCAAGCAGCTCTTCGGATAATCGTCACCGCTCAATAATGATACCGTAACTGAGCGATGTAGACAGCGTCCTCAGTAACTTTATAAACGATCCTGTGCTCATCGTTGATCCGGCGGGACCCGTATCCGGAGAGGGCGTGCTTCAGAGGTTCGGGCTTGCCGGTGCCTTCGAAAGGGGTGCGCATAATCTCCTTGACCAGGCCGTTGATTCTTCGAAGGATCTTCTTATCCGTTTTCTGCCAATATAGATAATCCTCCCAGGCGCTGTCGGAGAAAACAAGTTTCACTCGACAAGGCTCCTCTTGGTTCCCCTGCCCTCCTCGAGTTGGGCGATAGACTCGAGCAGTCGCCTGGCGCTTTTCGGGGACCGCAGCAGATAGGCGGTCTCCTCAAGTGATTCATAGTCCTCGAGAGAGATGATGACAACGGAATCGCTCATCTTTCGAGTCACGATTACTGGAGAATGGTCTTTACAGACCCTTTCCATGGTCTTGGCCAGACCCTGCCGCGCGGCAGTGTAGGATATTGCCTTCATAGGTTTCCTCCTGTACATGTACGTATTACTGTACAGGAGTGGTTTTGAATTGTCAAGAGGTCTCTTGGTGGAACAAGGATCGGCTCATTGCAGATAGCCCAGGGATTTCAGCTGTTCCCGCACGTCCGGGTGTATCTGCAGGTCCTTCTGTGCGGCGAGGCGCTCTCGCTCCGATTCGGGCAGGGCATCGAGGAGGGCTGCGTGCAGACCTGCCGCGATCTCCGGGTGTTCGGAAGAGACGTCACGAAGCTCGCCGGGGTCTTGCTCCAGGTCGTATAGACGACCCCCCGGGGCTTGCGCGGATCGCAAGCTTGGCTTGAGGGGCCGGGTTCCGGAGGTGTATATGTACTTCCACTTCCCCGTGACGACTGCCTTCAAGTCCGCGAAGGGTGATTCGCTGACCGCAAACTCCCGCCGGGGCGACTCGCTGTCCTGAACCAGGGGCATGAGGCTCTCCCCCTGCATTTCGGCCGGTATTGTGATGTCTGCAAGGTCGAGCAGGGTGGGTGTCATGTCGAGGGACTGCACGATTCTTCGCTCAAGGACCGTCCCCTCCGGGATCCGGGGCGGGTACCGAATGATCAGGGGCACCCGGATCACCTCGTTGTAGAGCGTGTGCCCGTGTTGAACACCCCCGTGTTCGAGAAACTCTTCTCCGTGGTCCGAGGTCAGCACCAGGATGGTGTCGTCCAGCCTATTCTTCTCGCGCAGGCGTTCGACGAGCCGCCCAACCTGGCTGTCCGCGTAAGCGATTTCCCCGTCATAGAGCGCCACCAGGTGCCGGATGTCCGCTTCATCCAGTCCGGGGTCCTCCCCTGACAGGGTTCTCTCCTCGAAAGAGCCGGCCTGGCCCTTCTCCACCGCCTCCTTTCCGCTGTAACCCGGGTCGAACCGGCTGTTGAAGGGCTCGGGGCAACGGTAGTCGCTGTGAGGGTCCATGATGTAGAGGAAGAGGAACAGGGGCCGGTCCGCCTGCTCGATCGCGTCCAGGGCCTTTTCGATGACCCCCTCCGGGCTTCTCCACTGCCAGTTCCACGCCTCGCCGTAGGCGATGCTCTCGTCGTACACATCGAAGCCCTGCTCGAACCCACCGAGAGAATAGGCGGTGTTCGACTTGGTGACCACCGGGCTGCTGGAGATTCCAACCGTGGCGTAACCGCGATTCTTCAGACACTCGGCCAGGGTCAGGTGCCTGGGGGGAAGACACGCATTCGCATCGAGAAAATGGGAAGCGACCTTGGAAGTCAGCGCGCTGTGAACCGAGGGAAACGTGGAAGAGGCCTGTGAAACGACATTCGCGAATCGAGCGCCCTCGCCGGCCAGTCGATCGATGAACGGGGAGGTGTCGCGAGGATAGCCGTTGCATCCGAGATGATCCGACCTCAGTGCGTCCAGGTAGATCAGGACGATGTCGGGGCCCTTCGCCTTGAAGGCCTCTCTGTCGACAAGGACCGCGACGTTCAGGCAGAGCAGAAGAACAGCGAGGACGAAACCGGCCCGGCGGATCCGGTCCCCCCGGAAGGGGCGTGCGATTCTGTCCCAGTCGAGCCGAAGAAACAGAACCAGGACAACCAGGAACAGGAGGAGAATGCCGATGGAGCCCCAGACCGCCTGGTGGATGAAGCCCGGGTTCTTCGCCGAATAGTCCGCAAGATATTTTTGGAGAACCTCTCTCTTGCCTGCATCGGAGAGGGCGGCGCGGAGGTATCTCAGCACAGGCGGCAGGGGATAGTGCGTCACCCGATGGAGAAGCATGCCCCCGGAGAAGAGAAGGAACGAGATCGAGACAAATCCCGCACCCAGACGTACGAGCCTCTCCCGGGAGGCCTTCAACACCATCGCCACAAACAGGCACACGGGCAGGAGAACGAGGAAGACCAGGAGACTCGTATTCAGCCACTGCCGCAGGCTCAAGGCTGCCAGACGGAACATCTTCTGGCTCAGATAGCCCTGCTGGAGGAGTTCCATCAGGCAGAGAAGCAGCCCGGCGAACAAGGCCAGAAGGAGACAGCCGGCCGACACGGAGAGTATTCGTCTTTGAATAGGACCCATGATATATCTATATAACACGGTCAACAGAAGGTGGCCAGTGCTTCGCTTAAGGAGAGACAAATGAACCAAGAGGCGGCGTTCGCAGAGGTCGAGAAAAACGAAGACTACATCGTAGACGTACTGCAGAAGATCATCGCCGTCGACACCTCGATCCCGCCCGGGGAAAACTATGGAAGGCTCATCGACATCGTGGAGCCTGATTTCAATAGATTCGGGCTCGAGACGGAAAGGGTGGTCGTCCCGGAAGACAAAGTAAGGCAAATGCCCTGGGATCTGCACGGCGAACGGGTCAACCTGGTTGCCACCCTGAAGAACGACAAGCCAAAGGCATCCGCCTATGCCCACATGGACGTCGTCCCGATCGACGAACCCTGGACCCGGGATCCCTTTGGGGGCGAAGTCGTGGACGGCAAGCTGTACGGTCGAGGAACCGTGGACATGAAGGGCTCGATCGCCTGCTTTCTGGGAGCGATGAAGGTGCTCTCCGACCTGGGGCTCGAACCGAAGTACTCCGTGAACTGCCTCCTGTGCACGGACGAGGAGATCGGTGTCTATCCCGGAGCACGCTACCTGGCCGAAGAGGGATATTTCTCGAACCACCTGTTGTGGCTCGAGTTGGGAGCCATGGAGCCGATTGTCACGATCGGAGCCGCAGGATCGATCCGTATCGATCTCAAGGCCTACGGGAAGAGCTGCCATTCCGGTATGAACTACCTGGGAATCAACCCGATCGAGGAACTCGTGCCAGTCCTGAATCGTCTCATGGATTTGAAGAAAGATGTGGAGAAGCGGCTTTCACGGATCCCTGCATTTCCCTTCCCTGGGAATCCGTATGACAAGATGACCCCCATGTTCAACTTGAACATCATCCACAGCGGCACGAAGGAGAATGTCGTCCCGGGTGCATGTGAGTTGATCATCAACCGGCGCTACATCATCGATGAGGTTTACGAGGATGTCATCGCGGAGATCGAAGAAGCGGTTGAAAAAGGGAAGAAAGAATCAAAGTTGTTGGATCTGACGATCAAGGTCGTACACTCCTACCCACCCCTCGAGGTGGACCCGGAAACCCCGGCAGGAAAGAGGTCCCGCGCCGCCAAGAAGGCGGTCAAGGGGTACGAGGAATTCATCTACGGCGGCATCAGCGGCTCCACCGACCTCGGCTTCGTTGCCGAGGCGCTGCGGCCGCAAAAGATCGAGGTGGCGAGCTTCGGCCTCGTCCGGGCAAGCAACATCCTTGCTCACGCAGCCGACGAGTTCGTCTATGTTGAGGACCTGGTGGATATGACGAAGGAACTGGTGTATTACCTGACGGCTTAGCGATTGAAACCGCCGGGAAAGGTTCGTAGGGGCAGTATTTCAAACCGACATAGCTACGATTTCGGCTCGCAGCAAAGTCCGTGTAGATAAGAGAAATAGCTGACCCGTCCTTGGCAATTCAGGCAAGCAATTTCATGGCATTATCTGAAGACGGTTGCAGGCTATGAATGCGCAATATTTCGAACTACAACCTGATCCCTTTATAGGCTCCCATTCATAATTACGTGCCGGTGGAAATCAGCTTGTATCCGATGCCGTAAACGGTGACGATGATCTCCTGGTCCGGCAGGGCTGCTGCGATCTTCTTCCGAAGGTTCTTGACATGGCTGTCGATGGTACGGTCATAACCATCGTATTCATAGCCCTGCACTCTGTTGAGAAGTTCCGCGCGGGAGAAGACCCGGTTCGGTCGGGTCATCAGAGTCTTCAACAAGGTGAATTCATTTCCTGTAAGTTTTACGGTTTGTCCGGCGACCTCAACCTGAAATGTTTCCGGGTCCAGTAATAGCGGCCCCACCGCGATCTGCTTCTCGTCCGGTTCTTCCCGGGTTCTGCGGAGCACGGTCTTGACCCGGGTCACCACCTCACGGGGACTGAAGGGCTTGCATATGTAGTCATCCGCCCCCAGTTCCAGCCCCAGGATCCGGTCCACTTCCTCCACCCTGGCCGTGATCATGATGATCGGCACGCTCCAGTGTTTCCGGATTTCACGGCAGACTTCCGTGCCGTCCATTCCCGGCAACATGATGTCCAGCAGGATGAGATCCGGCATTTGTCGCCTGATCTGCGGGAGCACCAGATCCCCGCGGGACAGGCATGTAACCGAATAGCCGCCCTTGTTCAGATAATCCTGGAGGACATCGGATATCTTTGCTTCATCTTCGACAACCAGAACGTGCTGGGAGGCCATGTTTCGCTTCCTCTAAGACTTCAAGCGCGAAGGGTGATTCGAATCGAAAGCCCGCCCAGAGAGGAATTCTCCGCCCCGATTCTCCCCCCGTGGGCTTCCACGATCTGCCTGCATATGGCCAATCCGAGGCCGCTGCCACCCGATTCACGGCTTCTCGAGCAGTCGACCCGGTAGAGCCTGTCGAAGAGGCGACCGAGGGATTCCGGCGGCACCCCGGGGCCGGAATCCTCGAAACGGATTGTCAACCCCTGGTCGGTGGAGCGGGAACTGATTCTCAGTTTGCCGGGGACGTCCGCGTGCCGCAGCGTGTTGTCCAGGATATTGGAAAAGACCTGTTTCAGCCGGTCCGGGTCCCCTTGCATCTCTGCGGTAGCGCTTTCCTCGATATCAAGGTCCAGATGCAGGCCCCGTTTATCCATGCGGTTCTGAAACAACGCAACGGCTTCGCTCAAAACGCGGATCGGATCCAGTTTCGATTTCTTGAAAACCAAGTCCTGGGAGTCCGCCAAGGAGAGAAGGTGAAGGTCATCCACCAGCCTTCCGATCCGGATGACTTCCGTATGGAGAGAGGACAGCGATTCGGCATCGGGCTTTCTTATCCCATCCTGCAAAGCCTCGATTTCCGCACGCAATACGGACAGGGGGGTGCGCAACTCATGTGAAATGTCGCTGATCCACTGCTGTTGCATGGTTTCATAGCGCTCCAGGGTCCCGGACATGGAGTTGAACGCCTCGGCCAATTGGCCGAGTTCATCTTTCGACCGAACCGATATGCGCTTGCCAAACTGCCGGGAGGACAATGCCTGCGTGCCCTCGGTGAGGGCCTTCACCGGGCTCAGGATCTGCCGTGACAACATCAGGGTGACCAGGGCTGTCAAGATCAGCGCTGGTACACCTGCCAGGTAGAAGAACTTGGATTGCCGTTCAAGAAAGACGACGGCAAACGGATCCGATCGATGTCGGATCCTGTGCAGCCCGAGCCATCCGATGATTCGGTTGCCGGACTTGACGGGCTTCAATGTGAACTCCTCCATCGGGTGCCGCGGAGGGCCCACGACCAGATTCTTATCAGCATCGAAAAGGACCAGTCTGAGCCCGATGCCGAGAGGGCCTGGTGGTTCGTGTGGAGGCGGGGGAGGCGGGTGTCGGAATGGGCCGGGGCCCCGGGCATGGTCTTCTTCGGCCGGCCTCCTTCCGGGCGGTTCCGGAGGGCCCCTCCCTTCAGGAGGAGGGAGATGCGGGGGGGCCATCTCGATTCCTGCCTTTTCCAGCAGGTCATGCCAGCCTTCGTGATTGTTCTCCAGGGGCTCCCAGTCGCCGTTCTGATCGTAGATTGTTATCAGACGCGCTTCGAGACTCTCGAGTTTGTCGAGTTCGACGAGATTCACATATTCCACGAAGTTCCGGATCGAATAGTACTGCATCCCGATCAGCAGAGCCACGATCAAGACTGCGGTCAAGAAGAAAGCGAGGAAGATCTTGTAGGCCAGTTTCGTCTTCATGGTGCTCAGTCTATCGAGATACCTGTGTTTGTGGCAAGTCCTTATGTGAATCTCCACAACCATCCCATATTTCCTCCACATTATCTCCACAACTGAGTGCGACCTTATAGGCATAGGCATGTGACGGCCGATGGATTCAAAGCCGGTAAACAACGAAACAAGAAACCCCGTGACCAAACGAAGAAGAAAGGAGAAGAACAATGCACGCAAACAAGATCTTGAGAAACTGGGGCATGATCCTGATTTCAGTGTTCTGCCTGGGCTGGACATCAACCATGGCTGCCAACTTCGACGATGGGCAGGGCCAGCCTCTGGGGGATTTCATCGAAGACTTCGACCAGGACGGTGACGGGATGGTCTCCGAGGAGGAATTCCCCGGTCCTGAGGATCTTTTCACTCATCTGGATCAAGACGACGACGGTTTCATTACAGAGGATGAGAAGCCCGATGGGCCGCCCCCGAACCCAACGGAGACCTTTGACCAGGACGGCGATGGGCTCCTATCCATCGATGAGTTCCCTGGGCCGGAAGAGCATTTCGAACATATGGACAGTAACGGGGACGGATACATCGATGAAGACGAAGTCCCCAGAGGACCTCAGGGCAGGGGCCGCGGACCCGGGCGGAGAGGTCGCTAAGAATCCCCAAAACGGAGCTCCCACGGAAAAACTTATACAATTGAATGGAGGCAAGAACATGTTTTTTCCCAAGATCTCACCGGTTTGGATCGTCATGATGATTTTGTCTGTGATCCTGCTCTCGGGCTGCACGGACACGCCGTGTGTGGACAACGACGGCGACGGGTACGGAAATCCAGCGTCTTCGCTGTGCACGTATCTTAATCCGGACTGCGATGACACAAACGCGGATGTGAACCCGGGCGTGACCGAGGGATCGGTCGGTGACCCGACCTGCAGTGATGGGTTGGACAACGATTGTGACAGGAACGCAGATCTGGAAGATCCGGGCTGTGTTCCATGTGAGGACAATGACGGGGATGGATACGGGGATCCTGCCTCGGAATCCTGCACATATTCGGAGTTGGATTGTGATGATTCCGATGCGGACGTGAATCCGGCAGCAACGGAAATCTGTGACAACTCGGTTGACGATGACTGCGACGGTCTCATCGACGAGAACGATCCTGCCTGCGGGGGCACCGGTCTTCTTCCCTATACGGGCCAGACTGCCTGCTATGATGACAACGGCAACGAAATCAGCTGTCCTGAATCAGGGCAAGCTTTTTACGGACAGGATGCCCAGTATACCGGCAATGAGTTCAACTACACCGACAACGGTGACGGCTCGGTAACCGACAATGTTACCGGCCTGACGTGGCAGCAGACACCACAAAATATGGGCTTGAGCTGGCAGGATGCGTATGACTATTGCGAATCGCTGGGACTGGCTGGACATGGCGACTGGCGCATGCCCACCTTGAAGGAGTTGTTTTCGATCAGCGACTTTTCACTGGGCTGGCCTTATCTGGATACGACCTATTTCGATATAGCCGGCACATTCGTCAGCAAAGATGAACAATATTGGGCAGACAATTATTACGTCGGCACTACTGTAGAGGGCGGTTCGGCAGCGGCTTTCGGAGTGAATCATGGCACAGGACATATCAAGGCCTATCCGGCTAATATCTCGGGTCCCATGGCAAAAAGGGTACGTGCTGTTCGTGGAAACACGTATGGTGTCAATGATTTCGAGGATAACGGGGACGGAACGGTCACCGACCATGCGACCGGGCTGATGTGGCAGCAGGCAGACAGTGGCAGCGGCATGGATTGGGAAGACGCGTTGGCTTACGCCGAGGGCTTGACGTTGGCCGGCCACGATGATTGGCGTCTGCCCAATGTCAAGGAACTCCAGAGCATCGTCGATTACACCCGTTCCCCAAGTGCCAGCGATCCGTCTGACCTGGGCCCTGCTATCGATACAGGCTTCTTCGACATAACTGAGCTGGCATCCGGGACGAGGAACTACAGCCCTGATTACGGCTTCTTCTGGACGAGTACCAGCGCCTACTTCGGCCTTGATAGTCCCGAATATTACTATGCCTGGTACGTGGCCTTTGGAACAGCGCCGAACGATGCAGGAAATGACTTTCATGGGGCTGGAGCCGTACGCTTCGATACAAAGATCGAAGGCAATGAGTCTGGAGCTGGTGATGATGAAAGAGTATACAACTATGTCCGCGCTGTACGGACAGTCCAGTAACATCTCAATACATTAAAAGGGGGGGAGGAATATCCCCCCCAGAGGAGATCAAGCTATGAAAACGATCAAAGAACTCATCTTAGCCACAACTGTTTTGTCCTGCATATGTGCCTCGAACGTACTTGGAGCGGATGCTGAAAGGCGTCGGCCTATGGGCGGGCATGGCGGTCCGCCCCCGGAGGCGTATACCGCCTGCGAGGACAAAAGCGCAGGGGATACAGCAGAGTTTGTATGCCCTCACGGAGACACTGTGACGGGCACCTGTGAGCTGGAAGGTGATCAGCTGGTTCTGCGTCCCGATAACCCCCCTGACGGCAGGAAGTGACACAACGTCAACGACTAATGCGAAACATCGCCATGTATCAAAATGAAGATTGAACGGAGGGGAAAAGATGTTGTCTCGGAAGATCTCACCGGTTTGGGTGGTCATGATGATTTTGTCAGGAATCCTGATCTCGGGCTGTACGGATACCCCGTGTGTGGACAACGACGGCGACGGGTACGGGAATCCAGCGTCGTCGCTGTGCACTTATCTCGATCCGGACTGCGATGACACAAACGCGGATGTGAACCCGGGCGTGACCGAGGGATGGGCCGGTGACCCGACCTGCAGTGACGGGCTGGACAACGATTGTGACGGGAATGTTGATCTGGACGACCCGGGTTGTGTTCCGTGTGAGGACAACGATGAGGATGGGTACGGCGATCCTGCCTCGGAATCCTGCACGTATCCGGGACTGGATTGTGATGATTCCGATGCGGATGTGAATCCGGGTGCAACAGAAATCTGTGACAACACGGTTGATGATGACTGCGATGGACTGGCGGACGGGAACGACCCTGCCTGCGGAGGTACGGGTCTTCTTCCGGATACGGGCCAGGGCGTCTGTTACAACAATTCCGATGCAATCACCTGCCCGTCTCTAGGGACGTCCTTTTACGGACAGGACGCGCAGCACGACGGAAACCAGCCCTCCTATCAGGACAACGGGGACGGCACGGTCACGGATCTCAACACAGGGCTGATGTGGCAGCAGAGTCCGGATACCGACGGCGATGGTGACATTGATGCCGCAGACAAGATGTCCTACGACGCAGCCGTCGCCGGGGCGGCCACGTTTACCCTGGGCGGCTATACCGATTGGCGCCTGCCGACCATCAAGGAGCTTTACTCACTGATCGACTTCAGCGGCAGCGACCCCAGCGGCTATGAAAGCACCGACACCTCAGGCCTGATCCCCTTCATAGACACGGCCTACTTCGACTTTGCCTATGGCGACACCAGCGCGGGCGAGCGCATTATTGACTCCCAGTACGCCTCCAGCAACCTGTATGTGGCCAACACCGCCACCAACCGCATGCTTTTTGGTGTCAATTTTGCCGATGGCCGCATCAAGGGCTACGGACTGACACTCTTTGGTTCGGATAAGACCTTCCTGGTCAGCTATGTACGCGGCGACACCGGCTATAGCCAAAACGACCTTGCAGACAATGGCGACGGCACCGTCACCGACAGCGCCACCGACTTGATGTGGTCTCAGGAGGACAGCGGCAGTGGCCTGCACTTGGAAGAGGCCCTGGCCTGGGTTGAAGGAAGAAACACCGAGAATTACCTGGGCTACAGCGACTGGCGCCTCCCCAATGCCAAAGAGTTGCAAAGCATCGTGGATTACACCCGCTCCCCCGACACCACCGGCTCCGCCGCAATGGACGCGCTGTTTTACGCAACGGCCATCGTAAACGAAGCAGGCCAAACCGACTACCCCTGCTACTGGAGCAGCACCACCCACGTCAACTGGACCGCTACGCCCGGTGCGTACGGCGTATATGTCGCCTTCGGCCGAGCCATGGGCTATATGAATGGCACGTGGGTTGATGTCCACGGTGCAGGGGCGCAGCGCAGTGACCCCAAGTACGGGCATCCCGATGACTATCCCTACGGCCACGGTCCCCAGGGCGACGCGATCCGAATCTACAATTATGTTCGTCTCGTCCGCGACGCAGATTTGTAGCTCAGCGAATGAACCATCTGCGGAGCACAAGATCTTTCATGAAAGAGATGGGCGGTCAGGCTTTCATTTTACACTTTGGCGGGACAAGAAGGTACGCTGTCTTCCGCCATCGGAGTTTGCGGCACTTGACCGCCCTGATCCTGGGCAATAAGCCCGTATTTCTAGTCCCTTTGAGACGGCATGTAAAAGGTCAAAAAACATCACGAAGGAATAGCCAACCGGCTCACCGTCGCAGTTCATCTATCACCTGAGTTATGTTCTCCTTCCGACCGTGTTTTTCGATTTCAGGTTATTGGTCATCATGCAGAAAACATGAAAGCTTAGTATTTCTCTCAAACATCTTGTCTCCAGAGACCGGGCCGATGGGTCAAGAGTCCTCTGGTGTTCTTGGGAGTTCCGAGGTTGTGTCGTGACGAGTCTGCAGAATGCACTTGAAATCGATTCTTAATCCGGTGCGCACCTGTGTGCGTGCCCGTTCCCGATCCGTTCTTCACTTCCCCTTGAAGGCGGGCTTCCTTTTTTCCATAAACGCCATCGGTCCCTCGACCGCGTCCTCTGACTGGAACACGGGCGTGGACATATCGAGTTCGTGCTCATAAGCCTCCTTGAGGGGCATGCTCAGGCATTCCAGGGCCGACCGTTTGATGGCGCTCACCGCCACCGGACCGTTGTCGGCGATGCGCCTTGCGAAGCGCTCGGCCGTCGCCATCAACTCCTCGTGGGGAACGACGTAGTTCACCAGCCCGATTCGGTGCGCCTCTTTGGCGTCCATCTTCTCACCGGTCAGGAGGATCTCCATGGCCTTGCAGTGCGTAAGCTCGCGGGGTAACCTCACCGTTGACCCCCCGAAGGGGAACAGTCCCCATCTGACTTCCTGGAGGGCAAAGACGGCCTTTTCCGAGGCAATGCGGATATCCATGCCGCAGAGCATCTCCAATCCACCCGCGATGCAGTATCCGTTCACCGCCGCCACGACCGGTTTCCAGAGATCGAAGTCCCGGAGCATGGCCGCTTGAAACATCTCTCCCATCTCACCCTTCAACAATCCGGCCACGCCATCCGGTGATCCCGTGATTTGCGGGATCAAGGAACCGAGGTCTGCACCCGCACAGAAAGAGTTCTCCACCCCGGTAATGATGGCCACACGCATGGAGGCATCATCCCGAAAGTCCATCCATGCCTTTGCCAGGGCCTCCACGTGTTCCAGATCCATGGCATTGCGGGCCTCGGGCCGGTTGAACGTGATGGTTGCAATATGATCTTTTTTTTCAACCTCGATCGTCATGATTGCCTCCTTGGCCGAAACTTGGGCAGGGAAATCTCCGGCGTGATCTCCTCGAACACGACCTCCACCGGCATCCCGATACGAACCGCTTCCGGGCTCACCTCCACGATGTTGCTGATCATCCGGCACCCTTCATCGAGGTCCACCAGCGCGACGGTGTACGGAACATCCGGTTCGAAGGGTCGGCTCGGCGCGCGATGGATAACCGTGTATGAGTAGATGGCGCCCTTCCCTTTCGCCTCCACCCACTCGAGCACCGCGGACAAGCAACTCCTGCAGGAGGACTGGGGATAGAACTGATGGACGCCGCAGTTCGGGCAACGCTGTATGAGGAGCCTTCCCTGTTTTGCCGCCTCCCAGAACGGGCCTGTCACATAATCGGGCACGGGTACCGGCTTTTCGTATGCTTGCATATCTTCCCCTCAATCCGTTCCAACGATCAGCGCAGTGTGGGATGAGAAATGGCCGCCCAGGCCGTTGATCAGGCCCACGCGGGCATCCTTCACCTGCCTTTTCTCCTCTGCCTCGCCGCGGAGCTGCTTGACCGCTTCGATGATGTGAAAGAGGCCCGAGGGCGTCCCGGGATGACAGTGTGCGTGGCAGCCTCCGTGGGTCACGATCGGTATCTCTCCGCCGATTTCGATCCTCGTCCCTCCTTCCACGAATCTGCCCCCTTCCCCCTTTTCGCAGAAACCGAAGTCTTCGAGGAACAGGATGGGCGTGATCGAGAAGCAGTCGTAGAACTCCGCAAAGTCCATGTCCTTCGGCCCAAGGCCGGACATCCCGTAGGCCTGGCGGCCGGCATCGATGGCACCTGTACGCACCAGATCATCGACGAGCGACAAATGCTCCTGGAACGTCCGCGCACCCGCCCCAAGCACGGCCACCGGCTTCTTCTTCAGGTCCCGCGCCCGCTCGAGGCTCGTTACGACGAGCGCGCCGCCTCCGTCCGAGACCACGGAGCACATGTCCTTGGTCAAGGGCCAGGAGATCATCTTCGATGCCAGGACTTGGTCGATCGTCTTGGGCGTTCGCTTCTGGGCCGTGGGGTGCAGGGAGGCATGCTTCCGGATACTCACCGCCACCTGGGCGAACTGTTCCTGGGTGGTGCCGAAATCGTGCATATGCCGGGTCGCCGCAAGGGCGTAGGCGCTGATCAGCGTGGGCCCGTACGGAAGCTCGAACTGGGCATGGCCGATACTGGACAAAAGCTCGGTCGCACTCTCCGCGAACATGCTCATCAGACTCTCGTACCCCACGAAAGACCGGATCGAGTCGGCCGAGGCGATGAGCACCGCATCCGCCATGCCCGCGTGGATGGCGTTGGCGGCGCTGATGACCAGCTGGATCTGCGTGGCGCCGCCGATTTGCATGGATGTGGTGAACCGTGGCTGGATCCCCAGATGCTCGGAAACGAGAACGCTGTGCATGATCTCCATCGGGTTCGTGATGCCGGCCGTAAGAACACCGTCTATATCCGTCTTTTCGAGCCCGCAGTCTTCCAGGGCCGCCCCGGCTGCCTCGGCGTGAAGCTGCATCGGGGTCTTGTGGGGCACCGACCCGATCTCGCTCTCCCCGATGCCTACGATCGCTACCTGTCCGCTCCAGCTACTGCTCATTCGTCTTCCCCCTCGTCGGCAAGTAACCGATCAACGGTCTCCGAGACCCAAAGTACACGTGAAAATGAATACGATCATTTAACATGCGGACATCGCGAGGGAGCGACAGCGGCCGAAGCAATCTCCCAGCCCCGCGTTCTCTTGCCCATACAGCCGGGGAATTGCCGCGTCGCTTCGCTCCTCGCAATATCCGGCGTCCATCGGATCTCGAACACGTCACCCTGTCTGTGGGCCAGAGCACGTACTAGGCTCGGCCTCAGAGTCCCATCGTCCGGCCCACGACCTCCTTCATGACCTCGGTAGCACCTCCGCCGATGGTGGCGAGCCTTGCATCCCGGTAGGCCCTCTCGATGCCGTATTCGGCCGTGTACCCGTAGCCGCCGTGGAGCTGGATGCACTCGTTGATCACCCGGAGGGCCATCTCGGTGGAGACGATCTTCGCTATCGAGACCTCCTGTGCCGGGTTCCGGTCCTGGTCGAAGAGCCACGCACAGTAGTAGACATACTGCCTGGCCGCCTCGACTTCGCAGAGCATGTCCACGATCTTGTGGCGGGTGACCTGGAATTTGCTGAGGGGCCTGCCGAAGATCTCCCGCTCCTGGACGTACTTGATCGTCTTTTCCAGGACCAGGGCGGCGCCGGCCATGGCGCCTATGGCGGCCACGAGTCGTTCGCCCTGGAAGTTGACCATCACCTCAATGAACCCCTTGTTCTCCTCGCCCAGGAGCTTGTCCTTGGGAACCCGAACATCCTCGAAAGAAAGCTCCGCTGTGTCTGAGGGGTGCATTCCCATCTTGTCGATCTTGCGGCTCACCGAGAAGCCCGGAAGGTCCGTGTCGAGGAGGAAGAGGCTGATTCCGTTGTACCCGAGGTCCGGCGCCGTCTTGGCGGCGAGGATGATCACGTCGGCCCGAGCGCCGTTCGTGATAAAAGTCTTCGATCCGTTGATCACGTAGTGGTCGCCGTCCTTCCTCGCCGTGGTCTTCATGGCCGCTACGTCGGAGCCGGCGTTTGGCTCCGTGATGCCCAGAGCGCAGATCTTTTCGCCCTTGATGATCGGCACGAGGTATTCCTGCCTCTGTTCCTCGGTTCCCACGATATCGATGGGCGGGGAGGCCATGTCGGCTTGCACCATGAGGGCCATGTTCACACCGCCGGACTGGGAACGAGGGAGTTCCTCGCAGAAGACCACCTTGTAGAAGTAGTCGCAGGCCGACCCGCCCACATCCTCCGGGTAGGTGATCCCGAGGAAGCCCATCTCCCCTGTTCGCTTGAAGACCCAGTCCGGGAAGTCCTTCTTCTCCTCCCACTCCTCCGAATGAGGGGCCAGTTCCTTCTCCATGAAGGATCTCACGGTCTTCCGAAAAATCTCGTGCTCTTCCTTGAACCACGGGCTCTTCATGTTCGGTTCCCTCTCTGGTTGTTTCCGGGTTGTACTGGGGAAAAGACCCTTTTCGTACAGCAAGAATATACCGGAACCGCATTTCCTGGCAAACAGATAGGAACAGGAGTTAGGCGGCTCGAGCATCCGGACGGCTCTCAGGCACGGGGTCGAGATAGGGGATGACCTCTTGATATTCCACTCATTTTCAGCAATAAGAGGAGGGTATCAGGTGTAAAGCCCAAGAGACAGTCAAAAGGAGACCCCCGTGTCCAAAACCAAACTCGGTCCACAGACCCTTCTCTATCCCATGCCAGCTGTGCTGGTCGGATCCGTTGTCGATGGAAAACCGAATTTCATGACAGCTGCCTGGTGCGGAATCGCATGCATGAAACCGCCCGCACTCTCGGTAGCAATCAATCACACGAGGCACACGCTGAAAGGGATCCAGGAAGAAAAAGCATTCTCGATCAACGTCCCCTCCACAGAACTCGTGAAGGAGGTTGATTTCTGCGGGATCTATTCCGGTAAGAACAAGGACAAGTCAGGAATGTTTGAGGTTTTCTATGGCGATCTTGAGACTGCTCCTCTAATCAGAGAATGTCCTATAAACCTCGAATGCAAGATGACCCATTCCCTCGATCTCGGAAGTCACTCCCTCGTGGTTGGCGAAATCATTGAAACCCATGTCGATGAGGATTGCTTGACGGACGGAAAACCGGACCCCGAGAAGATCGATCCCCTTATTTTCCTGCCTGCTGTTCAACGGTACGGGAAACTTGGAGAGCTGATTGCCAAGGCGTTTCAAGTGGGGAAGGAGTGACTGAATATGAGCAAGAAATCCTGACATGAGAACCTCTTTGGAATTTTTGCTCTATCATCTGCATATGTGAAAGTCGGAGTTCTACCCTTTCCTTCAACATGTGCATGGGTCGGCCATTCATAACTCCTAGGCAGCGTTTGCTCCCATCTGCTCTATAGGAGATAGACCGCAATTCTCGCAGCCTATCC
>RCNC010000622.1_pt1 | contig 22966 bp, 28 predicted proteins | sample 2041301 | NCBI WGS metagenome assembly RCNC01 (sample SAMN09708231, study PRJNA481090) | Marine sediment metagenome, whole genome shotgun sequencing project. | biome: marine sediment; feature: ocean; material: sediment; isolation source: Sewage treatment plant 13A marine sediment (STP13A) ...
CAGAATCTTTCCGGTCGCATCGCGACCTCCCGATCGGGGATACCTCACTATGAAGCGTACCTACCAACCCAACGTGCGACGCCGCAAGCGCAAGCACGGCTTTCGCTCCCGCATGCGGACCCGTTCCGGGCGCGCGGTGATCAAGCGCCGTCGCCTCAAAGGCCGGCGGCAGCTCACTGCCTAGCACCGGACGCTCGTTCGTCTCGCTGAGACCCGCAGAGCGGTTCACTGCCGTTTTTCGCTCCGGTACAGCGAGTCGTTCAGGAGGGATCACTGTGATTCGCGCCCCTGGAATCGTTGGACCACCCGAAGTCGGGATCGTCGCCGCGCGTCGCGTCGGCAACGCGGTCGAGCGGAACCGAGCAAAGCGTCGCCTGCGAGCGGCGCTCGACGGCGTCGATCTGGCGCCCGACACCGCATATGTGGTCATTGCGTCTCGCGACGTGGTGGATATGGAGTTCGACGAGCTTGTGCGGTGCATCCGCACCGCAACGGCCACCCCTCCTGCGATGGGACGGGCATGAGCGCCGCAAACGAACGGCGTCCGTCGCCGGCGGCGAAGGCGCTCATGGGTGCGGTTCGTGGCTACCAGAAGGTGCTGTCGCCCGCTATGGGCGGCAACTGTCGGTACTATCCCTCCTGCTCGGAATACGGATATGACGCGATTCGCCTCCATGGAGCGGCTCGTGGTTCATGGATGGCCGTCAAACGCATCGGACGGTGCCAACCGTACCATGAGGGTGGATTCGATCCCGTGCCCGAGCCCGGAGACCAAGCAAACGTGACCGATATGAACGCTGGGAGCGACGCGTGAATCCCTGGAACCTGCTCCTCGACCTCCTCGGCGGGGTCTTGAACTTCTTCTACCAGATTATACCAAATCTGGGCATCGCCATCATTCTGTTGACGCTGGCGATCTCGCTCGTTCTCTTCCCTCTGACGCTCAAGCAGACCCGCTCCATGAAGGCGATGCAGGAGATCCAACCCGAGGTGAAGCGCCTTCAGAAGGAGCTCAAGGGCGACAAGGAAGAGCTCAACAAGCAGATGATGGAGCTCTACCAGGAGCGCGGCGTCAATCCTGCGGCCGGATGTCTCCCCATGATCGTGCAGATGCCGATCTGGTTCGGCCTCTTCTCCGTACTGCGGAGCATCCAGGTTCCCGAAGGAGGAACCGAGGCGTACTCGAAGTACATTGGTGATGGCACAGAGGCCATCAACACCATGTTCCTCGGCATGGACCTCACCCTCTCCCCCAGTTCCATCGTCCCCGATGCGATCCGCAGCGTCGGCGACCTCACTCCACTCAATGCCGTCCCATACATACTCTTGATCATCACCATCGTTGCCGCCGGGTTCTATCAGCAGGTGCAGACGACGCGAACGACCAAGAAACCCGACGGCGAGCAGACGCAGACCGCGCAATCGATGCAAAACGCCATGAAGATCATGCCGATCTTCTTCGGTTTCATCTCGTGGACGCTCACCGCAGGTCTCGGAATCTACTTCGCAACGTCCAATCTCTTCCGAATCGGGCAGCAGGCCCTGATTCTGAAGATGGATGCCGGGGGAGACGACGACAAGAAGAAGCCGGCACTTCCGGCCGACACACCGCCGGAAGAGGGAGAGGACGGCACGGCCGGACCCTCTCAGCACGCCAGCAAGAAGAAAAACCGCCGCAGGAGGAAATAGACGATGGAGTGGGTCGAAGCGACCGGTACTACGGTCGACATAGCGGTCGAGGCCGCATTGTCAGAATTGAATCTCGAATCGGCCGACCAGGCGCAGGTCGAGGTAATCCAGGAGCCGAAATCGGGATTCCTGGGCGTGGGCGGGCGATCCGCCATCGTGAAGGTGTCCCGCAAACCACGGCAGCGCAACCGTCGCGGTCGTCGTGGAGCTAAGGGCGATGGGGATAATGGGCGCCAGCAGAAGTCGTCCGGCAACCGGTCGAATAGCCGGAACGCCAAGAAGGACAAGCCCTCCGGGCAAGCCAAGCAGCAGAAGCCGCCGGCGAAGAAGCAGAAGAACGGATCCCCGAAGGAGCAGCGAGCCATGGACAAGAACGACACGGCGACACCGAAGCCGGACAAGCCCGAGTCGTCGATCGAGGATCAGGCCAAGGTGGCCAAGGAGTTCCTCTCCGGGCTGCTCGATGCCTTCGGACTCGAGGGTGAGGTGCAGACGCGCATTGAGGACGAGGTCCTCTACCTCGACGTCGTTGGCGAGCAGACCGAGGCGCTGGTCGGGCCAAAGGGTGCAACCATGTACTCCGTGCTCGAGTTGACGCGTACCACAGTGCAGCGGCGCACCTTCGGTGCCCCGCGCATGCGTATCGACATCGCCGGGTATGGCGCCCGTCGCCGTGAGGCGCTGACGATCTACACCAACAAGCTGTCGGAGCAGATCATCGCTGATGGCGGAGAGATGATGCTCGAGCCGATGAATGCCGCCGATCGGAAGGTCGTCCACGACGCCGCCGGGGACATCGACGGTGTTCGGACGTACTCCGAGGGCGAAGACCCCCGCCGCGCCGTGGTCATCGCCGCGACCGGGAGCGACAGCGACAACAGCTAGTCGGCATGTTTCCCGTGAAACATGCCGATCCCGACCCATTGTCGCGTGTAGCGGCGTGGGCCGGGATCGACCTGACAACCGACCAGCGGGTGAAACTCGAGCGGTATGGGGCCTGGCTTCGCGATGAAGCTGTGTCCGCCGGTGGAATCGGGCCGGGGGAGGGCCCTCGGGTCATCGATCGGCACGTTGCCGATGCCCTGACGTTCGCCGTCGCGTGGGAAGAACCGCTTCGCTCGGCACTCGACGTCGGGAGCGGCGTCGGGCTCCCGGGTATTCCGTTGGCCATCACCCATCCGGCCACGTGGTTCATACTTCTCGACCGCTCGGGCCGACGGTGTGGCCTCGCTCGACGGGCCGTGCGGATTCTCAATCTCCCAAACGTGGAGGTGGTCCAGGGAGACGTGGAGAGCACCCCTGGAACGTGGTCGGCCGTGCTCTTCCGTGCGGCGCTCGGTCCCGATGTGGCGCTCGCTGTTGCCGCACCTCGGATGGAGCCCGACGGGTGCGCCGTGGTGGGTCTGAGCCGTCGGCCGGAGCCACCGACCGTCCCTGCCGCCCCACCGGATATGGCCCTCGATCTGTTCCGCACGGATCCCGGGGTCCTTGACTCGCCGGCGTGGGTTCTTAGGATGACGAGGACTGAACCGCGATCCAAGGATGGGAACCCCTCCTGATGCCCGCTATTACTGTTGCCATCGCCAACCAGAAGGGTGGCGTCGGCAAGTCGACGACCGCCATCAATCTCGGTGCAGGCCTTGCGTTTCAAGGGGAACGCATCCTCCTGGTCGACCTGGATCCCCAGGGAAATACCACCAGTGGCCTCGGGATCGACCGCAGCGCCATTGAGTACTCCACATATGACCTCCTGGTCGAGGATGTCGCGATCGAGGACGTGGTGGAACCCTCATCGGTTCGCGACCTCTTCGTGGTCCCGGCCACGATCGAGCTCGCGGGGGCCGAGATCGAACTGGTCTCGATGTTCTCTCGAGAGGCGCGCCTCGGCAATGCCATCGAGGGGATCGTCGACGACTACGACTTCTTACTGATTGACTGTCCGCCGTCACTCGGTCTGCTGACTGTGAACGGACTTGCTGCCGCCGATGAGGTGCTGATTCCGATCCAGTGCGAGTACTACGCCCTTGAGGGTGTGAGTCAACTGCTCCGAAACGTCCAGCTTGTGCAGCGCAACCTCAACCCTCAGCTTGAGGTCGAAGGTGTGATCCTCACGATGTACGACGGCCGGACGACGCTTGCGGCCGACGTCGTCGAGCAGGTCCGCGAGCACTTCGGCGATACGACGTATCGGACCGTCATCCCGCGTACGGTGCGATTGTCCGAGGCGCCGTCGTATGGAGAACCGATCGAAGCCTACGATCCGATGTCACGGGGCGCCATTGCGTATCGGGAACTGGCACGAGAATTCCGGAGGAGACATGGCCGCACGTAAGAGTGGATTGGGTCGAGGCCTTGATGCGCTGATACCGGTGGATCATCCGTCGGTTGGCTTCGCCGAGGTTGCGCTGTCGGATATCGCTCCGAACCCGCAGCAGCCGAGGGTGTGGTTCGATGAGGATTCGCTGGGGGAGTTGGCGGCGTCGATCACCGAGGTTGGAGTGCTCCAGCCGGTAGTGGTGCGCCCGGGCGATCCGGAGGGGACCTATGTACTCATTGCCGGCGAGCGTCGCGTGCGCGCTGCGGGGGTGGCGGGTCTGACGACTATCCCAGCTGTGATTCGCTCGGCCGAGAGCGACGAACGCTATCTCACCGAGGCCCTGATCGAGAATGTGCAGCGCAAGGACCTCTCTCCGCTTGAAGAGGCTGCCGCCTACCGGAATCTTCTGGAAGATTTTGGCATGACTCATGAGCAGGTGGCTTCACGCGTCGGTAAATCCCGGAGCGCCGTGACCAATACCTTGCGCCTGCTGCAATTGCCGGTCCCCATACAGGGCATGCTCGAACGCGAGGAGCTGTCCGCCGGCCATGCCCGCGCGCTGCTGTCGCTCGACGACGAGGCTTATGCGGTGCATATTGCCCAACAAGCCGTGGCTGAAGGCTGGTCGGTGCGCACCGTTGAAGAGGCCGTCAAGGTGCGCGACGGCGGTGAGCCGGTACGGCCTTCCGGAATTGCGCCGATGCGACCCGCAGCGATTATCGAACTCGAGGAACGACTGTCGGAACGCCTCGCGACCACCGTCACCATCAAGACGAAGGGTGAGGGCGGGCGGATGGTCATCCGATATGGATCGCTGGAGCATCTCGAGCGGATCTATCGACAGCTCTTCGAGTAGCGCTGCGACCACCAACCCTTGCGCTGGTCCGCTCGGCGCGTACCGGCTAGCCCCGGTCCGTCGGCAGTTTCGGTAGGAAACTGCAATGTGCCGCTAGCGGAACGCGACCACCAACGTTGACGGACACAGCATTAGCCCTCGTCCGGCCCCTCGGCGTAGAGGTCGACGATGGCCCGTCCAATTGCCGTGCCGAGCTCCGGCTGCGGATCGGAGACTGCTACCACGACGGCGGGCGAGCGGGTCTCCTTGAGCATCGGCACGGCCCGCGGAAGTGGTTCGAGGTTGAGTCTGCAGGCCAGGTGGTGGGCGACGGCGCTCCCTGCCGCGCTGGTACTGAGAGGGGTGCCGAAGTAGAAGACACCCTCGGTTCCGTCTGTGGGGATGGTGATCGAGACGACAATCTGGACGTCGCGGCGATTCGCCCGGCCGGCTCGCAGCCGCTCCGACGGGTAGGTGTCGATGCTGCGAGAGAGTACCGTGCGTGCACCGGCGGGTTGGATGGCTGCGCCGACGCGCATTGCCACCTCCCAGGTCACGTCTGCATCTGACGGGGGCCTGCCGTTTGGATCGACGTAGATCCGTGCGCCGGTGATCGGTCGGGGGAGCGAATCGATCCACGCGTGCTCGCGGACCTCCTCGCGCCCGGACTTCTCGGTGGCCCGGGCCATGAGCAGCAACTCATCCACGACTTCGCGTCCGACAATTCCATCTTCTGCCATGCCGCGGTTGCGTTGAAAGTCGAGGAGCGCTCGCAGGGTATCCGGACCAAAGAGTCCGTCGACCTTCCCCGCATCGAAGCCAAGGGAGCCAAGGCTTTGCTGGAGGCGGGAGACATCGTCGCCGCGCATCATCGGCGACCGCCGGTAGAGCATCCGGTCGCCGAGTTCGAATCCGGCCTCGACGAGCGTCCGCCAGGTCTCGGGCCCGACGATCCCGTCCGCCGGCAAGCCTCGGGATGTCTGGAATCCGACGACCGCCTTGGCCGTCGTCTGCCCGTAGGAACCGTCGTCCACGATTGGGAAGCCGAGGCCGGTGAGGCGCCGCTGGATGTCGCGAACCGGCTCCCCCCGGTCGCCCACGTGGTAGAGCCTCACGTCTCCCGCTCCGGTGTAGTCGGGATCAGGAGAGGAACGAAGAGACTTCGGTCTCCAACTGTGCCTTGCTGCGTGCTCCGACGAGTCGCTTCTTCTCTTGACCGCCCTGGAAGACGATCATTGTCGGAATGCTCATGACGCCGAACTGCATGGCGGTCGCGGGATTCTCGTCCACGTTGAGCTTGACCACCTGCAGTTGGTCGGCGAGTTCGCCTGCCATCTCGTCGAGCGGCCCGTCCATCATCTTGCACGGCCCGCACCACTCGGCCCAGAAGTCAACGAGCGTCGGCAGCGGTGAGCCGATCAGCTCTCCAAACGTCGCATCAGTTCCTGTGACGGTGTTCTGTCCCATCTCGACTCCCTCGTGATTGTTGCTGCGCCGGTCCCTGCCGGGCGCTGAACGGATTTGGATTCAGGGCCCGACGCGCTCGATCCAGTGTTCCGCGTCGATCGCCGCCTGGCACCCCATGCCCGCGGCGGTGACCGCCTGCTGGTAATAGTGGTCGACGACATCGCCGGCGGCAAAGACTCCCGGGATGGACGTGGTTGTGGCCCCGGCGTCGGTGACGATGTACTCGGCGACATTCAACTCCAACTGTCCCTGGAAAATCTTGGTATTCGGGTCGTGTCCGATGGCAAGGAAGAACCCTTCAACCGGCAGTTCCCACGATTCTCCGGTCTTGACGTTGGTTACCTTGAGCCCCGTGACCAGGTCGTCGCCGAGGACTTCATCCACGGTGGTATCCCATAACACTTCGATCTTCGGGTGATCGATCGCCCGTTGTGCCATGATTTTCGAGGCACGGAACTCGTCACGGCGATGCACGATGGTGACCTTCGACGCAAATTTCGTGAGGAAGATGGCTTCCTCCATTGCGGAGTCGCCACCGCCGACGATGGCGAGTTCCCGGTCCCGGAAGAAGAAGCCGTCGCACGTCGCGCACGCCGAGACCCCGTAGCCTCGCAGCCGTTCTTCACCGGGAATGCCCAGCCAGCGAGCGGAGGCCCCGGTGGAGACGATGACGGTCTCGGACTCATAGAGGTCCGCGCCGACCCACACCTTGAATGGGGGTTGCGACAAGTCGACCTTCGTGACGTCGGAGGACACGATGCGTGTCCCAAAACGCTCGGCCTGCTTGCGCATGCCGTCCATCAGTTCGGGCCCCATGATGCCGTCGGGGAAGCCGGGATAGTTCTCCACTTCAGTGGTGAGCATCAGCTGACCGCCGCCCTGCATGCCCTCGATCATGATGGGGGCGAGGTCGGCGCGGGCTGCATAGATCGCTGCGGTGAGACCGGCAGGACCGGACCCGATGATCAAGACCTTCTCGGCCATGGGCTACTCCTGTGGTGTCGTTGGCTCGTCGTCTGGATGACGCTTCATCCAGACAAACACGCCAACGAGCAGCAATATGCCCCCGACGACGGCGTACGCAAGCTCCTGGCCGATCAGTGTGCCGAACGCACGGAAGAAGGCGACGAGGAGCCAAATGATCGCGAGGAGGGCGATTGCCGCGATCACAATGCCGATGGCAGCCCAGGTCACACCAACAGCGATCCGATCCACGGTCATCGATCGGATCTTGGTGGCGACCTGTTCGAGGGAGTCGGCGATCTTGGCTGGGTAATCGGTGCGCGAGCGATCGGTCATAGATCGCGAGGTTAGTCGAATGTGTGACGACTCATGGTTGCGTGCTATCGAGCACGCGACACGAGGCCGGATCGAGAGCAACGAGGTAGGCGCCGGCGCCGGGCGGCGTCACAACTATCACCGCGGCTTTGGTTTCGTCCACGACAGTTGTCGCAACGACCTCGAGCGCAGCGCCCTCTTCCCAAAGGTCTCCGTCTACCGCGAGACACTCCTTGACGGTCGCCATGTCGATCGTGAGCTGGTCTGACGTCGACTTGTTCAGCTCGTCGTCGAATTCACCGGCACCCGCGGCGTACGCCTCTGCCAGGCGTTCGAGATCCGTCGCCGACACACTAGGGACGGAGCGTGTCTGGAGATCGCCCGTCGACGGCTGCGACTCGGCGGCTTCGAGAGCTGCCGAGGTAGTGGTCTCCGCTGCCGCCGTGGTGGTGGTCTCCTCCGAGCCGGTCGTCGCTGCAGACTCGTCCGAGAAGTTCAGTCCATCCGGTTCTGCTGCTTCTCCTCCGTCGGCACCGGCACTCTGGGATGCCGCTGTGGTGGTGACGTCCGCCGCGGCAAAGGTCAGCGCATCGTCGGAGTCGCCCTGTGGCTGGATAACGACGATGCCGACGATCACCGCAGCCGCAGCAGCGAGGCCCATTGCGGGTGCCCACCATCGCTGCCAGGGCGATGGTGCCGCCGCCACGGGCACGGGAGCCGGGGAGTCTTCGAGGTTGAGCTGTTCTATGAGCGACGCCCGCAGTGTTGAGCGCTCTTGCGCGGTCATCGCTGGGCCCGCAGCGTCCGCGAGCAACGAGGCGACTGCCAGTTGGGACTCGTACTCGGAGCGGAGTTGCGGGTCTTGAGCAAGACGCGCAAGAGCAGCCTTGCTCTCCTCGTGCGAGAGCCAGCCGCTGATCAGATCGGTGATGAGATCTTGGTCGTGATTGCTCATGGGTCTTCTGTTGGATGCTCGAACCCCGGCGCGAAGTTCCCGAGTTCTTGGGAGAGTTGTTTTCTGGCTCGGAACAGACGGCTTTTCACCGTTCCGAGGGGTACGTCGAGGGTATCCGCGGCCCCTTCTAGTGACATGCCCTGGAGGTCGACGAGCACCACGGCCGCGCGGAACTCAGGCGTGATGGTGGCGAGAGCTGCGTCCACGTCCGGGCGCAACTCGACGGCGTTGAAGGCGTCTCCACTTCTCGGATCGGACGGGTCGAAGTAATCGGGCATGGACTCGGTCCGCTTGCGCTGTCGGCGACGGAGGTGGTCGTAGCACGTGTTGATCGAGACCCGGTAGAGCCAGGTACTGAACGCCGCCTGCTCCTTGTAGCGGTCGGCCTTGCGGAACACGGTGAGGAATACGTCTTGGGTGGCGTCGAGCGCCTCGTCTCGATTGCGCATCATGCGGAGACAAATAGCGAAGACTCGGTCCTCGTGGGCACGCATCAACTCATCGAAGGCGGCAATGTCACCTTCGAGATATCGACGGATCAGGGCGCGGTCTTCCGCTGCACGCGACGTCATCGCCGTCGATTCTGGTCATGGATGCATCCGGAGGCCAACGTTTCTCCTAGGGGAGGAGTCGGATTTCGTAGATTGCAGCGCCAAACGTGCCTTCCGGGCGCTCGGGTAGCTTCGTGATCCACACGAGCCAGAACCCTTCGTCTCTCTGGGCGACGTCCAACCGCGTGGTGCCGGTGAGGATCTGCGCCGAGCCGATGCGGTCCCACGCTCCCGGAGCGTCAGGCAGTGTCGCGCTCCAAGCCACCGTGAACCGAGTTTCACGCGTCCCGGTGATCTCCAGGGCGCCGATCGACACCGGCGATTCGAGCACGACGCCGACACCTTCCTTGGTCTGTTCGAGCGGGTCGGGGTAGGGCTCGGTCTCCCATGCGGTGCTGAGCCGCCCGTCCAACACGGCAGCGATCATTTCGTCGTTCTCTCTGCCGTCGCCGAACGGGTCGTAGACACTCGCCAGAGCGGGGAGCGCGGTTTCAGAGGGAACATCGGTCGCAGGAGTCGTGCTCGTCGGCGCGTCCGGCGCCTGTTCCGCCGGGGCTGCCGGATAGAGAAAGGGTGAATCAGGATCGACGTTGATCCCGAGCCCGACGATCGAGAGAGCGAGGAGGAGCACCACCACGAAAGCGAAGATGCCCAGCGGCTTCATGGACCAGGACTCCTCCTCCTCGGGCTCACGGTGGAGCGAGGCAACGCTGAGGGCGTTTGCGAGTCCGGCGGCGTCGAGGGATCCGCTCTCTGCTGCCTCGAGGGCATCATCGACCGAGGAAGGTATCCCCTCCGCGACGTGGGACGGGCGAATCGAGGGGTTGTCGCTTCCAGTGATGGCGATTCGGAGAACACCGGCAAGAGCCGAGGCGTCGCCCTGTGCGGTGGTCGTGACCGGGATGCGACCGAAGCCTGCCAGCCGCGCCGGATGCGCGGCGGAGAAATGGATGGCGCTCTCGTCGATCGCTCCGTGGATACCGCCGTTGGCATGGAAGGCGGCCAGACCGGCTGCAACTCCCGACGCGTTCGGAAGGTATTCGGCGATGGGGAGGGTCTCGCCGGCTTTGAGACGGTCGCCAATCGTGACCGCTCCGTCCCACTCGGCAACGGCAAACGCAGAGTGTCCCACTTCTCCTGCTGCATAGACCTTCTGTACGTGCGGGTGAGAGGTTGCAGCGGCGGCTCGGATCGGAGTGAGGAATTGAGCGATGCGCTCCGGGTCGGCATCGGGCCCTGGGAACCGGATGAGGACCGGACGTTCGAGTCGCTCGTCGGTCGCCAGCCACTCCTCGACGTCGCCGTCGGCTCCCAGGCGAACGTTCATCCGGTATCGGTCTGGGATACGGGGAGGCATGACTCAGCCCCGGCGGAGCAGCGCCAGCGGCTCGGGCAACGTGACGAAACCCTCAGACTCGTAGAGGGCGATCGCGGCTTCATTGTCGGTCTGCGTGTTGAGCAGCATCGCCTTGCTCCCGGCTTTGCGCGCCGTGCGAGCAGCGGCGCGTGTGAGCGATCGGCCCATCTGGTGACCTTGCCAATCGGGGTGGACGGCGAGACGTTGGAGATAGGCCATCGCGTGTCCAAATCCGAGGATCGCAAAAGCCACTGGGACGCCGTCCTGTCCACGGATCACGAGCGTTCTTGCCTTGCCCGTGGCCGCCACCGCCTCTGCCATTCCGTGCCGGTCGAAACGCCAGAAGTCATCGAACGCCGCGTGGTCGACGGCGAGCAGTTCCTTGACGCTGGTGTTCGGAGGGGCGATCACGAGGTGATCGGGCGAAGGCTGGTGCTCGTTGATCTCGAGGCGCATCAGCGACAGCGGGACGTACTCGACGAATCCCGCTTCCTCCCACGGTCGCTGGCTCGAGGCGGGCAACGGCGGAGAGAACACGGAGTCGGCACCCAGATCGTTGAGGCGGTCGCTGCAAGCGGAGAGGAAGGACGAACCACCCCGGACAAGACGAACCGCCCCGTCGTGGACGACATCGTTCCAACGGCGGGCATCCGCACGGGCCCAGCCTCTCCTGAACCGGATGGGACCGGGCCAGGATCCACGCTGGAGCACCGGTATCGGGCTCTCGGCCACCGACATGACACCTCCGGCTCTTCGGCGCGAACTCAGCGTACCCTCCGCTCGGACCCACTCCGCCGAGCGCGGCGGTCGATCGTTTGGCGCGATCGTGCCCCTTCGTGCGACCATGGGGGCATGCGGGCCGTACTCGTCACCCATCCATCAGGTCTCGACCACGTCGCCCCCTGGGACCACCCGGAGCGACCCGCTCGCATCGGAGCAGCGGTCGAAGGGGCGCGCGAGAGCGCGGTCGATGTCGTCGAAGTCGAGGCTCGAGCAGCGACCCGATCTGAACTCCGCTCGGTACATACCGAGGCCTATCTCGACCAGATAGAGCAGCTTTCTCTCGATGGCGGCGGAGCGTTCGATGCAGACACCTATGTGGCTGGAGCGTCGTGGGAAGCGGCACAGTTCGCGGCCGGCGCCGGCCTGACAGCAGCGGAGGCAATCGAAACGGGAGTGGCGGATTTCGGGTTCGCCGCCGTGCGCCCTCCCGGGCATCACGCCGAGGCGGAGCGGGCCATGGGTTTCTGCCTGATCAACAACGTTGCCGTCACTGCTTCCGCTCTGGTCAAGACAGGCGCTCGCGTCGCGATCGTCGATTGGGATGCCCACCACGGAAATGGAACTCAGGAGCTGTTCCTCGGATCGCCTGATGTGCTCTACGTCTCGACGCACCATGCCCCGTTCTATCCGGGGACGGGGCGCGTCGAAGATGTTGGCGGGGGCCTCGGCACGGGAACGTCGGTGAACATTCCACTGCCCGCAGGTTCAGGGGGCGTGGCCTACCAGGAGGCGTTCGCTCGCATCGTTCTTCCGGTCGTGGACCAGTTCGATCCCGACTGGCTCTTGGTGAGTGCCGGCTACGACGGGCACTGGAGCGATCCCCTCGGTGGGATGGGGCTGCTCCCGACCGATTACGAGGCTATGGCAGCCGCGCTCGGCATGGCGATGGACCGAACGAACACGGTGTTCCTGCTCGAAGGCGGCTATAGCCTTCGCGCGATCACCGAGTCGGTCGCAGCAACGCTCAACGGTTTCGCCTTCGGCTCCACGCCAATCGAACGCACCGAGGATGGCGATCCGTGGGTCGACAAGGCGATCGCCGTTGAATCCCTGTTCTGGGATCTCGATTAAGCAGCGTTGCTGGTCGGCCGATACAACAGGGAGTCCTGTTCACGCTCGAGGAGCCTTTGTGTACGAATCGTTGCCGTCGCTTGACGACCTGTTGCAGAAGATCACCACCGTGGGTGGGTCTGATTTGCACCTCAAAGTCGGTTCGCCGCCCGCGTTCCGAATCGACGGCATCGTGCACCGGTCGGATCTGCCGTCGGTGACTCAGGCCGATACCCAGAGCTATTTTGACGAAATCATTTCGGACCGAGATCGCGCCGAATTCGAGACGAACGGCGAGGTCGGCTTCGCCATTGGGCGTTCCGGAATCGGTCGCTTCCGTGTCAGTGCGTTCCGTCAGCGGGGGTCGGTCACGTTGGTGGTTCGAACGGTGAGCACGGTCGAGGGTGGATTTGAGGCACTCGGCATTCCTGCGGTGGTGGAGCGCCTCGCAGACGAACGCCCGGGACTCCTTCTCGTTACCGGGCCTTCCGGATCCGGGCGTACCACCACATGCGCAGCCATCGTGGGGCACGTGAACGCTACGCGCAAGTGCAGCATCGTCACCATCGAGGATCCGATCGAGAGCCTATTCCCCGATGATCAGGCCCTTGTATCGCAGCGCGAAGTGGGGCTTGATACGGCGTCGTTCGCCTCTGGGCTCCGTGCGGCGATGCGTACGGACGCCGATGTGGTGTTCGTGGGCGAACTCCCGGATCAAGAGACGCTCTCGGAGGCGCTTCGCGCCGCCGAGACCGGCCACCTCGTAATCGGAATCCTGCCGACCTTTGATGGCCTCGAGACGATCAGTCGGATCGTCGAGTCGTTCGAGCCGTATCGGCGCAAACAGGTGCGGCAGCTGCTGTCGACGACGCTCAAGGGAATCGTTAGCCAGCAACTGCTGCCGAGGGCCGACGGGGCTGGCCGTGCCGCCGCCGTCGAAGTGCTGGTCAATACCGAGCGCGTCGCAGAGAAGCTGAAGGATGAAGAGCAGACACCGACAATCTCGGTTGACATCGCGGAGGGCGAGTTCTTCGGTATGAGGTCCTACGACCAGGCAATCCTCTCGCTCTATGCCAAGGGCGAAGTCTCCTTCGAGGATGCGCTGTCGCATGCGACCTCGACGACCGACTTCAAGGTGGCGGCTCAATCCCGAGGCGTGTTGAGCGCGTAATCGCTGTTCCGTCCGTCGCGTCGGTACGCTCCTTTGCGCATGCCCAGCTTCATCTGTCAGACCTGCGCAAGCGAGTTCTCCTTGCCTCAGCACATCGTTGACCGCTACCTCGGGTGGCAGCCGAAGGAGTGCAGGGGCTGCCGCTCGCCTGGGAGCGCGAAAAGGACACCGAGCGACGGCGACCAAGACCCGCAGACCGGTGTCTTCACCGACGGCGGCTGCGTGCCCAACCCCGGTCCCGGTGGATGGGGTGCGGTGTATGTGATCGACGGGGAGATCATCGAGGAACGGCACGGCCACGACCCCTCCACGACGAACAACCGCATGGAACTCACCGCCCTGATCGAAGCCGCCAAGCTCGTGCCCGAGGGCACAGCAGTCACGGTCTACTCCGACTCGAATCTCGCCGTGCGCACGATCAACGAATGGGCGGCGGGGTGGGAAGCGAGAGGGTGGAAGCGCAAGACTGGCCCCGTCGAGAACGTTGATCTCGTCAGGCAGGTGTACTCGGCGTTCCGAAAGCGACCGGAGCTCGACCTACGCTGGATCAAGGCCCACGTCGGGCATACGTGGAACGAGTACGCCGATCGACTCGCGAACAGATGGAGGGATTGATGAGCGAGGAGCCACAGTGATTCCTCCCCGTCTCCACGACTTGCTCGATCGGGGCACGCCCGCTCGTGAGTTGGCTGAGCGCTTCCACGACGCGGGCCACGACCTCTATCTCGTCGGCGGCAGCGTGCGCGATGCCCTGCTCGACCTTCCGAACGCCGATTTGGACTTCACAACTAGAGCGCGTCCGGAAGAGATCGAAGACATCGTGCGTCCGTGGGCGGCCGACCTGTACCTCGCCGGCAAGACCTACGGAACGATTGGCGCGATCAAGGGTGGGCGCGTACACGAGATCACTACGTTCCGCTCCGAGATCTACCGCGCTGAGAGCCGCAAGCCGGAGGTGACCTACTCGGACAACATCGAAGAGGACCTCTCGCGTCGCGACTTCTCGGTCAACGCGATGGCGATCCTGATCCCGCCGTCGCACGACGCGGAACCGACGATGATCGACCCATACGGCGGGCTGGCCGACCTCGCGCGGGCGGTACTTCGAACGCCGCTTGATCCCGAGATCTCGTTCGGCGACGACCCCTTGCGCATGCTTCGCCTCTTCCGATTCGTGAGCCGGCTCGGATTCGCTCCCGACGAGGCGGCCGTCGACGCCGTGTCGCGGATGCACGCGCGTCTCGAGATCGTGTCGGCCGAGCGCATCAAGGGCGAACTCGATCGACTGCTGATCGGAGACCACGTCGGTCCGGCGCTCTGGGGTCTCGTCGAGACGGGTCTCGCAGAAGAGTTCATTCCAGAGCTGCCTGCCCTCGCCCTTGAGGTCGACCCGGTCCACCATCACAAGGACGTGCTTGCCCACACGATCGCGGTCGTGGCCAAGACTTCGCCCCGTCTCGAGCTCCGCCTTGCCGCCCTCTTCCACGACATCGGCAAACCGGCGACTCGGGAGTTCGGCCCAGGGGGGGTCTCGTTCCACCACCATGAGGTGGTGGGAGCACGGATGACGAAGCGCCGCATGAAGGCCCTGCGCTACTCGAAGCAGACGACGGAGGATGTGTCGCGTCTCGTGTTCCTGCACATGCGTCCGCACACCTATCAGATGGGCTGGAACGACTCGGCGGTGCGGCGCTATGTGCGCGACGCCGGCGGTTTGCTGGTCGATCTCAACGAGTTGGTGCGGTGTGACGTCACCACGCGAAACCGGAGACGCGAGCGGACCATCAGCCGCCGAATCGACGAACTCGAAGAGCGGATAGACGTACTGCGCGGGCAGGAGGAACTCGACTCGCTTCGGCCGCCGATCGACGGCAATCAGGTCATGGCGCACCTCGGCCTGGAATCGGGGCCGCAGGTCGGCGAAGTCATGGAGATGCTCTACGAGCGGAGGATCGAGGACGGCCCGTTCAACGAGGACGAGGCGTATGTGATGCTCGACGAGTGGGCGGCCGAGCGCGGGTAGCGGCCCAGGTCCGACTGCGCGATACTCGATGCATGAAGGCGCCACTCCTGATGCTCGTGATAGCGGCCCTTGCCGCTTCAGCATGCAGCGGCACCGCGGACACGACGACGACCGCGCTCCCGGCAACGCCGTCAATTGGAGGGGCCGCCATGCAAATCACGTCACCGGCCTTCGAGGCGGATGGGCGGATTCCGGATCGATTCACCTGCAAAGGGAACGACGTCTCGCCGGAGTTGCGCCTCTCCGACATCCCAGACGAGGCGGTGTCCCTCGTCCTCATCATGGACGATCCGGATGCCCCGGGTGGAACGTGGGACCATTGGATCTCTTTCGACATCACCCCAACCGGGGCAATCCCCGAGAACGTGGGTGAATTCGGAACCGGCGGGATCAACTCGTGGCAGCGGACCGGCTATGGGGGCCCGTGTCCACCGTCGGGAGTCCACCGCTACTTCTTCAAGATCTACGCCCTCGACGCATCGCTCGGGCTTGCCGAGGGAGCTACGAGCAATGAGGTTCTGAGCGCAGCGAGCGGGCACATCCTCGAGGAGACGACCCTGATGGGGACATTCAGCGCTTGAGCGGTGGAGAGCGTCGGTTACGACGAGCCGACTCGGCCCAGCGCGGCCCATCCGGGTGCCGCCGTTGCCCACAACAGACCGGTGATCGCTACGGCCGACGTGAGACACCACATGCACGTCGCTCCGATCACGAATGGTTCGAGGAACGTGAGATAGATCGAGAACAGCGTCCCGCCGAGGGCGATCGCCGCAGCCAGCATCATGCCAAAATCGGCCAGCCGGTCTTTGGCGAACCGCGAGATCGCCCAACCCCCGAGGATGAGGCTGTAGCCAACGACGCCGAGGACGCCGATTGGAACTCCAAAGAGCGTCGCGTACTCGCTTTGCTGAACGGCATTGCAGTCTCCGACCGGTCCGCACACGGCTTCGGCACCGCTGGCTTCGACGCTGCCGAGGTAGATGGAGACGCCGATTCCGACGAGCGCAAGCAGGGGGATGACCCACGAGGGTCCCGCGGCGAGCTTTCCGCTTCTGATCATCAACGGGACGGCGACGAGGCTGGCCAGCATTGCGATGAGTGCGAGCACGGCCAGGCTGTTGCCTACCGGATCATTGCCGAACCGGTCGGCGACTGATTCGTCGTCCGACGAGGGGAGCGCCGCTGCAGCATCGTCTTGCGGATCGTCGGTCACCGGCTGGTCGCCGACCGGCTGATTGCCGACCGCCATGCCGGGGACCGACGCGATCGCTTCCGAAATACCGGGGATGTCGGGCCAGGGAATGCCGCCGCGTGCGAGACCGTCTTCGATGAGCCCGGGGAGGGCGTCCGGGATCTCCTGTGATCCGACGTAGTAGACGTCTTCGACGACGAGCCGTGGTACCCCGAGTTGTTCGTCCGGGACACTGAGCCGTTCCGTGTCCGCCTCGTAGAGAGCGATGGCGTCGTCGGTGCTCAGGTCGGCGAAGAGGATGTCGAGCGTCCCGTTCGTCATCTCGTAGAAGGCGACCTCGTCGGCGAGGAGCGTGTCGTCGTAGAACACCTCCGGTTCGCCGCCGTACTCCTCGAAGATGCCGGGTAGGACGTCGTTGATGACGTATTCGCAGTGGCCGCAGGTCGGGGAGAAGAAGAACACGACGCGCACTAGGGCATCGTCGTCGGAGGTCGACTGCGCGGAGGCCGGGATTGCCATGACGACAAGTGCGGCGACGAGAAGGAACAGCAGGGTGGCTCGGGATCTCATGAACGCATAGCCTGCCGTCGTAATCCGTATATCGCCAGGGCCGGAAGACCGCGGAGCATTTGCCCGCGGTCTTCCGGCCCTGGATTGAATCGGCAGGTCGGTCAACCGAGCAGTTTCGCCTTGGCTGCGGCGAACTCGTCGTCGGTCAGGAGACCGGATTGCTTCATGTCGGCGAGTTGCTTGAGTTGCGTCATCGTGTCGTCGCCAGGGGCGGCCGCCCCTGCGGGTTGAGCGGCCGGAGCGGCCTGCTGGGTCTGCATGGCGCTCATCTGTGCCTGCATCTCGTTCATCTGTGCCTGCGAATCGAACGCGGCCTGGTTGGCTGCGTCCTGTTCATTGGCATCCTGCTGCTTGCCCGCCGAGCGGCGCTGCATGCCTCCACTCACCGCGGTCGCGGTCCCCGCGACTACTGCAGTTCGCCCCATCGTCCTCACGATCCCGGGTCGTCCTCTTCTTCTCGGCATCGGTGTATCTCCTATTCAGCTTCGAGTTCGGCAACAGCAAACAGCACTTCGTCGACGACGCGGCCGGGGACCCGCATGTTGGCGAGCAGAACCCCACCGGAGTCCACCAGTTCGTCGCGCAACGGCTTGAACCAGGTGTGCTCGAACACCAGCGCTGCAGCGGACGAGCCGGGCGGCAGCGCCTCGGCGAAATCAGCGACGTCCTCGTCACCGAGCAGTCCGTTGCCTTCGACGAGCAGGTTGTTCAATGCTGCGATCTCGAGACCGGCATCGATCTGGTCGAGTTCGAGGAAATCGACGGTGCCGTCCTCTTCCTTGACGATCAGGAGGGCGTCGACGACGGTGATGACACCGTTCTCGACGAGCGTCTCGAGTTCCGGAAGGATCCCGCCGCTGAAGTCGTTGTCAGGAAAGCCGATGACCAACAGTTCGATCGGCGCAAGTGCCACGCTTTACTCCTTGTGTGAGGGTGGACTGATTCTTGTCGAGGTTGGTTGGTTGTTCAACCGTTGTCTTCGTCGTCTCGGCTACGACTTGGCAGGGGGTTTGCTGGCGGTGATTTGTCGTCGGTCTTCTCCCGCTTGTCGAGGCGGCGCACCACAACGATCGCGATCGCGATCGGAATGACGAACAGCAGTGCCTCGTCCCATCCGTACTGATGAGCGACGATCCAGATGTTCGAATCCAACGGGCCTCCCAGCATACCGAATGCAAGCTTCGCGCACCGGTGCTCCGATACGCAATCGACTGTGCATTTCCCGCAACTCGAACAGCATTGCATTTTGTGGTGAATATGCGTATATTCCTCGTTCGCTCGAGGACACCGCATGCCACACGCCATCGCCATCTTCGGTTCGTCCGGCTACGCCGGCGGGGAGTTGATTCGTCTCGTCGACGGTCACCCGGATCTCGAGGTCGCCTACCTCGGTGCCCACACTGCGGCGGGGAAGGCCCTTGCCACGGTGCATCCCCACCTCACCGGAGGTGACCGCGTGCTGGTGCCCAACGACCCGGAGGCCGCAGGGGATGTCGACCTCGCCTTCTTGGCGCTGCCGCACGGCGCGTCGGCCGATCCCGCAATGGCCCTGGTGGAACGCGGCGTCAAGGTGGTCGATATTGGAAGCGATTTCCGACTCGATACGACGGAGCGGTACCTCGATGCCTACGGCGTCGACCATCCATACCCATCGGAACTCGGAAAGTGGGTCTACGGGCTCCCTGAGCTGCATCGGGCGGCCATTGCCCTTTCTGATCGCGTGGCGGTGCCCGGCTGCTACCCAACGTCGGCGATTCTCGCTCTTGCCCCGGTGCTCGGTGCAGGCATGGTGGAGCCGACGGGCATCATCGTCGACTCGATGTCCGGGGTGTCTGGGGCGGGACGAGGTGTCCACGCTTCCCTTCAATACGGAGCCGTCGACGAATCGGTGAAGGCATACAACGTCTTGAACCATCGGCACCGTCCGGAGATGGAGCGGGGCCTCGACCAAGTCGCCGAGGGTTCGGTGCAACTCATCTTCACCCCGCACCTCGTTCCGATGCAACGCGGCATGCTGACTACGGCCTATGCCTCGGCCGTCGATGGAACCACTTTCGAGGACATCGTCACGGCTCTCGACGATGCCTACCTCGATGAGCCGTTCGTCTCGTTCGTCGAGGAGTCGCCGGAGACGCGTTGGGTCGTTGGATCGAATCGAGTGTTCATCTCGGCCTATCTCGATGAGCGCACGCGAACCGTCATCACGATTTCCGCAATCGACAACCTCGTCAAGGGGGCAGCGGGCCAGGCGGTCCAGAATGCGAACCTGATGCTCGGTCTCGACGAGACCGCCGGACTGCCGATGCAAGGGTGGATGCCGTGAGTGTGATCGCCCCGAAGGGGTTCATGGCATCCGGCGTGGCGTCCGGCATCAAACCGGACGGTGTGCTCGACCTCGCCATCGTGGCGGCGAACAAGGCTGTTCCCGCCGCCGCCGTCTTCACGACGAACATGGCCGCGGCCGCCCCGGTGCGGCTCTCACGTCGCCACATGACGGCGCACTCGTCGGTGCGGACGGTGGTGCTGAACTCGGGTTGCGCGAACGCAGCAACGGGGGAGCGCGGCCGTGCGGTCGCCGAGTTGACCGCCAACCGCACAGCGGAGCTGATGGCCTGTTCACCAGAGGAGGTGCTTGTCTGCTCGACCGGAACGATCGGCACCCACTTGCCGCCCGAAACCATCACCGCGGGTGTCGCAGACGGTGTCGCCGCCCTCGGTTCGACCGAGGAACACGCGGCTTGCGCGGCCACGGCGATCATGACCACGGACTCGGTGAAGAAAGAGGTCGTGGTCGAAGGCGATGGATTCACCGTGGGCGGAATGGCAAAAGGCTCCGGCATGATTCGCCCGGACATGGCCACCATGCTGGCGGTGCTCACCACCGACGCTGTGGCAACGGCGGAGGTGCTCGACGCAGCTCTGCGGGTGGCCGTCGACTACTCGTTCCATGCCCTGAACGTGGACGGATGCCCGTCGACCAACGACACCGTGGTCGCACTCGCGTCCGGCGCATCGAGAGCCGCTCCTGATGCGGATTCGTTGGCCGCTGCGCTCACCGGCGCCGCAGTGGAGCTATCCCGCATGATGGCTGCGGATGCAGAGGGCGCATCGCGTGTGGTCACGATCGCCGTGACCGGAGCGACGGATGATCATGCGGCACGGAGCATCGGGCGGAGCGTCGCCGACTCAGCGCTCGTGCGCTCAGCGTTCTACGGCGCCGATCCCAACTGGGGCAGGATCATCGCCGCTCTCGGCGAGGTGGGCGAGGAGGTCGACTTCGACGACTTGTCGATCGCATTCGAGGGGACCACGGTTGCACGGCGGGGGTGCGGGGCCGGTGCAGATGAGGACAAGTTGAGCGAAGCGATGGAGGGGGACTTCGGCGTGACCGTGTGTGTGGGTGCGGGCCCGGGCACGGCGCGCGTCTTCACGACCGACCTGACTCCCGACTATGTCAGATTCAACGCGGAGCGTTCATGAACACCGGACACACACCACCCGATCACGGCAAGCCGCGGATCGCCAGCACGATGGGCAAAGCCCGGATCTTCTCGGAGGCGATGCCGTTCATCAAGACCCACCGGGGCAAGACCGTTGTCATCAAGTACGGCGGGTCGGCCATGGTCGACGAGGGGCTGCGGGGCACCTTTGCCGACGACGTCGCGATGCTCCACTACGTGGGGATCAACGTTGTGATCGTGCACGGCGGCGGGCCGAGAATCAGCGAGGCGATGCACCAGCGCGGTGTGGAACCCCAGTGGTTCGAAGGCCTGCGCGTCACCGACGCGGACACGATGCGTGTTGTGCAGGCGACTCTCGCCGGTGAGATAAATCCGGACATTGTGCGTCTCGTCAACGCACACGGTGCGTTGGCCGCCGGTATCAACGGTCTCGACGGCAACCTCTTCGTTGCCCGGGCGCGAGACGAGCGCCTCGGATTCGTGGGCGACATCACGGCAGTCAACCCTGGGCTGGTCAGCAGCCTGCAGCACCAGGGGTATGTGCCGATCATCGCTCCGATTGCCAGAGGCGAGGACGGCGAGGTCTACAACGTCAACGCGGACACGGCTGCGGGTGCACTGGCGTCCGCCCTCGGAGCGAAGAAGCTGGTCTATCTCACCGACGTCGAGGGACTCTATCGGGTGCTCGGGCAGGAAGACTCGCTGATCCAGCGGATCACCGAAGACGGGATCCAGCGGATCGTCGATGGCGGCACGGTGACCGCCGGGATGCTCCCGAAGCTCGAATCGTGCGTCGCCGCGATCGATTCTGGCGTTGAGCGGGTGCACATTCTCGACGGCCGCATCCAGCACTCGGTCCTGCTCGAGGTGTTCACGCCGGAGGGGATCGGGACGATGATCACCAAGGAACCGGTCTCGTGACCTCCACCGAATCGAGACGACGCCTCGTCAAACAGTTGGTCACGACCGAGACCATCGAGAGCCAGGCTCAACTCCGCCGGCTGCTCGCTCACGCGGGGCACGCGGTGACCCAAGCGACGATCTCTCGCGACCTCGAGGCGATTGGAGCCACGAAGGCCAGGGACGGCGAGGGCTTGCGGTATCGCATTCGGGATCCCGAAGATCTCCGGCGGGCTCGCTCGGCGCTCGCTGCTGCGGTCGACGAGTTCGTCGAATCAGTAGCGATCACCGGACAGCTCGTCATCATCCGCGTTTCGCCCGGTGCAGCGCATCTTGTCGGCAGCAGAATCGACGTCGCTGAACTCCCCGATGTGGTGGGGACTATCGCGGGCGACGACACGGTGTTCATTGCCGTTGACGAACCAACCAACGCGGTGGCAGTGGCCATCGAACTCGAAGGAGGATGATATGAAGGACGGTATCAAGAAGGTGGTGCTCGCCTACAGCGGCGGGTTGGACACGTCCATCATCCTGCGCTGGATCATTGAGGAATACGGCGCCGAAGTGGTGACCTACACCGCCGATGTCGGCCAGGGCGCCGAAGCCGAAGAGGCGCACGCCAAGGCAATCGCCACCGGTGCCGTCGAGGCCATCACCGAGGACCTGACGCACGAGTTCGTACAGGACTTCGTGTTCCCCGCCGTCCGCTCGAGCGCCCTTTACGAGGGCTACTACCTGATGGGCACGTCGTTGGCCCGCCCAGTGATCTCAAAGGGGCTCGTGCGCGTCGCCGAGGAAACCGGTGCCGACGCCATCGCACACGGAGCAACCGGCAAGGGCAATGACCAGGTTCGGTTCGAACTCTCCGCCTATGCCCTCAAGCCGGATATCAAGGTCGTTGCTCCGTGGCGTGAGTGGGACATGAAGGGGCGAGCCGATCTGATCGCCTACGCAGAGCGGTTCGACATCCCGATCCCGACGACACCGAAGATGCCGTATTCGATGGACGCCAACATCTTGCACATTTCCTACGAAGGCGGAGTGCTCGAGGATCCCTGGGCTTCGCCACCGCCCGACATGTTCCGGATGACGACCGACCCGAAGGACGCTCCCGACGAGCCAGAGGTCATCACGGTCGGCTTCCGGGCCGGTTCGCCGGTGTCGGTCGACGGCGTCGAGTTGGGTCCCGTTGAGTTGCTGACGTTGCTCAACGAGATCGGTGGCCGCCACGGCGTGGGCCGCATCGACATTGTCGAGAACCGGTTCGTCGGTATGAAGAGCCGCGGTGTCTACGAGACGCCGGGCGGCACGATTCTCTACCACGCGCACCGAGCGGTGGAGTCCCTCACCCTCGACCGTGAGGTCGC
>RCNC010000623.1_pt1 | contig 22960 bp, 21 predicted proteins | sample 2041301 | NCBI WGS metagenome assembly RCNC01 (sample SAMN09708231, study PRJNA481090) | Marine sediment metagenome, whole genome shotgun sequencing project. | biome: marine sediment; feature: ocean; material: sediment; isolation source: Sewage treatment plant 13A marine sediment (STP13A) ...
CCAGGAAGAAATAGCCCAGGAGATGCCATTCCCCGTTTGCCGTCGAATTCGGTACCGCCAGGAAGGCGAAGAAGAACCAGGCGGTAAGCAGGATCAAAGAGAAGTAGTCGTCAGGGGAGCTGATAGCCCTCATGTGCTTGTCCCCGAACCGGCGAACGATTCGGCCCAACCCCACGAGGAAGGCTGCCCCAATACACCCCTGAAGGGCCCAGACGACCGCTTGGTTTTCAAGCAGCCCCGGAGCGAGGGGGAGGACGAACAGGAGAAGAATCGCTGAGGTCACGCCCAGGTGGAAAGCCACGAACTGGATGTAGAAGAACGGCCGCTTCCGACTGCTCTCCATGGCCCAGGGCATTATGACATTTCCGAGGGAATAGACGATCCCTTTCGACGGTGTAGTCCTTCCCGGGATCCCCGTCGCCGCTTGCCTCTCTCCGCCGGCCTTGAACCGTTTCACGAACCATCTGATGCGGATGATATAAACCAACCCCATGAACGCTAATGCGTACCAGTGGAGTGTATGTGCAAACTGAAGTAGAGCGCTTTCTTCGTGCATTGTGTGACCCTCTCGGTCAGCTTTGGGCAGCATCAAGCGCCTTTGGGCGCGGGCTTCAAGCGCGCCGTTGGGCGCGGCTGTTTAAGCGGCGTTAGCCGCGGTTGTTAAAGCAGCTTCAAAGGCTTTGAACTGGGGGCTATCCAGGACGCAGATCGTCACCTCTTCGAGACCCGGGTTTTGTCCCAGGAAGCTCTTCAGTGCGTCGAGCATGACCTTGGCGGAGACAGCTGCCGGAATTCCGTAGTATCCGGCACCCATGGCGGGAAACCCCAAGGTCTTCATTCCCTTTTCCTGGGATCGCAGGAGGCAGTTTCCCATGGTTGAGTGGAGCTTCGGTTCGATGTCGTCTTCCCTGAACCTGGGCCCGACGGCATGAATGATGTGCTCCGCTGCGAGTCTCCCTCCGCTGGATAGCACCGCCTCCAAAGGAGCGACGGGAGCCATTTCATTCAACTCCTTTTGGATGGCACCGCCACCTCTCATGTGGATCATCCCCCCGAAACCCGACCCAAGGGCAAGGGTGGGTTCAGCATAAAAAACAAAAGCATCCACCTCGAGCTCGGTGATGTCACCTCGAACGAGCCGGACCACACAGTTTCCGAACTTTACTTGGGGGTCTGACATAACGGCTGCTTCCATATGGGTTCTCCCCTTCCCAAGGGATTAATCAAAGAACTCTCCCACTGTATTCGCTAAACCCCGATGCCCGCAACCATAATTTGCTGTTTTTCCCGAACCGACGGTCCGGAACACCAGTGTTTTAATGGGTTTTCTGCTGCAAAATCCATTCCCGACTATGTGTTCTCGTTATATTTCCAGTTTTCCAATATCAACATAGGGGACCGAACTCAGTATTCCCGAATAACCCCGGGAGTTTGGCACGGAGTTGGCAGAAAGAGGGGAAAGGGGAGGATGCAGCGCCGGAGGGCCCCTGCCGGAATCCCTTAACCAACCAAAACCAAAGGCCTCGGCAGATATGTCAGCAGAGAAAGCGGGACTTCTCACAACCGGGCAGGCGGCGAAACTGTGTGCCGTGACCCCGGACACAGTCCTTAAATGGATAAAAAAGGGCAGGGTGGAAGCCACCCGGACGGCCGGAGGCCACTATAGGGTCGCCCTCCCCGACCTCGAGCCCTTCATGGCCGGGTTCGGACAGAAAGCCATACCGGCCATTTCCGAGACGACGTTTCCCTCCGTTCGGTCCCAGGACGGGACAAAAGAGGAAACCGAGGAGGTCCCCTGTTGGGAGTTTCTTTCCGACAACGGGCAAACCCGGGAGGCCTGTCGGCAGTGCGTTGTTTACCGGGTAAAAGCGACCCGGTGCTTTCTCATGGCGGGATTGGACTCGGACGTGGGGCACGCCCATCAATTCTGCGAAGGCAGCTGCGAAGAGTGCGTCTACTATCGCCGGGTCCAGGGCCTGGGCACTCAGGTCCTGTTCATCAGCGCGGATGAAGAGCTCGTCTACCGAATCGAGTGGTCGGAGGAGGAATCCATCACCATGCGGTTCGCCAGAAACGGCTATGAAGCCTCCGCCCTGATCCAGGAATTTCGTCCAGAGGTGGCAATCATCGATCTGGAAGGCCTTCCGGACCAGGGCTTCGGACTCCTCGATTCCATTGCCGCGGACCCGCGGATACCCCACATCCGGGTGATTCTGGTGGTCCCACCAGAGGTCATGGCCAGGGTCAAACAACGGCCTCGGCACCGCCTGGTGGTGAGCATGCTCGAGAAACCTCACGTTTGTGAGCATATCGAAGAGATTGTGAGAGGATCCTTGGTTGAGCTCAGTCCTGCGGCTCAGGGCCAAACGGCCTGAGACGGGAAGAAGGGGACTGACACCCAGGCCACCGACCCTCCCTGACCCCTGGGATGAAAAAACCCCGGCCACCGAAATGGCGGCCGGGGTTTCTTCTAATGAGAGGCCGAAACTCGAAAAGGCCCCTGGTCCCTCACCATCAAATGGTTAGTACATCTCCCAGTTGATAAAGGGCTCTTTCACGTCGACCATTGCATTCACGATCAGCTCAACCAGGCCGCCGTACGTAATGCCACTCTTCTCCAAAGCCCCGTAGTAATTCAGCATGTCCCGGATCTGGCCCTTGCAGTTGGAACACGGAGCACAGAGGTACTTCTTCACCTCCGGCCCAGGCTGGTCCTGGAAGGCGTCGATGATCTGCTTGAACTTCACACGCCCGCTGACTTTGTTTCTCCAATCCTCGTAGTTGTTCCCGGACATGATGGCGAATCCGCTTCCCCCGCCACAGCAGTAGTTGTCTACGCCGTGGGGAGTCATCTCACGGAACTGGGGACAGAGATATCGGAGAATCCTGCGCTGCGGCTCCACGATTCCCAGGTTCCTGACGATGTTGCATGGATCGTGGAGGGTCACGGGGAAGTCGTTCTTGGAAGGATCGAATTCGATTTTTCCGCTGAAGACGATTTCCTCGAGCAAGGGAAGGAAGCTCTCCCGCCTTACAGCCAGATCGCCAACAAGAATGCGGTCGGCAATGGTGACCATCGCTTTGTGCTGGTGACCGCACTCACCCATGATGATCCGCCCGGCATTGAGTTTCTTGGCGGTCTGGGCATGCTTGATCGCTACTCTGGCCAACTGGACGTCGTCGTAGAACAGCCCGTAGTTCACTCCGTCGTACCCGACCTCATCCGAGGAGAGGGTCCACTTGATGCCGGCAGCGTTCAGGATGATGGCGAAAGCGCCGGGGTTTTCCGGCCAAGCCAGCATCTCACCCGCGTTATGGATCAGCAGGACGTCGGCGTCCTGTTCATCGAACGGCGTGACCGTTTCGATGCCGGTGATGTCCGTCATGTCCTCATCGATGAACTCCACGTTGTCCTTCACCACCACGGGGTTCATTCCGGTGGACGACCCGACGTCCAGCTGGAGGACCGTTCCCTTGTCATGGAGCTCGGTAGGGGCCCAGCCAAGTTCCTGGCTGAACAGCTTCCGCAGTTCGTGAGCGATGAGGCCGTTGTCCACACCAACCGGGCAGACCTGAGCGCACCGGCGACACAGGTTGCAGCGGTAGGTCAGTTCGTAAAGGCGGGTGATGGTCGTCCAGTTTAGGTCGATGTCGGCACCCTTGAGGGGAGCCAGAATCTTCCCACCTGGTTTCACATACTTGTTCACCAGCCGGCGCCAAACCTCGGACCTGTAAGTGGGTCGATAGATTTCCTCCTTACCACCCGTAGCCTCGAACACGTGGCAGGAGTCGGCACAGGTCTGACAGCCGATGCAGTTTTCCAGCGAAAGGGTAAGCGGCTGGAGGAAGGTCCAGTTGTTCTCCTTCGTGAGGAGTTTCTTAAGCCCCTGCACAAAAGCATCAACGTATTTCTGCTCCTCTTCCGGTGTTTCCGGGTGCGGAAGTGCGGAAGCGATGACTCCATCCAGATTACAGACCACCCGCTCCTTGGTCTTGTCAGTCACCTCTTTGAAGCCCGGCAGATCCTCTGGCTTGTCATAGGGAGCCGGCAGGGGAATGAGGTCTTCCGGATTTATCTCTGACAACATGGGAAGCTCTTTTTTCCCGATATCCCTCACACGAACTTTTCCACTCATTTGTCGGCCTCCTGCGCGCCGGTGTCGGTGGCAATATCCACCCAGGTTTTCTTTCCGTCCGCTCGGATGTGTGGTGCAGCCCAGGTTGGTTTTTGTCCAAGAAGCTCCAAAAGTTCCTTTTCCATCTTCCCACCGGGCTCAACGGGGTTGTCGTCCCACCTCACCTCGTGGTACGTGAAGTACTTGGCCACGAAGTGCATCATCTGCGTGAAGGGAAGGTAGGCCAGGAAGAAGAAGGCGATTAAGAAATGGGCCTTCAAGATCCCGTCAAGCTGTACGGACATGTCGGCGGTGAAGAGCGCGCCGACAAAACCCAGGACCTGTCCAGAAAAGTCAGGAACGGAAGCCATTGCCCACAACCCGGTTCCGAACAAGCTCCCCAACAAGAGAACATTGAAGTACGTGGCCCGAGTGGTGGAGTTGGCCATTCCGCTATCCGCCAACCGGGTTATCAGTAGGCCAATCGCCCCCAACAGCCCCAGGGTGTAGCCAACCGTTGAGAGGATAGGAAGGCCTTTACTCAGGACCCAAGCCTCGGGGCTCACGAAGCCAACCGCGGTCCCAAGGCCACCCAACACCAGAAGGGCAACCGCCGTGATCAGGACATACATCCCGAAATGGAAGGGGAACGAGAACCACCAAAGGCTTCTTTTGTGCTCGAAGAGAGCCTTCAGAAATAGGATCTCCTTGAACATGTAAACACCTTCGGCTAAGTGGTCTTTTTCACGGGGCTTGGTCCACCATTCCGAGGTCTCCAGGTAGGAGCCTCCATAGTGGCCTTTTCCCTTCTCGTGAGGAACGGGGGACAGCTCCCACCTGAGGTGAACCGGCATCCTGGCCATCTTCAGTGATTTCAATACGAAGAAGACTGCAAAGATGGCTAGCAAGCCATAGGAGAGCAGAATCAGGGTTGAGGCGGACATTGGTCCTCTCTTGCTGCTCGATCTAATTAAAAGGAACGGAGTGAATCCGTCTCCCCGCGAGGAGGCCGAAGCACCCAGTTGTCGAACCAATGGGGAATACACAGAAAACCCCCATTTTCATCAGGGTAATCGGCAATTATTGGGCCATTCCGGCCCATTCTGAAAAATCCGTGAAAATCGGCTGAGAGAGCCGGTTGGAAGGGCGCCCGAATCAATAAAATTTAAGCTTAATTAATCTCGGAATGTTAAATGGGGAAATCCTGACCCATGGAGTAGTGAGGGGGCGGGGCAGATGGGCCCCAACCCCCCCCAGGCACACTACTCCTGGAGATTCTCCTGCTTGTCCTGCCCGCTCATCAGTCCCCCAACAACCCCTTCACCGCCTCGACGAAGTCCTCCCGGTCGATGGGCTTGGGAAAGTAGGCCTCCGGGGCGGGAACCAACTTCCGATTACTGATAAACTTCTCGTACGCGAACTTGTCACCACCGAGGCCCGTGACCGCAGTGACGATGATGACGGGGATGCCGGAAAGTTCAGGATCCGTCCTGATCTCCTTGTAGAACCGCGTCCCCGACGCCTCGGGCATGGTGATATCCAGAGTGACGAGATCGGGGCGATCCCTCTTCACCGCCTCCAATGCCTCATTTCCGTTTCCAGCGGTACTGGTTTCGTAACCCTGATCCTGAAGAACCATCTCCAGGTAGCTGACAATATCGGGCTCGTCATCGACGATGAGGATTTTCTTGGTCATGATTCTGTTCCTTGTTTCTTCAGAGCCTCCAGGGCCCTTCTCAGGGCATGGGGCTCGGCGTCCGGAAGAACTTTTTGGAGTTCTTCCTGGAGGGAAATCCGATCTTCGTCCATTGGGGTCTGTTCGATACCGAGAGCCCGCTGGACAGCCCTCACATAGCTGAGGGGTTTGACCGGTTTTTCGAGGTAGACCCCGGGGCCTGAAAGGACCCGGTTGTCCATGATGTCCTTCAAGTCGCCTTCGCCCATCTCGTCCTGGGCATGGGCGGTCACGATCAGGACAGGAATCTGAGACAGCTTCCTGTCTTTCCGGAGCTCGTAGAGGAGCTTGTGCCCACTTTTTCTGGGCATGACCAGGTCCAGGGAGATGAAATCCGGAGGATCTTCCTGGATGATTTCCATGGCTTGTACTCCGTCCCCGGCTTGGACGACGTTGAATCCGGCGTCCAGGAGAATCTGAGCCAGATACTGCCGAACGTTCGGCTCATCATCCACGACCAGAACGGTCTTGTCCTGGGGTCGAGTCATGACGTCTCTCCTTGGTATGGGCAGCCCTCGGGGATTCCATCCGCATCGGTGGGTTCGGGAATCGGAAGCGAAGTTCTTGGAAGCTCGATCCGAAATACCGACCCCTCACCTTCTGTGGAAGTGAATGAAATATGGCCCCCGTGCTGGTGGATCATTCGTTTTGTGGTCAAAAGGCCGAGACCGGTGCCCCGGTCCGATCCTTTGGTAGTAAAGAATTTGGAAAAGACCTTTTTGCTGATCTCATAGTCCATCCCCAAACCGTTGTCCGACACCTCATAGATAAGGATTCCGTCCTTCTCCCGGGAGGTGAGGGTCACAATAAAATCCCGGGTCTTCTCGGCCACCAGACACGCGTCGATGGCGTTGGAGACAAGGTTGGAAAGGCAGGTGTGAATCGCATCCTGGTCCAGCGGAGCTTCTTTCAGGCCGGGCTCCAGGGCCACATCCAGTCGGATACCTGCCTGGGCAGCCTTCTCCCGGAAGAGATCCGAAACCTCTTGAGGTGGAATATTGGGGTCCACCATGGCGACGGTGGTCTTTCGACCCTTGGCGAAATCCAGGAATTCTTTCACAAACTCCGAGATTCGCTTCACGTTCTCCTGAAGGGTGATCCACCCCCGGGCGATTCGAGCATCGTCCGCCAGCTCGATCCCGGAGTTCACCGCATACATCCCCCCCTCAAGGCCCATGAGGACATTCTTGATGCCATGGGCGATGCCTGCAACCGTCTCTCCAACGGCGGCTAAACGCTCCGCCTCCCGCTTCTCAGCTTCCAGCTTTTTCACCTCGGTGATGTCGGTGGACATCTCCACAATGAACCGGATTTTCCCAAGGGGGCCCCGGATGGGTACCATGTGGACCAGGTAGTCGGTGGCATGCCCATCAACCACCCTTCCCTTTTCTTCTCTGATGCGGACCTTCCCGTCTCTGAATGTCCGCATCGCCGCGCAGTTTAGACAGGGTGCCTTCCGGTCCTTATAGATACCGTAGCACAGTCGGCCCTGCCATTTCCCATAAGCCTGTTCGAAACGGGGATTGGCATCGACGATATTGTAGTCCCGGTCGATGATGCTGATGGCAATGGGCACCTGGTCAAACAGGTGTGCCATCAGCCAGTCCTGGATTTCCTGGACGTTGGCCAGAGAATTCGGAGTCATCCTCCCGCTCCTCGGGAAGGAGCCGACATACGGACCGAGCCTACAGCCATTCGGTCCGTATCCCGAAGCTGGGGCATCATCCTTCGCACATCTTCCCGCCAATCGACGTCGTGGCAGGTCATGCACTTGTTCAGTCCTTCGGGATTCTCCCCAGTGGTGTTGAGGGATTCTCTTTCATGGCAATCCATGCAGAGACTGTGCATGGCATCTTTATACCCGACCGCGTCCCCCCAAATTCCTCCGGGAGCTTCGATAAAGGCCCGGGATGCCACCTCATTATTGTGGCACTCGGAGCACTCGGTGACGGTCTCGTAGCTCTTGACCTCAGACCCGTCGCTGTGGCATTGGACGCAACCCTCGTTTCCACCCAACTGCTCAGCATGGACATCGTGATCGAATACCGACACCGGCTCATACATGTCCTGGTGGCACTCGAAACAGGAGGTGTTTTCATCCAAGGGTTTGGTCAGGTGGTGACAGGTTTCGCAGGACCGCTCCCCGCCCAACCGTTCCGCATGATTGTCGTGATCGAAAAGAACGACATCTCCATCCCGGTTCGCATCCAGCATCATGACGCGGGTGGCACCAAGATCCGGCGACCCTCCCAGGGCCAACTCTCTAGGCCCTCCGTCCGGTCCGGCCTGGATAAAGGCGTCGACACTGCGGGGACCCTGGACTGGGACCGGCGTAGGATCGATCCCGGTCACCGGCAGGAATAGAAGAGCCAACACGCCCCCGGAGAGAGCCGCCACCGAATAGCGCCGGGGGAGGCCCAGATGACCGGGAAGGAAGGAGAAGCTTCCCTCGGCGTTGTACCCGGGGAGCTCTTCGGCCGGGTGACCCTTCACGTCATCGAATACGTTCAGGTTCTCCACAAAGAAGAGGAAGATCAGAATCCCGCCGGCCACGATTCCGAAACTCACCGCGAACTCCTCCCAGCTGGGGAAATACCCAATCCCCTCCGGTCGGGCGAAGGCCACGATGGACACATCAAGCCGATGCCAAATCATCCCGAGAACCACCATGGAGGCGGCAGTTCCGACTCCGGCCAGGCTGTTTCGAATCGGCTTGAACAACATCAGCGCCGCGGGAATGACCGCGCTGAAGGCCACCTCACTCAGGAATAGGCCACTCTGCCAGGACCCGTCAAAGGCCATCCCCAGGACTCCCCGAAACGCCAGGTCCCCGATCCTGAGGGCCAGATAGATCCAGAGAACCACCGACGCAGCCAACCCCAAACCGGAGATCTCCCGGATGTGGAGCTTGTGACCCAGGAAGTAGTTGGAGAAGAGCGATTCCAGAACCACCGTCATCAGTCCCAAAGCCACAGCCGAGACAAAGAACTGGACATAGATGATGGATGAGTACCAGAGGGGATGGAGACGATAAGGAGTGATCAGAAAGAGGGATCCCAGGGACGACTGGTGAAGGGTGGAAAGGACGATTCCGGCGATCACCAAAGGAATCGTTACCCGCTTGAGACCCTTGAGGACGGTCTGGAAGAAGGCTCCCTGGAAGAACCGATGCTCCAGGACAACCGGAAGGAACTCCAGCGTCAGCACCGTCAGGTACAACATCACGCAGGCAGCCACCTCGAAGAGAACCGAGTGATACTGCCAGTTGACCATGGGATGCCAGATCCGCCAGGGAAGGCCCAGATCATAGAGGAGCCCGACGGCCACAGCGGCGTACCCCAAGAGGGCGGTGAGAATCGCCGCCCGAACGAAGGGCCGGTACCGCTCGAGGCCGAAGATGTAGACAATACCGGCCAGAACGAATCCACCCGCGGCCAGGGCCACGCCCGACATCACGTCGAATCCGATCCAAAGGCCCCAGGGCGCCGCATCGGAGAGGTTCGTTACCGCACCTAGCCCCTGGGCGAAGCGAACGATCGTCACTGAGACCAGTACACCAACCAGGGCCCAGAGAACGGTCTTTAATGTTGTGAGTCGTCTACTCATCGTCCTGCCCTCCATCCTGAGACGGCATGACCTCTTCCAATCGAGTTGAGACCTGGGCTTCATCCGCAGCCCGAGCAGCCAGCTTCATTCGACGGTTGATAACCCAGTAAACTCCACCCATCAGGCCTCCCATTCCGGCGACCATCCAGGGCACCTTTTTGAGAGCGTTGTGGGTTAGATGGGGGAGGTCACCATCTCCCAGGTTGCTGGACCAGCCAAGGAACCCCAGAGAGATGTCGGACAAGTAAAGAACCGACGTTCCCCCGACTTCCGTTTCACCGTACACATGATCCAGGTAAGTGCCGGGTTTCTCGGCAATCCTTCGGTGGGCCTCAGCCAGCAGTTCGTCCCGGTCCCCGAAAAGAAGGGCATCTTCCGGACAGGCCTCGACACAGGCTGGTTCCTTCCCCTCCGCGATGAGATGATTGCAGAGGGTGCATTTCTTCACCAGGGGAGCCGCCTCGTCCCACTCGTACCGTGGAATTCCGTAGGGGCAGGCCACGAGACAGTACCTGCAACCCATGCAGAGCTCCGAATCGTAGATCACCGGCCCTTCAGGAGTTTTTTGCATGGCCCCGACCAGGCAGGCACTCACGCAAGCTGGCTCCAGGCAGTGGCGGCACTGCTGACGAACGAAGTGATCGTCCGGATAGCGGAGGATCGTGGAAAAACGGGTGGCGGAGAGACCGTCGACAGCCTCCTGGCCCGAGCGGAGTCGGTCCGGGCCAAGGTCGTTCTCTTCCTTGCAGGCCAGGACACATTCCTCACACCCGACGCACAGTGTGGTATCAATAAGGATCGCAGCAGACATGGTCAGATCGGCTCGTTCTCTTTGCCCAGGGTCACAGCTACCCGGCTGCCGGCATCCGGCGGGAAATGCCAGGCGAGCTCGGACACGAGCTGGGTGAAGGGCATCAGAATCATGTGGCTGAGCTTCGTCAGCGGAACCATGAAGATCAGCAGGTCGGCGCTCAGGACGTGGATCAGAAAAACAGGATCTCGAGCGAATGGGTTCCAGGCCGGATGCATGACCAGGAAACCGGTAAGGAAAGGAACCGCGATGAAGAGGGGGATGGCATAGTCCTGAAAACGGCCCAGTGCCCGGCTGTCCTTTGCCGCCAACCGCTGGATCACGATGGCCACAGCCGTGGCAATGACGATCCAGGTAAGGGTGGTCGACACACCGTTGGGAAGTGCGGGCCAGGAGAGGCCGACGCCCTCACGCCAAAGCTTGATATGGCCGGCCAGGAAGAGAGGCACCAGGATGACCCCTATGTGAAAGAGCACCGTGGTGAGGCTCAAGATCCCTCGGTGCCAAACCTTCTTCACGGGTATCAGCCAGCTGAGGGTCGTCCACACTAGCGTTCCAACTGGGAAAACCTTGTCTCCGGCCTGCCGATACGCCTTGGCTCCCTCCCAAACCGTGAGTCCTACATGGCGCAGGAGACCCAAAATCATGAAGACCAGTGCGGTCCAGAAGAGGGGTCCCATGGCCCATTGTAGCCAGACATCCATTTCGCGTTTCCCGTCCTTCCGTTTCGGTCAGTCCGCAGCCACGCCTTCGGGCTCCGGCTTTTCTTCCGGCACTCCAAAGTCGATGACGCGCAAAAGCAGGTCGTGGAGGCCCATGACCTCCACCTCTTCCATCCCATTGTCCTGACAAAGCTCTTTGAGCTGTTTTTTGCAGTTGGCACAGGGCGAGATGACGATTTGAGCCCCTGTGGCACGGATCTGCTCGGCCTTCCTCATTCCCAGCGGTCCGGTCCGAAACTCCCGGATCTCGTCGATGGAAACCGTTCCTCCGCCCCCACCGCAGCAGTAGTTCTCTTTCCCGTTGGGTACCATCTCCACGTAGTCTGCGCAGATGGCCCGAAGGATCTCCCTTGGTTGATCAACGATCTTCCCGGATCGGGCGATGTTGCAGGGATCGTGGTAGGTAACCCTTTCAAGGATTTTTTCGTCCTTGAGGGGGATCTTCCCGGCCTTGAACTGCTGATGGGCGTATTCCAGACAATTCACGACCTCCGGGGCGTCAGGGCCGCCGAAAGCCGGTACATACCAGGCAGACCGGGTCGCGTGACCACATTCGCCGATGAGGATCTTCTTCCCCTTCAGGCGTTTCACCTCATCCACCAGGTTTCCGACGACCTTTTCCATTATCCGGTCCGAGTAGAACAGACCGTAGTTGATGCCATCGAAATTCCCGGTGCCAATCGTCCAGGAGCCCCCGGTTACATGCATGACCGCGGCATTCCCCATGAGCGTATCAGCTTCCATGATGAAGTCCGAAACCGCCGGGAAAAAAACGAACTCCGCTTCCTCTTCGTCGAAGGGGAACTTGATGTCGACGTTGTAGATGTCGTCCAGTTCTTCCTCGAGGAATTCACAGGTATCCTTGAGAGCGGGAACCGGGATGGCCGACGTGTTCCCTGAATCCCCTTCCAACTGTTCCCGAACCGACACCAGAAGAGCCCTGGGAATCACGTCGATCTCGGCAAGAACCCAACGAGCCATGTGGGTAACGAGGGCATGGTCGATCCCCATCGGGCAGGTGGCCTTGCACCGACGGCAGGCCGTGCAGCGGTAGAAGGACTCGGCCATCTCATCGATGTGCTCGTCGGTGAGGGTGAATCCGCCGAAGAGCTTGGCCTTGAAGGCGCCACTATGTGTGAAGTACCTGCGGTAGACCTTCAGCAGGAGATCGGAGCGGTGGCATGGGATGTCCTCCTTAGCCCCCGTCGCCTCGTACAACTGGCACGCGGCAGCACACCGGCCGCACTTGGCACTCAAGCGTGAGAAGGTGTCCAGGGCCAGATGGTAGTTGCCGTGCCGGAGGATGGCAGCAAAGGCCTCCAAAAACCGCCGCGGTTTGTCCGTACCTTGCAGGCCCTTCTGTTCTACGTTGAAGCTGTATTTCTGTGCGGTAGCCACCGATCAGCGCTCCGTCATCCGTTCCATGGAAAAAGGGTCCGGCCCACAGTCACCGGGGAGTTCGGTGCCAGACACCAACTCACCCCGGATGTAGAGGGCCAGGAGGTCGTCCACGAGTCCAGAAACCCAGGAGATCACTTCGAATCCGGCGGCCCTCAGCATGTCTTCGTAGAAGGCCTGCATGCCGCCGCAAATGACGGTGTCCACCTTCTGATCACGGAGAAGGCGAACCCGATCGAAGGGATCAGGGCTTTGAAGGGGGAAATCGACCTGCTCGACGCCGCCGGAGTCGGCGATGTCGAAGATGGCCATGGTGGCACAATACTCGAAGCAGGGTGCCACCGTTTCTCCCATTCGCGGAATTGCTACTTTCACCAAAGACCTCCCTTGCGTCTGGCCCTCTATGGGCAAGGGCTGGGCCATGAAGGAGGGCCGAGATTGAAACAACCCCAACCCTTTCTATTGCAAAGGGTTACACACAAATTTCGGAGAGTCGAACGAGGAAGGAGATTTCAGATATGAAACGCAACGGGCGTTTCACCGTTTCACTTATGGAACGCTCTTGAGGGGTGGGGCTTGTAGGGAATGTGGGACTTGTTTACCCCGGATCAGGCGTCCGAAACCTGGTCATCAGGGAAGTCTTCGGGCCGGATTCCGTAGCGCTTCATTTTCCGCCAAAGCGTCGTTCGACTGATGCGCAAATCGGTCGCGGTCTTCACCCGGTTGCCGTGATTCTGCTCCAGGGTAGACCTGATGACGTCAGCTTCACTTTCCTCCAGGGGAGCCATGACATCCGGTGCTGACCCCCGGGGCCGGGACGGTGAGTCCGGCTTCAGATCATCCGGAAGATGTTGAACATCGATCAGACCGTTTCGACATAGGACGAAGCAGTATTCGATGATGTTTTCCAGCTCCCTGACATTCCCTTGAAGGGGGTGCCTCATGCAGACTTCCATCACTTCCGGAGTAACACCCTGGATTCGTTTTCCGCGACGGCGGTTGAATCGCTGGATGAAATGGTCAATGAGGAAGGGAATGTCTTGCCGGCGCTCAGCTAGCGGCGGGATCGAGAGTCTTACTACAGCTAGCCTGAAATACAGGTCGTCCCTGAACTTTCCCTGACTGACAAGGGTGGTGAGATCCCGATTCGTGGCGGCCACCACCCTGACGTTGGCCTTCACGATATCCACGGCCCCCAGGGGATGGTACTCCCGCTCCTGAAGAAGGCGAAGAAGTTTTACCTGGGTCTCCGGGGGGAGGTCGCCTATTTCGTCCAGGAAAAGGGTTCCTCCCTCTGCCAGCGTAATCCGACCTGGTTTATCCTTTTGGGCGTCGGTAAAGGCGCCCTTCTTGTAGCCGAAGAGCTCCGATTCGAAAAGGTTGGGCGGAAGAGTCCCACAGTTCACGACCTCATAAGGGCCCTTCTTCCTGGGACTAAGGTTGTGAACCGCCCGGGCCAACAACTCCTTCCCGGACCCGCTGGGGCCCTCGATGAGAACCGTGCTCTCACTGTCGGCGATGTCTGGGAGGATAGCGAAGATCTTCTGGAAAGCCTCGCTTTTGCCAATGATGTCCTCAAAGGTCCATTGGCTCCGGATCTCCTTGCGGAGCAGTTCGATCGTTGAAAGATCCCGAAACGTCTCGACAGCTCCCAGGAGGGTGCCGTCCTCTGCTCTGAGAACCGCACTGCTTACGCTGATGGGGACCGCCTTGCCTTTCCGGGTCAAAATCTTGGCAGGACGATCAATAACCTCATTCCCCGAGTCCAGGGTCTCACGAATCGGGCAGCCGTGTTCGCACAGGTCGGCGTGAAAAACGTCTGAGCACCGCATGCCGATGGCCTTTTCTACCGGAACCCCGGTGATCCGCTCGGCAGCCCGGTTGAATGACGTAATACGCCAGTTGGTATCGACGGTGAACACACCATCGGCTACGCAGCGCAATACTGTCTCAAAGAACTGGGCCTCACCTGCGGGATCCAGGACTCGAAGGGGTTGCTCAGTTTTTCCCGGTTTTTCCGGTGGTTCGGACATGAGTGCCTCCTACCCTCCCCGACTACAAGAATCGTTCCTGAATACCTCCAGAAACCTGCCGTTGGCCCACTCCGTATTGGGATCCAGTGGGGCCATCCACACAGACACCCCTTCCCCTTCTTGAAAGCAGCTATGAGTACCCTCCTGCAAGACTTGAGATTCGGCATCCGCATGCTTTGGAAGACTCCGGTCATTTCTTCCGTGGCCGCCCTCTCTCTTGCTCTTGGCATCGCTGCGGCCACGGCCATGTTCGCCTTGGCCAGTTCGTTCTGGCTGGAGCCTCTTCCCTTCGGCGAACAGAAGGGATTGGTCCTTCTCAGGGAGATAAGGCACGGGGAAAGCGCGGACATGGCGGCGGAGGTGTCAGCTCCAAACTTCAGAGACTGGGAGGAAGCCGCTACGAACTTTTCAGCCTTGACCGCCCTGACTTTTGAAACCGCCAACGTGACCGGCGTGGACCAACCCGAAGAGGTTCAGGTCGCCATCGGGACTCCCAACCTTTTTGACGTGCTCCAACTCCAACCCGCTCAGGGCCGAGCCTTCAGGCCGGAGGAGGGCGCGCCCGGAATCGGCGAGGTGGTGGTCATCACCCACCGGTATTGGCAGAGGCATTTCGAAGATGAGGGGCAAGTCCTGGGTGAAACCCTCACCCTGGATGGGACCCCCCACACGGTCATCGGAGTGATGCCTGAGGACTTCGAGATGTTCCCGGGCACGATAGAGGTGTTTCAAGTCACCGATCTTCAGGGGGAGGAGAACCGGAGCGCAAAGAATTGGTTGATCTTTGGGAGACTCCGTCCTGGGGCCACGGTGGAACAAGCCAGGTCGGAAGTCACCGGGATCGTAAGCCGGCTGGAGACGGAATTTCCAGAAGACAACCGGGGGTGGGGAGTCCTTGTTCAACCTGCCCGCCAATGGTTCCCCGGACCCACAGATGCCAAGCTGGTTCTCCTCTTGATCGCCGTGTCCCTTTTCGGAGTCGCCATCGCCTGCGCCAACGTCGCCAACCTCATGTTGAGCAGGGCGGAATCCAGGATGAAGGAGATGGCGGTTCGGACAGCCATCGGGGCCGGCAAAACTCGGATCGTTCGGCAGCTCCTCACTGAAAGTGTGATGCTCGGCCTGATGGGAGGAGGAGCCGGAGTCCTCTTGGCGGTATATGTAATCCAGGGATTGAGAGCCGCCATGCCCGCCGATCTCCCCCGGGCTCTCCTCCCCACATTGGACATTCCCACCCTCGCCATCACAGTAGGAATCGCCGTGGGAGCCGGAATCCTATTCGGTCTAGCCCCTGCCTTCCACGCCGTCCGGGGTAACCTGAAGGACGCCTTGGGGGACGGAAGCCGGGGCGGTACCGCCAGCCGAGGAAGAAAGCGACTGAGAAACGGGTTCATCATCACTCAAATCGCCGTAGCCTTGGCCCTGTTGACAGGAGCTGGGGAACTGCGGCAGGTCATGAATGCCCTGGTGTTCTCAGACAGCGGATTCAGGACTGATGGACTCCTCACCTTCCAGCTCACCCTTCCGGAATACAAATATGCAGAGGACTTCGATCGACTCGCTTTCGAAGAGGAGTTGATCAGAAGCCTGGATGCGACATCAGGAGTAGAGGGTGTCGCGGTAATGTCAGCTCTCCCCAGGGGGCGGGATAACAGCAACGCCCGCTTCCAGATCGAGGGGCGAGAGATTGAGGAGGTGGCCGAACGCCCCTACGCCAGTGCGCAGAGCGTGAACCCCGACTATTTCCGGACCCTGGAAATCCCCCACATCTCCGGCAGACTCATCGAGGAAGGGGACCGGAGCGGGGCCACCCTTGTCGCGGTGGTGAATCAGGAATTCGCCCAACGCCACTTCGAGGGAGAAGGAGTGATAGGAAAACGCATCGAGATTCTGGGTGAATACCGGGAGGTTGTGGGGGTCATCGGGGACATCAAGCAGAGCCGGATTCCCCTCAACGGAATCGTCGAGCCGGGCGTCTATCTCCCCCTCGCACAGGTGCCCATAGGGGACCCTGCCGTAGCCATTCGGACCGGCGGAACCCCCTCGGATCTGGCCGCACAAGTCCGGGCGGTGATCAAAGGCATCGACCCAGACCAGCCCGTCACCCTCCTCAGGAGCATGGAGGAACACATCGACTATGAGGTCGCAGCCATGGCTTTCCTGGTCCTATTCGTAGGAGGCTTGGGACTCCTGGCCATGTTCCTCTCGGCCATCGGAATCTACGGAGTGATGGCTCATTCGGTCCTTCAGGAGCGGAGAGAGATGGGGATTCGATTGGCAATGGGAGCGAGAAGCGGCCAACTCGTTGGAGATGTCACAAGGAGAGGCATCTTCCTCTCCGGGGTGGGCCTGCTCCTTGGGATCCCGTTGGCTTTCTTGATCCACCGGGGAGTCCTGAGCGCCCTGAGTTTGTTCGATGCGGAAGTGGGTTACGGAATCGCCCTGTCGGCGGCCGGCCTCCTGGTTGGCGTCGCCGTCCTGGCCAGCTACCTGCCAGCCAGATCGGCGGCCTCTGTGGAACCGACCCAGGCCCTTTCCCTGGAGGGATAACCTCCTCGTTCTGGACGACGTCTGCGACTACCCTGCATGGGAGGCGCCGGTCGATGATTGGAGCGTGGACCCCACTCCCTTCCTGAGGGCTCACAAGTGGACCGTTGAGGGCCTTGCCAAAGAAACGTCGGTAGCCAGACTCAACCAACTCTCCCGGAGGGGGATCGACCTGTTCTTCAATCTCTGCGCCGGAGCATGGGATAAAGAGAGCCCCGGATTAGAAGTCGTCCAGACCCTTGAACAGCTGAACGTTCCCTTCACGGGGGCCACTTCCGAGTTCTACGAACCCAGCCGGGAGGCCATGAAGAGGGTTTGCGCGGCGTGGGGCATCGGATACCCGGAGTACGTTCTGGCAAAGTCCGAGGAAGACGTCAGCCGGGCATCAGGGTTTCACCGACGTCCTCATCCGAGCCGCAATGGCCCGCCATAAACGCCGCCAGCGGAACTGGGAGACCGCCCCCATCATGGAATTCCAGGGGGCTCCACACACTCTCGTGACCCGGGACTGGATCGAGGAGAACTGGAGTGACAGGGAACGGGGATGGTTTCAGACCCATGCTTGGCCCCTGACGGATCAGGTCTGGGTCACCTGGCCGGAGGACACCGAAGAATGGCGCCCCGTCAATCACTCATGTGACCCCAACGCCTGGTTGGAGGCGCTGGATCTGGTAGCCCTGAGGGATATCAGCCCAGGTGAGGGGATTCGGGTGGACTACGCCTCATACGGGAACAACATCTCAGACTTTGTCAGGGAAAGACGAGAGTCGGTGAGGGAATAAAGAGGACCACCGACACGTTGCCTACTCAAAGAGAAGCAACGTGCCGGCGGTCGGCGCCAGTGACTCAAGACAGGAAGGGAGACGAAGCCGGTTCCCAAGTCACCAACGCCTTATCAGCTCCGGTGTGCTCCGGGGCCGTGCCCACGCCCACCGCCGTCATGGCCGTGGCAGGCTTGTTCGGAGGAAAGGGGTTGCAGCCGCCCGTCCTCCAGGGCGGCGATGGTGTCTTCAGCGTTTTTTTCTAGAGTGACAAACACCTGCACTCCGGCGTCGGTCAGACGAGCGAATGCCCGCCGTCCAAGACCTCGAACGACTATCGCGTCCACCGGTCGGCTTCCCAGGAACTTCAACGGCTGGCAAGAACCGTGGACGTGACTCGCACCGCCGTTGCGAACGGGCTCGTACTCGCCCGTTTCCGTGTCAACGAAGGTGAAGAAGGGGGCGCTGCCGAAATGATCCGAGGGCATACCTTCTCTTCCCCGATCATCCATGGTAGGGATACAAATTTTCATCTATCCGTTTCCTTTTGTTTTTGTGTTCGGAACGCTTGCCGCTTCTGAACCGATAACCAGGGCGGCGTTTTCCGCTACGGCCCGTACCAGGGTTTCCCGGCCGGTCTTCAGGAGCCTCTGCACCGTCCCACGGGAAACACCCATCCGCTCGCCTGCCACCGCCTGGTGGAGACCCTCGACGTCACAGAGGCGAAGAGCTTCCAACTCGTCCTCCCCCAACGTCATGATTTCCAACTCGGGCATAGGAATGCTTCGGGGCTTGAAAACTCGATCCCCAGCATGGTGCCGGCATTTGCGTTCTTTTCTTGGTCTGGGCAATTCCTTGACTCCTTTTGTGCATATGCACATTATGTCCGACGAGGAAGTTCGTCAACCCCGTGGGGCGGACCTTATGAGTCGCCCAAACCACCCTTGGAGGATCCATGTCCCATACCGGCCCGGCAGTGCAGGATTTCTATCCAGAAGACGTGGCTCATTGCTTCGGATGTGGCCGATTGAATGAGGACGGACATCAGCTGAAGACCGTGTGGGAAGGGGATGTGACCGTCTCCCGCTTTCAACCCAGAGCCCACCACACAGCAATCCCAGGGTATGTGTATGGTGGACTCATCGCGTCTCTTCTAGACTGCCACGGAACCGGGGGGGCGGCGGCGGCGGCTCTTCGCAGGGAAGGCCGGGTGATTGGCGACGGCGAAGCACCTCGGTTTGTGACGGCCTCCCTTCAGGTGGATTTCTTGAAGCCCACACCGCTGGGGCCGGAGTTGGAGGTAAGAGGTACCATTGTCAAGATCACCGATCGGAAAGTGGTTCTCGAGGAGACCCTCTCAGCCGACGGGATCGTTACCGCCCGGGGCAGGGTGGTAGCCGTGCGGATGCCTGAATCCATGATCTCCTCCCTTTAAGAGGGGACCCCTATGAGCGACTCAATCAAAGTCACAGTGCTGGTCGAAAACACGGCCTTTGGGCCCGACATCCGAGGTGAGCATGGGTTGGCGTTCTGGATCGAAACGGGGTCCAAGCGTGTGTTGTTCGACACCGGTCCGGGACCGGATGTGTTGGTCCACAACGCCCAACACCTTGGTATCGATCTGGGGTCCACCGATGCCGTGGTTCTATCCCACGGCCACTATGATCATACCGGCGGACTCATGGAGGTTCTTGAGCGGGCCGGGAAGATCCCCGTGTTTTTGCATCCCGGAGCACTGATACCACGATACTCCCAGAAGAAGGACGGGTCCGTCAGGGAGATCGGAGCCCCGTCTCCCCTGGGCGAATCGACCTTGAGAGAACTGGCCTCTTCCCTGACCTGGACCACGGGCCCTTCCCCCGTCGCCGATGGAATTCGTGTTACAGGGCGGGTTCCCCGCCGGACAGACTACGAAGATACCGGCGGCGATTTCTATCTCGATGAGGCATGCTCCGCTCCGGACCCCATCGAGGACGATCAGTCGCTGTTTTTCGACACATCAGAGGGTACCGTGGTTCTGCTTGGCTGCTGCCATGCGGGAGTCGTGAACACCCTGCGATACATACAAGAAATGACTGGGGGACGCCTGATCCATGCAGTCCTGGGCGGCACCCATCTGATCGCGGCTTCAGAGGTTCGAATGGACCAAACCGTTCATGAACTACGAAAGATGGACATAGCCCTGTTGGCTCCAGCCCATTGCACCGGAGCCCGGGCCCAGGCCCGGATAGCCACGGAGTTTCCGGAAACCTGGGAGCCAAGCCACGTCGGCACCCGATTCGAGTTCACCAGGGCCGGGGTCAGCCGCACGGACCCAACCCTGGACCCGACACCACAGTCATGAGCCAAATCACTACCTTCTCCACTTGCTACATGTGCACCGACGACTGTCCCATCACAGTCGTGACTAAGGGAGGTAAAATCCTCTCCATTGATCATCCCGAATGTGTCAGGGCCGAGGGCATGCTCGAGCAACGGGAGAGTACCCTCCGCCGGGTCCGCGCCGGAGTCCGTTCCAGCCCTCATGACCCATGGAGGCCCATGTCCACGCCGGACGCGGTGTCCTTCGCAGCTGAAAGGCTACTCGATCTGAGGGAGCGGCACGGACCTCAATCGATTGCCTTCGTCTCCGGTTTCACCAAAGAGGCCAGGCCCTACCTGCAGCGCCTCGCTCATTGCTTCGGCTCTCCCCACTACCTGACGGAGTCGAGTTGTTGCTTCGGTTCGTGTTTCGTGGCTGCCGCCGTGACCCTCGGACCGGAATTCGCATACTTCCTGGGACCTTCCCGAAAGCTCTCAGCCGAAACCAAATGCCGTCTTTTCTGGACCTCAAATCCGACAGAGAGTCGGCTGCCCCACGAGGGACGAGCCTTCATCCGTGACGCATCCGAAGTCCCCACCATCGTGGTTGACCCGCGAAGAACCCCCATCGCGGAGGCCGCCGAAATACACCTTCAGCCCCGGCCCGGAACCGATGGAGCTCTGGCTCTGGGGATGGCTCACGTGATTTTTGCGGAGGGGCTTGAGGACAAGGAGTTTCTCCAACGATTCGCCCACGGCCTGGACCCCTTTCGGAACTATGTAAGAACCTTCACCTCAGATGTGACGGCCAAGATCACCGACGTTTCAGCCGAGGACGTTGTGGCGGCCGCAAGGTTGTACTCGACATCGCGGCCGGCCCAGATCACCATCTCCGCCTCCTCCACCACCCATCACTCCAATGGATTTCAATCGCACCGGGCGATCCTCCTGCTGTCCGCCATCTGCGGGAATCTCGATGTTGTGGGCGGAAACCGGCCCTGGGGACATCGGCTCTTAGAGGCCAGCATCGATCTCCCACCGGAAGAAGTGGCTTTGTTGGGAAAACCGCTGGGTGCCGACGAACACCCCTTGTTCGTGGAAACGTACGGTGAAGGCCAGGGGATGCGCCTTGCCGAAGCCATCGATTCCGGAGAGATCAAGGCGGTTTTTTCCATCGGTATAAACGCATCGATGTGGCCGAACTCAGGTCGTTTGAAAAAAGCTCTCGAGTCTTTGGAGTTCTTCTCCGTTTCCGACTTCTTTGACACCCCGACGTCCGACCTGGCTACAGTCTTCTTCCCGGCCGCAACTCACCTCGAGCGTGATGCACTCGTCGTTTCTGGAAATGGGAGAGTCCAGTACCGACCCGCCGTGGTGGCCCCCCTGGGCGAGGCCATGGGTGACACGGAGCTGGTTTTCGAGATGGCGAGGGCCCTCGGGAGCGGGGACCAATTCTGGGGTGGCGACATCCACGAGAGTTTCGAGGCGCGACTTTCTGGAACCGGGTTGGCCCTCGGGGATCTTCCAACGTCGGGGCAGCCCCTTCACGTTGAAGTCACGGAGCCCGAGGAACATGGATATTTAGAGGAGGGATTTGGCACTCCGACCGGGAAGGTCGAGTTTGCCTCCACGATACTGAAAAACGCCGGCCACGAGGGCCTGCCGATTTATCAGGAGCCCTACTGGAGCCCGATCTCCCGGCCGGATCTTGCCCAGAGCTACCCTCTCGTTCTGACCACCGGCGCCCGGACCAGGACCTACACCCATTCCCAGGGGCGCCAGCTCGAAACCCTGAGGAGGCGGGAGCCGGAGCCACGGCTCCAGATGGGCCCGTCAGATGCAGCGGCCCGGGGCATTGCGGATGGTGATGAAGTCCGGCTCTCCTCCCCATTGGGGGAAATCACCTTGAAAGCTTCGGTCACCGAGATCATGCCCCCCGGCGTCGTGAGTGCTCCTCACGGCTGGGCGGATGCCGACGTCAATCTCCTGATACCCGATGGCGGACTGGACCCCATCTCCGGGTTTCCACCCTTCAAGTCGAGTCTCTGCCAGGTTCAACGCCTGGATTGATGGGGGGTTCTCTTCCCCCCATCGCGTCAGACAGCCGCATCCAGAGCTTGTGTGAGATCAGCCACCAAATCGTCCTTATCCTCACAACCCACGGCCAGCCTCACTAGGCCATCGGTAATCCCGGCGTCCAGCCGGTCCTGGTGGCCCATGGCAGCATGGGTCATGGAGGCGGGGTGTTGGATCAGGCTCTCCACCCCCCCGAGGGAGACAGCAAGTGCCGGGAGTCGGACGCCGCCCAGGACCTTCTTCCCCGCTTCGATTCCCCCCTTGAGCTCGAAGGAGATGAGTGAGCCAGGTCCAGCCATCTGACGGGCAATCAAGTCGGCCTGTTTATGCCCCGGCAGCCCCGGGTAACGAACCCACTCCACCGCCGGATGATCGGCGAGGACCTGAGCCAGGGTTTTGGCGTTCTCCTGAGCAGTCCTCACCCGCATGGCCAGTGTCTTTATCCCGCGAAGAACCAACCAGGCCTGGTGCGGGTCCATCGTTCCACCCAGATAGTGAAGTACTCCCCTGACCCTCTTCATGAGGGTTTCATCCCGGAATACCAACACGCCCCCCACAACATCCGTGTGTCCGTTCAGAAACTTGGTGACGGAGTGGAGAACGATGTCGGCCCCGAAGCGGAAAGGCTTCTGGAGGACCGGGCTCATGAAGGTGTTGTCCACGACAAGGAGTGCCCCGGCCGCATGGGCGATCTCCGCTGCTTTTTCCAGGTCCGTAATGGCCAGGGTCGGGTTGGCCGGCGATTCCACAAACACGACCTTGGTCCGATCCGTCACAGCGGCCGCCAGAAGCTTGGGATCGCTGGTGTCCAAGGAGCATTTCGAAAAGGTCATGGGCTACGTGAAGGCAGGGAAG